>UOEF01000362.1_pt1 | contig 14580 bp, 13 predicted proteins | sample 1989141 | NCBI WGS metagenome assembly UOEF01 (sample SAMEA4712195, study PRJEB27164) | hydrothermal vent metagenome | biome: marine basaltic hydrothermal vent biome; feature: marine hydrothermal vent; material: mineral | place: Pacific Ocean | collected 2011-06-14/2011-07-23 | depth 1719 m
AATGATCGCTATTCGACCGATGTTGTCCTGCAGGGTTTTGATGCCAAAATGGAAATGCTCGACAGCCGTGGTAGCGGTGGCGGACAGGGCGGCGGTTCAGGCGATGGCTGGGGCGGCGGCCAAGCTGGAGGCGGGTCAAACGACAGCTGGGGCAATACCGGTGGCGGAAGTTCAGGCGGCGGAAGTTCTGGCGGTGCTCAGGGCGGCGGCGCATTTGATGCTGATCTGGATGACGACGTTCCGTTTTAGGGTTCAGACCCTTATGTATTTCAAATTTGCTATATAGTTCCCAACCCATAGCTTTGCAAAGCTGTGGGTTGGGGAGGCGCGCGCCGTCTGACCCTTGTGGCTAGCCTTGCTGGCTGACCACGTTTTCTAGAGCAGCGGTTTCGACAATCGGACCAGATCGCTCTGGCCATTATCCACAGTCTTCTATCCACAGTCTTCCCACAAACATTATTGCCATCCGTCGCAAGTCGCCTTGCCCTGATTTCCCGCCTGCGCCACTAAGGCACGGAACCGGGGCGAAATGGCAAGGATCGAAAATCAACATGTTGGATGAGTGGGGCGAACTTGATCAAGACGAAGCGCCGCCCGTTGATATGTTGTCCGCATTTTTCGAGGCCCGCGGCTGGCCGGTCGACCATATCAGCGACGAGGAAATTTCGGTTAAGATAAAGGGCAATTGGACGAGCTATCAATTGCGCGCAATCTGGCGGGGCGAAGACCATGTCCTGCAACTGCTTCTGCTTCCTGATATTCGAGTTGCTGAAGAGAAGAAAAGCGTTATTTACGAAGCGCTTGGACTGATCAACGAGCAGCTATGGCTTGGTCATTTTGATCTCTGGTCCAATAATAATATGCTGCTGTTTCGTCATGCCACCATGCTTGGCGGCAGCGGTATGTTGGGGCTCGACCAGGCACAAGCGATTGTCGATATGGCAATTGAAGAATGGGAGCGATTCTATCCGGTGTTCCAATTTGTCCTGTGGAGCGACAAAAGCCCCAAAGATGCAATCGAACATGCGATGATCGATACGGTCGGGGAGGCCTGATGAAATGGCCAAGCCGTATATGGGTCATTGGATGCGGCAATATGGGTGGCGCAATCTTGCAAGCCTGGCTGGATAATGAGGCGCCAAAAGAAAATATAACCGTTATAAAACCCCGCACCTCAGCATTGCCGGGTGGCTTAATATCGCAACCGGAATATCCGCAAGACGGACCGCCCGACCTGGTGTTACTGACAATGAAGCCCCATCAGCTTGCAGATGTTGCTCTGGAGTTAGCGCCTCTCATCGGCGGCAATACAATCCTGGTTTCCGTTCTGGCCGGCACCGAAACAGATATTTTGCGAGGAGTTTTTCCGAAGGCTAAAACAGTTGTGCGTTTGATGCCAAATATGGCTGTAACCGTTGGGAAATCACCAATGCTGTTGATCGCCGAGAATGATGACAGCGCACTGCACAGTCAAATGAATGCGATGTTCAGCCCCCTGGGGCCGCCCGAATGGCTGGAGAATGAGGGCCAGATGCATATCGCCACGGCTCTTTCCGGTTCCGGGCCGGCATTTTTATTCCGGTTTATCGATGCTTTGTCGGTATCTGCCACGGAATTGGGCATGGAAAAGGAACAATCCCTGCGCCTGGCTCGGGCGATGGTTGAGGGCGCGGCTATTCTTGCCGTGCGATCTGACGAAGACCCGGGCACTCTTGCCAATCAAGTGGCCAGCCCCAATGGTGTGACACGAAAGGGCCTGGATGTGATGGACAATGACGAACGCCTAAACGCCTTGCTTTACGATGTCCTGAATGCGGCAATGAAACGCAATATGGAAATGGCCGAAGAAGCCAAATCCTGAAGTCCTGCCCCTAGCTGCTAAGATTTTCCTTGCGTAAGTCAAATATCATTTTTCGATCTGATTCCGGGATAAGACCCTCTAATACATGCCAGAAACCGGTCACTGATTCTTGTCCAGCCGAGACATAGGCGGAAGATAGTTTTTCACGTAATTGCCGGAATAGCTCTGCTTCCAACGCGGCACCATCTTTTGTCAGGTGCAAAAGCTTTTGACGCCGGTCCACCTGTCCTGCTTTGGTCAGAACCAGATCGCGCTCGTGTAATTCTTTAAGTACCCGTCCCAGAGATTGTTTGGTAATGGCGAGTAGTTGCAATAATTCTCCTACTGTCAGGCCGGGTTGGCGCGCAATAAAATATAATGCCCGGTGATGGGCGCGACCCAGGCCCTGTTTGGCCAGTTCCTGATCGATTGAATTTGTCAGTCGCGTATAGCCGAAATATAGCAATTCTACGCCGCGTCGGATCTCATCTTCGCGGAGAAAAAGCGGTGAAGCACCAGTGGATATAGCGGAGCGAGATATGTCAGTCATGTTGACGTATCTTGACAGGCTGTTCACAGGATTGCAAGACAATCTGGCTAACTCCGGCTATGAGAAATCCCGGCGGAACAGGAAAGCAGCAAGATATGGCGAACAATCACGCTCTAGAATTCGCAGTGAAAAAAACCACCGTTCCGGTCGATGCGACCGAAAGAGAGCGCCTGCTTGAAAATCCGGGATTCGGAAATCTGTTTACCGACCATATGGCGATAATTCGCTATACCGAAGGGCAGGGGTGGTATGACGCACGAATAGAAAAGCGCGAACCAATTGCAATGGACCCCGCCTCATCGGTGCTCCATTATGCACAGGAAATTTTTGAGGGAATGAAGGCGTATCGGCTTGCAGATGGCGACACCGCTTTATTCAGGCCTGATCAAAATGCGCACCGTTTTCAGCAATCTGCGAAGCGGATGGCGATGCCGGAACTTCCGCAAGAGATATTTCTGCAGTCGGTTGAGAAGCTGGTCGATATTGACCGTGACTGGTTTCCGTCGGTTGAAGGTGGCTCGCTCTATTTGCGGCCATTCATGTTTGCCAGCGAGGTATTCTTGGGGGTCCGGCCTGCCAAAGAATATCTTTATATGGTGATCGCATCGCCTGCCGGAGCCTATTTCAAAAGCGGCTCTCCCGCGATCTCAATCTGGGTATCGCAAGATTATAGCCGGGCCGCTCCCGGCGGGACAGGCGCAGCCAAATGCGGCGGGAACTATGCTGCCAGCCTGGTCGCACAAGCCGAAGCGATTGCAAAGGACTGTGATCAGGTGGTGTTTCTTGATGCAGCCGAGCATCGCTGGGTAGAGGAACTGGGCGGGATGAACCTGTTCTTTGTTATGGATGGCGGGCGGCTAATTACGCCTCCGCTTGGCGGGACGATATTGCCCGGGATTACACGCGATTCGATTATGACTCTGGCGCGCGAAGAGGGTTTAGCAGTCGAAGAAACACCCTATGCGATTGATCAATGGCAGAAGGACGCTGCAAGTGGCAGACTTCGTGAAACCTTCGCCTGTGGCACTGCTGCAGTGGTGACATCGGTTGGAACGGTGAAATCCAAAAACGGTGAATTTAATATCGGTAGCGGTGGGCCGGGCCAGTTGACCGAAAAGTTGCGGAGGCAACTGGTGGATATTCAGCGTGGAGTTTCCGAAGACAAACATGGTTGGGTCAAGCGTCTCTTTTGACTGGGTTCAAACCCCTGGCAATGCAACTGGCACTTGCCCCATAAGGACAAACTGGATAATAGGCCCGTTCACCAGCGGACACACCGATAAATTCGGACCGCAATAATGGGGTGTCGCCAAGTGGTAAGGCAGCGGCTTTTGATGCCGCCATGCGCAGGTTCGAATCCTGCCACCCCAACCAATTTTCGATCAGGCAAAAAAAGCCGACGGGTTTCCCCGCCGGCTTCTGCGACCCTGATTGGAAGGGTTTTATTGGGACGCGTGACGATTTCGAGGTCCTATTTAGCACGATTTCTCCCTGTTATATGTAAATGGTTGTAACTCATGTCGTATCTTGCTGGTAAACCGCATGGAATTAGGCGTAAAATAGAGTTTAGTGACAAAACATAGTTCTGGCTGGTAAGTGGAGCATAAGTAAGCTTCCAGATATCAGTCAAAGGGGGAGTAGATATGCGTATCGCCATCGCCGATGACGACAAGGAAATAGTCGAATTTTTGAGCAAAATTGCGGAAGGTCAAGGCCATATTGTCGCTGGCTATTTTGACGGAGACAGTCTTTCTAACGCTTTACTCCGCGACACATTTGATCTCGTGATCCTGGACTGGAACATGCCCGGAAAAACTGGTATGCAAATCCTGGAATGGATGGAAGGTGCCGTTGAAGACCGCCCTCCGGTTATCATGATGACGAGCAGAACCGCCAAACAGGATATTAGCGATGCCCTGAATGCGGGGGCGGATGACTATATCACCAAGCCAGAAGACCCCAACGTTATTGCAGCACGCATAAACGCGCTCCTCCGGCGCGGTGGCGGTGTAGCGGCGATGGAACGATCGGCAGAATATGGAGACTATATTCTCGACCGGATTGATCAGAAAGTACAGCATAAGGGACTGGAAATATCCCTGACCGCCAAGGAATTTGAGCTGGCCGATCTGATGTTCCGTAATCGCGATCGAACGCTATCGCGGCGGTATATCATGGAAACCGTATGGCGGACGAATGCACATCTTGCGACCCGGACACTGGATATGCACGTTTCACGCATCCGTTCGAAACTATCGCTTAGCCCCGAGAATGGATTTCGGATTTTTACGGTTTTCGGCTATGGCTATCGTCTGGAGTCATTTGGCAACGGGGGATAGGCAATGGCCATAGGCAGATTACGGTTTGCAGGATCCACGCGATGGGCCGTGGCTGCATCAATTTTTCTGGCCGTGGTTCCGGCGCAGGCCCAATCCCCCGCAGGTAACGAACGCGCCGAATATATATTCAAACGCGGTGATACGCTGATCGATCTGGCCACCAAATATCTCCGTAAACCGTCCGATTATCGCATTGTTCAACGCTTGAACCGCATCGCCAATCCCCATTTTATCCCGGTTGGGAAGAAAGTTCATATCCCGTTTCGGTTGCTAAAATATCGTTCCAGCGAGGCGCGTTTAAGTGCGTTTCGCGGCAAAGTGTCCATCGTCACCGGCGGCCGTCAGATAGCTGCTTCCAAGGGGCTTGATATTGCGGAAGGCAGCCAGCTTATAACCTCGGCAGGTAGCTTTCTGACCCTCCGGCTGGAAGATGGTTCGCGCATTTCCATGCCATCCAACAGCAAAGTAAGGATCACACGGCTTAGGCATATATTGCTGACTGACAGCATTGATTATGAATTTGCCCTCGATAATGGCCGAATCCGATCCAAAGTAACCCCGTTTGATAAAAAGGCTGATCGCTATCGTGTTCGAACACCGGTTGCTGTCTCTGCTGTTCGTGGCACTGACTATCGGACCCGGGTCGATGAATCGACGGGAACAGCTTTTTCCGAAACGATAGAAGGCGATGTCGATGTTGCCGCCGGAAATGATATTGGGATAGGCAAAGCTGTCTCTGTACCTGCGGGAACCGGTGCTGCGGCGAGTATCACAGGCGATCTTGCAAAAGAGGATTTATTATCTCCGCCTGAATTGCTGGAAGCGGCGAAAGTACAATCAGATGCACAATTACAGTTTCGAGTTGTACCTAGTGGCAAGGCCACCGGCCACCGGATTGTGGTTTCAACCGATGCCGGCTTCGTTGACATAGTCGCAGAAGAAAAAGTTGATGGCGCTGCTATAACGCTTCCAACTATTCCAGACGGGCGCTATTTTGCCAAAGCTACTGCTATCGCACCGTCTGGTTTTGAGGGTATGCCGGCCGCTTACGCATTCAAACGTCAGTTGAGTACGCTTAGTGGCAGCGCGGGCAAAGGTGATTTTGGCTACCGTTTCAAATGGGACGGCGAAGGCAGCGGTAAACGTATTTACCGGTTTCAGCTTTTGAAGGGCAGTAAAAAGGCTATCCCGATAGTTGATGAAGACGGATTGCTCGATGATGTGCTCACACTCTCGGATTTACCCGATGGTGAATATTACTGGCGTGTAGGCGTTACGCAGTTTTCCGATGGTGAAGCTTTCCAAAAATGGACAGAGTTTGAAAAACTGACCGTTGCCGGATAGAGCACTGGATCTAGGGTCTGAACCCAAATATAGTTTGCCCCGGTCACGGAGTTCCGATTTTCCATGAAACCGCGCCCTTCAAAATTACGGCGGCGCTTGGGACTGGAATGGGCCGGTGTCGCTCTTTTTGCTTCGCTGATCATTGTCGCGCTTAGCTGGTGGAATAGTTTATCCAGCTTCGATAATCTGGTTTATGATCAGGTTTCAGACATGAATCGCCCGGCACCACCCACAGATATTCTAATTGTTGCGGTGGATGAAGACAGCCTGTCACAATATGGCAAATGGCCTTGGTCAAGGACCCGCCATATAGAATTATTTGACCAGATTGCCGAAGCGAAACCCCGGGCTATTGCTTTTGATATTCTGATGAGCGAACCGGGCGATACGCAGACCGACCAAGACCTGGCCGAAGCAATGGCGCGCAATATCAATTTATATGTCCCGCTTCATTTTGTCATTCCAGGTAGCGATGGCGCGAAATATGACATCAAAAAGCCGATTGCACCGATTGAGAAAGCCGTCAGCGGCGTGGGCCATGTGAACCTGTTGTTCGACGCGGACGGTGCGGTACGCCACACGACTTTGTGTTTTGGCAAAGAGAATGGCGGAAAACCCTGGCTGCATTTGATGGAACTGGTTTACCGCGGCGTATATGGACAACAATCCCCGGCCTTTGAAAGGCTGGAACGGTGCAGCAAACCGCTATTGATGCCCTATTCCGAGCGCGCCAGTTTCTCGAGCATTTCTTTCGCGGCAATAGCCAATGGAGAAGTGCCTCCCGGTTTCCTTGAAGATAAGATCATCCTGATCGGGGCAACCGCCAATGGGCTGGGCGATCGACACCCGGTACCGCTCGGCGATGGCGGAACATTGGCCGGTGTTGAGATTATGGCGAATATGCTCGGAGCAATCATCCGTGACGATTTCATTGTTCCGATGCCGTTCTGGCAACAGATTTTGCTTGCTCTCATTCCAACATGGATTTTACTGGCCGGTTTCTGGCGCTGGCGCCCACGAACCACCTTGCTGGTATCGCTCAGCCTGATTGCCGGCGTATTGCTGACCAGTGCTTTGCTGCTGTCTTTACGGATCTGGTTTGCGCCAGGTTCTGCTCTTTTAGGAATTGCGCTGGTCTATCCCATTTGGGGTTGGCGACGACTGCAGGCGACAAGCGATTTCATGGACGAAGAACTGCAGACTTTTCATGAAAGCAAGATCGACATTCCGGTGGTGAGCAAATCCCCAGGGCCGGTGGATGTTGTGACCGGTCAGGCCGAAGAATTGACTCACGCCATTGCTCATATGCGCGATTTGCGCCGGTTTATTTCCGATGCTCTCACCAATTTACCGGACCCGATGTTTGTGACTGATCTGCAGGGGAAGGTGAAATTCGTCAATAAACTGGCTCAGACAGGTGTGGAAGATGGCGCGCAAGACCATGAACTGAATGACATGTTGAGGCGCTTTGTTTCGCCAGAGGATTTGAGCGATGTCAAAGAATATCTGGCAATGAAGATGCTGCCCGCGGAGCAGGATTTTGTTGATTTTACCTCACAAAAAGGAGAGGTTTTCGCTATGCGCCGCGCGATTGTGCAGTCCGACGAAGGCGAGCATCGGGGTTATATTCATTATCTTGCCGACATTACAGAACTGGCCAACGCAGCACAGGAACGGGAAGAGGTGCTTGAACTATTATCCCATGATATGCGCGCGCCACAGGCCGCGATACTGGCGCTGCTGGAAAGCCAGGAACCTAGCGACGCGCGAAACCGGATAGAGAGCCATGCCCGCCGGACTCTGGCTTTGGCAGACAATTTTGTCGGGTTGGCGCGGATTAAATCGAGCGAATTTACCGGCGAAGATGTGCTTTTGTCGGAGTTGGTCAGCGAAGCCAGCGACAGTCTTTGGCCATTGGCAAAAACGCGGGATATTAGCTGTCACATCGATGATCAATCCGACGGGGCTTTCGTGCTGGGAGAACCTTCTAGCCTCCACCGATCATTTGTAAATTTGCTTGATAATGCGATAAAATATAGCCCTGATGGTGGAAAAATCAATGTGACTCTTCGCCGCATCAGCCTCGATAATATAGACTATGTATCGGCTGAAATAGTCGATCAGGGGAAAGGGATTTCCGCAGCGGTGCTGGGGAACCTGTTCGAGCGCTTTGCCAGTGATGACAGCGGTTCCAAAGGGACCGTCAAAGGAGCCGGACTGGGCCTTAATTTTGTAGCGGCGGTGATCGAACGCCACGGCGGTTCAATCCGGGCCGAAAACATAAAGGAGCGGAAGGATCGATCTGGCGGAGCCTGTTTCACAATATTGCTGCCAATTGCCCCCGATCCGGAGGATTAGGCTTCGGCTCTTGGTTAGAAAACCAAGGACCTCTCTATTCAAGCCCGGCGCGCGTGATAGTCCTTTTGCGTATATTGAGATGGGGCGCGGAACCCAAATCCGCCATTGCAGCTTCCACCAAATATGGAAGCGATGCTTCTAATGTTCCCTTGCAGTGATATTCGGAAGCGATGCCGGAATAAAGGCTGCTGCCGGTTATTTGGTCGGTGAGGGTGACAATCAACCTATGTTCCCGGTCTTTACACGACTGAAGGAATTTCTGTTTTTTCTCCACCGAGCGCGGTGTTTTTTCCTCGTTTTCTCCGACGTCTATACCGATATTGGCTGGACGGTTGGCGAGCGCAATTTGAACGAGAATCGATGCGCTGTCAGCCTGTGAGAAGCCTTTACTCTCTAACGCGCTTGCAACCATCGCGCGCGCGTCTTGATAAAGCCTATTATTCTGTTCCGGTTTTTCCGTGAAGCTGAAAATTTTTGTTGCCGGAAGCGCCGTTGGAACAAGGGTTTCGACGCGTGTTTCAATCGGCCCCGTACAGGCCGCCAAGATGAATGCCATCACCAGAGTCAGAATGGAAAGACGGGTCATTATGCTCCCGGGCTAGTCCGCATGAATGTAAAGTTTAGAGCTTCGTGTGAACAATGTCACGAAAATTGCCAAGTTTTGCTTTTAACCGCGCATGAGTACGTAATAAATCACATAGAGCCAGGAAAGAAACCCATGAATAATCGCCCATAATACCGATTTATGCGTGGTAAAACTAATCACAATGGCTAGCGCGCTACCAAAACCGACGCCGTTACGGACAATTTCCTTGCGTACATAAGTTGCGCCTCTGTTCATCGGGGATTCTCCTGGCGGGTAATCCTCTGGCCGCATCCGCTCTGGTTTGATTTTCTCTGCCATCTGGTCAAGCCGCCTCGCGGGCGCGATCGGAAAGCTCCTGATTGAGCATTTCGGCAAGCAGGAAGGCCAGCTCCAGGGATTGTGCGGCGTTGAGACGCGGGTCGCAGTGGGTATGATAACGGTCACCCAAGGCTGCGTCGGTTATTGCCACAGCGCCCCCGGTGCATTCGGTCACATTCTGTCCGGTCATCTCACAGTGGATACCGCCGGCAAAGGTACCTTCTGCGCGATGTACTGCAAAAAATCCACGAACCTCGGCAAGGATGCGTTCAAACGGGCGGGTTTTATAGCCACTATCTGCCTTGATGACATTTCCGTGCATCGGATCGCAGGACCAGATAACCGGGTGGCCTTCGGCTTTGACCGCTCTGACAAGAGGAGCAAGGCCGGGTTCAATCTTGTCATGGCCAAAGCGAGAGATCAATGTAATCCGGCCCGCTTCTCGCGCTGGATTGAGTGTATCAAGCATGGTGAGCAAGTCATCGGGGTTCAGGGACGGACCGCATTTCATCCCAATAGGGTTGCCAATACCGCGCAGGAACTCGACATGAGAGGAGCCTTCGAAGCGCGTCCGGTCCCCGATCCAGAGGAAATGCGCGCTGGTATCATACCAATCGCCCGTAAGGCTGTCCTGACGTGTCAGGGCCTCTTCATAGGGAAGCAAAAGGGCTTCGTGGCTGGTGTAGAAGCTGGTCGCTTTCAATTGGGGCACGGTATCGGGGTTTATCCCGCACGCCTCCATGAATGAGAGCGCTTCACCGATCCGGTCCGCCATTTCCTCAAATTTCTTTGCCCACGGGCTGCGGCTCATGAAATCATGGGTCCAGCCGTGCACTTGTTTCAGATTTGCATAGCCGCCGGTGGAAAATGCCCGGAGCAGATTCAGCGTCGCGGCGGCCTGATTATAAGCGCGCACCATGCGCTCGGGATCAGGTTCACGACGGTTAGCATCAAATTCAATACCGTTGACTATGTCGCCACGATAGCTTGGCATTTCGATGCCATCTTGCACTTCGGTCGGAGCGGAGCGCGGTTTCGCGAATTGTCCCGCCATCCGGCCCAGTTTTACGACCGGCATTTTGGAGGCATAAGTAAGTACGACCGCCATTTGCAAAATTACCCGGAACGTATCGCGGATATTGTTCGGATGGAATTCCGCAAAGCTTTCGGCGCAATCTCCGCCTTGCAGCAGGAAGGCTTTCCCTTCCGCCACTTCCGCCAATTCCTGTTTCAGGTTGCGCGCTTCCCCGGCAAAGACCAGCGGCGGGTATGTACCGAGCAAAGCTTCTGTTTCCGCAAGTTTTTTCGCGTCGGGATAGTCGGGCATTTGCAGCCCTTCATAATTTCTCCAGCTGTTCGCTGTCCAATTTGTCGCCATTTAAGCGCACTCCGCTATTTTTACCCAAAATCGGGTGCCTTTAGGCGCGATTCAAGAGGGAAGGCAAGCAAAAGCGGGGTTTGGTTACCTGTGAAACCAGCATTAACGTTAAGAACTGCGAACCTAGCTTCCCGGTTTCGCCTTCCAGGTTCCCGCGTTGCGATATTCTGGCTTGATCTGGCTGACATCGGGAAGCTTCTGTCCGGCAAAGGCTTTCTCGCCGCCTCTAGACTGTGCTTCCTTGCTATAGCTTGGTGCTTGATATGCTTTTGCGATACCAGGCCGGGAGACCGGTGCGGGTAAGGCATGGCGACGCGCGTTATCTGCGGCGATTGCTGCAGCGCGTTCAGATTTGGCGGCTTCTTCCTGTGCCTTGCGCCGACCGGCTTCGTACGCCCGCTCCAACGTAATTGGATCGAGAGATGGCCCTTTATCATATTTCGCATTATATTTGCGCGGCTTTGGCGCTGGCAATGGTTCGCCACCACGATATTTCTGGCTAAAGGCACTTGCCTTACCAGCGCTGCCTTTCCAGCTGTAGAAGCGGTGCGCTCCAATTGTTCCCAGGAAGCGGAGGCTTGGCGCCCAATAAGGATAGACATAGGTCGCGTGATAATGGGTCGCGGTACCAACCGGAGATGCCATTTTGCCCGATAGAGCCAAGGCAGCTACCTTTTTAGAGCGTTTCCAATGAAAGCTGTTCGGCTTTCGGCGGAGTGATCCATCACAGGTATAGGAGAACTGACACCCGGTACGGCGCTCGCTACCTTGAAAAATCACACCGCAAACTGTTTTGGGATAGCTGGGGTGGCGCACGCGATTGAGAATGACCTGCGCGACGCCACGTTGCCCGGCATCCGGCTCCATTCCCGATTCATAATAAATGGCTGACGTCAGGCACTGAAGCGCGCGGCTGTTATCGGTTAACGAGGCGCGAAAAGAGACGGGCTGAATGAGATGCGCTGAAGCGACCTTGTCGCGATTGTCAGTTAAACTGGTATTGAGCGCAGACTGCAAGCCTTCGGGTGACAGCTTGCCGGGATCTGCAGAGGGATCAAAACCCAATTCTCCATAATTTTGTGGAATAGCGTAACCCGGATCGATGAAGTAGAAAGCGGAGCCGGCGAAATTTTCTTCTGCCCGCTCTACTGGCTGCAGGTTGGGATCGCTGGGGTTGAACCGGCGTGCATCCGCACTTCCCTGTGGAATAGCGGCAGGGACCATGAGTAAGCTGAAGAGCAGCAAACTGAACAGAATTCGTTCGCGGACGGTCAGGTTCATCCAGCCTGGCAATTTAAGCGTTGGCCATTGGCGAGGTTGGCGTGGCCGGATTTTTTGTCCGAAGGAAAGTGCTGTATTTGGAGGGCTTGCGGATCTGTCCGCACGGGGCACCGGTGCGGAATCCGATTGTGCAACTCCATAACCTGGCGCATCTGCCGCTGGCTTGGAAACAGCGGACACAACATCGCCAAGCGGGGGGACATAGGGAGGAGGGACGCGCAGTGAAATTTTCGAAACACCCAGATAGTGCCCAAACGGGCGGATCAGGCAGGATATAGCGAAAAAACGCCGAGTTTCCCTGCACAGAAATTGCAGTGTTTCAAGATGGGACGCGGCGTTCCGATTGCTTAAATGGTTAATGCGGTAAATCTGCGAATTTTCGAGCCTGAAGCAATTTATTTGATAAAATCAGTGGGCCGCCGTCGTCGTCAAGTTGCTTGGGTTAAGGGCTTTTGCGACGATTTCCGTCTCGCGTGATCTTCTTGCTCGTTGACCAGATGGCGCGCTGCACCATAGCCCAGAAGACCAAATAGCACCCCACCGATCGCCGGGCCGATTACGACACCATCCAGCCCATAGAGCGCATCGCCCAGCCATAGAAAGGGCAACATCCCAAGCGTGTTTCTGCCCCAATTCAAATACATCGACCAGCGTGGCCGTTCCAAATTATTGCACGCCGCGTTAGCGATGAAGAGCATACCATTGAAGAAAAAGAGCGGTGCCAGCATAGCTGCAAAAAGCCAGAATAAATGACGGCCCTGTGCTTGCAGATTGAATAGATCGCTAATCGGTTCGTTCAGTATGTATAGGATCGGCCAGACGAGCGCAGTATAGCCAAGCGCAAACCACATTGCCTGATTGATGGTTAGCCGTATCCGGTCAAACTGATTGGCGCCGAAATTCTGTCCGATAATGGGCCCTACCGCGCCGGAAAGAGAGAATAGCAGGCAAAAAGCAACCGGCACCATCCTGCCTATCACCGCAAAACCGGCGACGACATCATCGGAATATCCGGCGATGTATCGATAGGAGATAAACCCGCCGACCGGTGTCGCAACATTTGTTAAGACCGCTGGAATCATGATCGCCAATATAGGTTTCAAGTCTTCCTGAAAATGGTGCACGGAGATTTTGTTGAAGCCTCCAAAATGTCGCACTATCGGGTAAATCGCGACGATTGCCGAGGTTACCGCCGCACATGCAGTTGCGATGGCTGCACCGTCAACACCCAAGTCCAACCCAAAGATAAAGATCGGGTCGAGCACGGCATTGGTTATACCCATGCTTATATTTACATTCATCGCCTGTCGCGCTGCGCCATGCGCTCTTAGAAATCCGGCACAGACCATCGCGGCAACGCTGAACGGCATGAAGGGGGCAACGATCCGAATATAGCCAGTAGCCGCCGTTTTTGCCGTACCGGTAGCACCTGCCAGGTCAAGGATTTGTGGGGCGAACGTGAAAAGCATTATAGCCAGGGGAACGATAATCATCATTGCCAAAGTCAATATATTGGTCAGGTAGCGCCGCGCATGTTCAGGATCACCTTGACCAATTCGCCGCGAACCAAGCGCGCTGATCGCGATCATCAGGCCGATGTTAAATGCAGTCCCGAAAAACAATATGGTTGCGGCAAAACCCATTGCGGCGGTCAACGCGCTGTCATCCAGCTGTGCAATATAGAGCAGATCGACAAAATCGACGATAAACATTGTCAGCAGGCCAATGCTGGAGGTTAATGTCATCACGGTAATGTGGCGCAGCGGACTACCGGTCAGGAATATGGCGGGCTTGCTAGCGATTGTTTTATTCCTGTGGTTGGCCTTTAGTTGGCCCATGATCGGGATATATGGCCGGAAGTGGTAATATGCGATGACTTGTTTTTGCCTTATAGCGTTTTGCCATAGGGTCAAATATTCTCTATTGCTGCGCGAAAAATAAGGAATGAAAATGGGCTGGCGCAATTTTGTAATGATTTTGACCATCGGAGCAGTGCTCGCAGCCTGCTCTGTCAAAGAAGACGAAACCGGTGACCGGGCATCCGAACAGCGATCTGTCCCGGGATATTTCGAGCGCAAAAATTCAGCGCCCGACCCCGCCAGCAATGCACTGGAGCAACGCAAGCCGGAACACGCCTTCGCGCGAATTGCGCTTAGCTGTATCAATAAACAATATCCCAACAAGATCAGTCATGTGTTGAATAGCGCCGCCGATGTAGCACCGTCGGCGAAATTGACACCGGTATTCTATGGCTGTTTTGACTGGCATAGTGCGGTCCATGGCCACTGGTTGCTCACTCGCTTGTGGGGGCAAAATATTGTTCCAGATATGGACACCGAAATTGTATCAGCCTTAGAGGCTAATTTTACCGAGGATAAAATCACTGGCGAAATCGCCTATTTCAAGGGAAGTAACCGAAAGGCCTTTGAGCGACCTTACGGGATCGCCTGGTTTCTACAGTTGACCGCTGAATTGCGTGAAATTTCGGCGGGACAGGGCCCGAAAGCGGAGCAGGCGCAAAAGTGGTTATTCAAGCTGCGGCCACTTGAACGCATCATCGCAGATAATATCAAGGATTGGATACCC
>UOEF01000105.1_pt1 | contig 14363 bp, 10 predicted proteins | sample 1989141 | NCBI WGS metagenome assembly UOEF01 (sample SAMEA4712195, study PRJEB27164) | hydrothermal vent metagenome | biome: marine basaltic hydrothermal vent biome; feature: marine hydrothermal vent; material: mineral | place: Pacific Ocean | collected 2011-06-14/2011-07-23 | depth 1719 m
ATGTTACGCTGGCCCCGCAGGCGAGCAAGGTGCGCGCGAACTATGTCAGCATTTCAAGCTGAAAATTGCAGCGCATGAAGTCTATGCGTTTCAGCTCGATCACGCATTTGACGCCATATTTGAGTTGCAGCCGTTGGTCGCGCTGGACGAATTTCTGCTTGGCGCTGAATCGGAGAGCGACGATCCAATCTACGGTAGTAGCGGCATGAGCAGACAGTCTCCGCTTGAGAAAGTTGATCCCGATGTGTTGTGGTCTTGGGCCGATCAAGACCCGAAGGCGCGATACCCACTCATAAGTCGCTCGTTGAATGTTTTTGCTATCAAAGACCTCGATGAAGATAATGGGTTGTCGCCGTTGTTTCTGGAGGGTCTGGAGAAAGCACCTGATCGCGCCGAATTCCTCAAAAGCAATGTTGCTCGTATGCATCCAAGTGGTTGGTCTGGGAATCTTTCTGCCATTTTGGATCGACGTCGCGAGTACCTTCAGGCTTTGGCTGACCATGCGGACCAAAACGTCAGAACATGGGTTGCAGAGCATATTGCTGATTTGAAGCAACGAGCAGACCATGAGAGGGAACGCGAATCTGAACGCGAAGAAAGTTTCGAATAGGTTGGTTTGAACGCCACTTTTGGGCAACAAAAAAGCCGCAATGAGGGCAAATTTCTCATGTCGAATTCTGGCGAGCGATAGAGTGTATTCTTCTGCTCGCCTCCTTCAAAAATTTGGACTGCAAGATAGAAGCAGCGCCATCGGTTGGCTTGTATATAGTTGATAAGGCGAAGGAATATGCGCCGTCGCAGGAGACTCCCTTGCGGCGCTTAGTCTAATTCGTCTTTTATTTTCAATGCATCAAGCGCCATCGCCCGATTTTTACAACATCAGAGGGTGAGAAAGATTTTCCAATCTTTGCGAAAAAATCTTTCCCACCCTCTTGGCTTAGATGAGTTCCACAGTTTTGGAGGCTAGCCGTTCAGTTTAGGTGATGATTGGAGAGATACGCATGGGCCAGCGATCTTGCCTGCTTGATTTCCCTTATTGGTCGCAATTCGCCGCCTGATAGCAATCGCGCAATCTCTGCGGCGATTTGGTCGGCGGCAATAATCAGCGCGGTATCAAGATGGACATAGCGCTGGGTGACGCCGCGAGGCGCGTGGCCAAGCAGGCCGGAAATGGTCAATTCGCTAAACCCTTGTGACGCTGCCATGCTGGCGAAAGTATGGCGCAAGGTGTGTGGGGTCACATTTGTCAGCCCCGCTCTTACGCAAACGCGGTCCAGTATGCGAACAACGCCAATGAAATGACCCTCGCCCCAATCTACTGGAAAGACGAACGGAAACAAACGAACTTGATGAGGTCGCCTGAATCAACTTACCGAAATAAGCAAACATGCTCACCGGCCACCGAAACTGCCGGTGAGTATTTTTGCGCCCACCCTGAGTTCATCAAGATAATCGGACCAGTGCTGCATCATTTTGACCCGCTCGTCCCAATATTCCCCTCGTGTATAGGCGCTGCGCACCGAATCTTTGTCCGAGTGGGCCAGCTGCCGTTCGATGGCATCTGCGTTCCATATCCCCATTTCGTTAAGCAGCGTTGCAGCCATTGCGCGGAACCCGTGGCCGGTCATTTCATCCTTGGCATAACCCATGTGGCGAAGCGCAGCGTTGATGGTATTTTCAGACATGGGCCGGTCAACCGAGCGAAGTGATGGAAAGAAATAGGGGCTAAGCGCCGCATCATGCTCAATTTGACTTAGTATTTCTAACGCTTGGATCGACAATGGAATGCTATGGGCTTTGCGCATTTTTGTCTTTTCTATTGGGATTGTCCAAACCGCTTTTTCAATATCGAAATCAACCCACTCGGCAAAACGAAGCTCGCCGGGGCGCACAAAAACATGTGGCAACAAGCGAAGCGCTGTTCGGGTTAGCGCATTGCCCTCAAATCCTCCAATAGCTCGCATCAATGCCCCTGCCTCGTTAGCCGTCGTGATGGCGGAGCGGTGTGTTACCGTTGGCGTAATAAGTGCGCCTTTGAGGTCTGGACAAACATCGCGGTCTGCTCGTGCGGTTGCAATGGCATAGCGGAAAACCCGGCTGCAAGTGCTGAGGGTGCGGTTGGCGGTATCATAGCAGCCTCGCGCTTCCACTTTGCGCAATGCGATTAGGAGTTCATGTGCGCTGATTTCGGTAATTGGGCGATTGCCGAGCGCTGGATAGATGAAACTGAGAAACCAGTGTGTCTTTTTTAGAGTTACGGGAGAAAGGCCATCTTGCTCGATTTTTGATAGCCATTCTTCAGCTATGGCTTTGAACGTGTTTGCCGCCGCTACGCTGGCCGCGATCTTATCGAGCTTCGCTTGATCGGATGGATCGGTCCCCTTTGCTAACAAACGGCGCGCCGAGTCGCGCTTTCCGCGTGCGTCGGCAAGGCTGACATCGGGCCAAATGCCGAATGCTAGTGTCTTTTGCTTGCCCAAATGGCGATAATTCATCCGCCAATAGCGTCTGCCATTGGGGTGAACGAAAAGATACAGGCCTTCGCTATCTGATAATTTATAGGGCTTAGCTTTCCCTTTGGCAGCTTTGACTGCGATCGCAGTTAATCTCGCCATGATGGTATCTCCATTCTTCGAGGAGATTTATACCATCAAATATACCAGCATTTGATGGTATATGTCGGCAAATCCGCCCGAACTGTGATGGACAGTGTATCATAAAAAATCCTAGAAATACAGGGCTTTCATGGGCAATTATGGACATCTATGGACGAGTATTGGTGCGGACGGCGGGACTCGAACCCGCACACCCATTTCGGATAGCAGATTTTAAGTCTGCTGCGTCTACCATTTCGCCACGTCCGCACCTTGCGTCCCGACCCCAAAACAAATTTGGCGTTGGAACAATGCGACAAGCATCATTGCGCTCGTCCGGTCAAGAGCGGAGATGATGAAAATCAAATTTTTTATATATTAGCCTTTATTGAGGCGCTCGCGAATTTCTTTTCCCGGCTTGAAATAGGGTACCCGTTTGGCTGGAACTTCCACAGATTCGCCCGTGCGTGGGTTTCGCCCCAGGCGCGGTTTGCGCTGACGGGTTGAAAAGGCACCAAATCCGCGCAATTCCACCCGACCACCTTCGGCGAGTTTTTGACTGATCTGATTGAAAAACAGATCAACAATCTTCTCAATCTCGTCCGGTTTCAGGTCCGGATTCTCGTCGGCCAACTTTTCAAGCAACTCAGAACGTATCATCGGTATGCCTTTCCGGTTTTCGGGCAACCAAGTTCGCTGGATCAGAAAAGAATCACCAACAACCACTCGCGAACTTGTAATATTGATACTAGATGACAGAATATGCTCTTGTTTTCAATGGTGTTTGCGGAAATGTAAAATCTGTTCGTCGAAAATTTGGCAGAATCGAAAAAGCCCGCCACTGAAAAATGGCGGGCTTTCCGGTTTTCTTAAACTTTGCCAGAAACGGCTAGTCGTCTTTTTTCTTCAGCGCTTCGCCAAGAATATCGCCCAGACTTGCCCCGGAATCGGTGGAACCAAACTGTTCGACGGCCTGTTTCTCTTCGGCCAACTGATGCGCTTTGATCGAGAAATTCGGTTTCTTGGAACGATCAAATCCGATGACCATTGCGTCGAGTTTCTGCCCCACCTGGAAACGGTCCGGGCGTTGTTCGTCGCGATCACGTCCCAAATCGGTACGCTTGATGAAGCCGGTAGCACCATCGTCGCCAACCTGTACTTCGAGGCCGCCGTCGCGCACTTCAAGAATGGTAACAGTCGCAACAGAACCTTTCTTCATACCGCCCGTGTCGGTACCGCCAACTGCCGGCGCGCCCTTTTCAAGCTGTTTCATGCCAAGCGAGATGCGTTCTTTCTCAACATCAATGTCAAGAACGATGGCTTTTACCTGTTCGCCTTTGTGATGCAGGTTCAACGCATCCTCACCGGAGATGCCCCAGGCGATGTCGGACATGTGAACCATGCCGTCCACATCGCCTTCAAGACCGATGAACAGACCGAACTCAGTGGCGTTTTTAACTTCGCCTTCGACCGTGCTACCAACAGGGTGTGTATCTGCAAAGTCCGTCCATGGATTGGATTGGGCCTGTTTGAGGCCAAGGGAAATACGGCGTTTCTCGGTATCGACTTCCAGAACGATGACATCAACTTCCTGTGAAGTGGAAACAATTTTACCGGGGTGGACGTTTTTCTTCGTCCAGCTCATTTCCGAAACGTGGACCAGTCCTTCGATGCCCGGTTCCAGTTCCACAAAAGCGCCATATTCGGTGATATTCGTCACCGAACCGGTTAATTTGGTATCCACTGCATATTTCTCAGCAGCGGCATCCCACGGATCACTTTCGAGTTGTTTCATGCCGAGTGAGATACGCTGTGTATCTTTGTTGATCTTGATGATCTGAACTTTCAGCGTATCGCCGATGTTGATCAACTCATTGGGGTGATTAACCCGCTTGTAGCTTAGGTCGGTGACGTGGAGCAGGCCATCAATGCCGCCCAGATCAACAAAGGCGCCATAGTCGGTGATATTTTTCACAACGCCTTCGGTAACCTGACCTTCAGCCAGAGATTCGATCAGACCGCTACGCTGTTCTGCGCGCGTTTCTTCAAGGATGGCGCGGCGAGAGACCACGATATTTCCGCGTTTACGATCCATTTTCAAAATCTGAAACGGCTGTTTAATATCCATTAAAGGGGTGACATCGCGCACCGGGCGGACATCAACCTGACTGCCGGGCAAGAAGGCGACCGCACCGTCAAGGTCAACCGTAAAGCCGCCTTTGACACGTCCGAAGATGACACCTTCGACCCGATTGCCTTCGTCATATTCTTTTTCAAGCTTGTCCCAGCTGGCTTCGCGGCGTGCGCGGTCGCGGGAGAGCATGGCTTCGCCATTCACATTTTCGATGCGGTCGACGTAGACTTCGACTTCGTCACCGACATTTAATTCTGCTTTTTGACCGGGCGATGCGAATTCGCGCAATGCCACACGGCCTTCGGATTTAAGTCCGACGTCGATGACAGCCATGTCGTTTTCGATGCCGACGACGGTGCCTTTTACAACGCGGCCTTCAAAGCCTGCGTCTTCACCGCCAATTGATTCGTTTAATAGTGCCGCGAAATCGTCGCGTGTGGGAAATGCCGTTGAGGCCATAGGTGGTTATCCTTGAGTAGTCATTTTTCGGGCCAAGCGGTTGGTTCCGCTGGTCTTGGACCAAGTTACGACGGCCACCGCATGTGACCGCCATATCCATCAGGAAACCGCCATTATCGGATCATGCGCTTCAAACACAAACAGCAAAAGCTGCGTCAAACCCGAAGCGGCGTTTCACCGTTCCGTATTTACGCATCAATTATCTGCTATGCCGGATCTTTGTCGTGCCGGCGGCTTATCTTCGCATTCACCATGGCAATTGCCTGTTGAACGGCTGCGTCTATAGTGAGTCCGGTCGTATCAAGCAAGTCCGCATCTTTGGCGGGTTTTAGCGGCGCTGTCGCACGATTTTTGTCACGCTCATCGCGGTTCAATATGTCGGCCATTATATCGTCAAAATTTACCGCTTCGCCGCGCCCGTTCATTTCTTCAAATCGCCGTACTGCACGCGCCTCTGAAGTGGCGGTAACGAAAAGCTTTACGTCGGCGTTCGGAGCGATGACGGTTCCAATGTCGCGGCCATCCAGAACAGCTCCTCCCGGTTGATTTGCAAAATCGCGCTGACGTTTGTCCAGTGCCGTTCGCACCGCTGGATGCACTGACACTTTGCTTGCATATCCGCCAATACCCTCGCTGCGGAGGACCGGATCGCGCAGAAGATCATCGTCAAAAATGCAACCCTTTACCGCGTCCGTTTCAACGTCCGGATCACCGCCCATTTCCGATACCATCCACCCTACCGCGCGGTAGAGCAGGCCCGTGTCCATGAACGGCAGTCTGAAATGGCGCGCCAGCTCCTTTGAGATTGTACCCTTGCCCGAAGCGGTAGGGCCATCGACGGCGATAATCATGATGGGCCCATTCCCCCGATCAGTTTTTCAAAGCCGGGAAAGCTTGTTTCCACCGGCGTAATATCATCAATCTTCGTTCCATCCTTGGTTGCCAATCCAGCAATTGCAAAACTCATAGCAATACGGTGGTCCAGCGCGGTTTTTATCGCCTGGCCCTTGTTCGAACCGGACAAGGGTTGACCGCCGGAACCCCTGATGATCAACCCATCTTCTTGCTCGGTCACATCTGCACCAATCGCCGATAACCCCTCTGCCATTTGTGAGAGTCGGTCGGATTCCTTCACGCGCAATTCGTGAAGGCCATTGGTTGTGGTGGTTCCCTTTGCCATGGCGGCGGCGATAAACAGGATTGGGAATTCGTCGATCATGCTCGGCGCGATGCCAGAAGGGACATCTATCCCGGTTAATTCACTATGCCTTACATGAATATCTGCGACCGGTTCTCCGCCAACCGTCCGGTTTTTCCTGAAACGGATATTTCCGCCCATTTGCTGGAGCACGGAAAATAATCCGGCGCGCGTGGGATTGATTCCGACATTTTCCACCACAATATCCGAACCCGGAACCAGCAAAGCGGCAACCACGGGAAACGCTGCAGATGAAGGATCTCCCGGTACTTTTATTCGCTGCGGCTGCAATTCCGCTTCACCGGTTAGAGAGATAACCCGGTTGCCATCCTTGTCGATTTCGACGGTCAGTTCTGCTCCAAAAGCTTTGAGCATTGTTTCGCTGTGATCGCGGGTCGGTACGGGCTCGATCACGCGGGTGGTGCCAGGCGTGTTGAGCCCTGCCAATAATATCGCCGATTTTACCTGCGCCGATGCCACGGGCAAATGATATTCCATCGGGACGGCTGGACATATCCCGCGTACCGTCAAGGGCAGGCAAGCCTTATCATCGGCTGTCTGTCGCGCGGTAATATCCGCGCCCATGCTGGATAGCGGATCAATCACCCGCCCCATCGGGCGTTTTGACAGCGAGCCATCGCCGATAAAAGTCGCGCTGATTGCATGGGAAGCGACAAGCCCCATCAACAGCCGGGCGGATGTCCCGCTGTTCCCCATGTCCAGCGCCGTTTCGGGTTGCATTAGACCGCCAACACCGACGCCGTGCACCGTCCAGACATCACCCTTTTTCTGAACATCTGCTCCCATTGCGCGCAGGGCTGCGGCGGTGGCCAGCACGTCCTCCCCTTCCAAAAGGCCTTCAATGCGGCTCTTGCCAACCGCGAGCGCGGAAAGAATCAGGGCGCGGTGGGAGATGGATTTATCACCCGGTACTATTATGCGCCCGCGCAATGGACCTGATGGCGCGAATGTCCGTGCTTTGGCTTGTTGGAGCGTATGATCTGGCAAATTTCGGGTCATTTACGGGCTTTATATGGGAGGGCATTTGATATTGATTCGGACTGCTAAGTAAAACGGCTTTTGACAGCGCGGCAAAGCTATGGCAAGGCGCGCCCAAATTCAGCGCCAGTCTTGAATGGCTGGCGTATTATATTATCTAAGAAATCAATGAAAATAAGGATTTGGAACCAGCCATGGTGAAACCAGAATGGGGCACAAAGCGGACTTGCCCGAAATGCGGAACACGATTCTATGATCTCGGCAAGGAAGACCCGGTCAAGTGCATCGAATGTGAAGAGAGCTGGACGCCGGAACCAGGCTTGAAATCCAAGCAGCCGATGCCCTTTGAAGCAACGCCCAAGAAGGAAGCCAAGAAAGAAGAAGATACCGTCGATGATGAAGATCTCGATGTGAATATCGATGATGCTGAACCATCACCGGACAATGAAGTTGATCTGGGTGGTGACGACGATCTGGGTGTCAGCAAAGGCAAAGGCGACGAGGAACCCGACGAAGTCTGATATTAGTTTTAGTTGCCGGCCGCATTTCGGCTTGCAAACAGGGGCGCGGGTGGATTAAACGCGCGCTCTGGATAAGGGGCCTTAGCTCAGCTGGGAGAGCGCTTCGCTGGCAGCGAAGAGGTCAGCGGTTCGATCCCGCTAGGCTCCACCAATTTTTCGGGTCAAACCGGCCTGGCCGGCCGGTGTTTATTTGTCCGGCAGATTGGTTAAAGGACGATCCGACCGAGAACCCCCGAGCGTGAGCGAAGGACCCGAAGCGGGCGGCACTCGCAAAATCACAATGAGTTTGCGTTTATCCGATGACCCAGTCCCAGTCCCAGTCCCAATATGATGCCATCATCCTCGGCGCTGGCGGGGCAGGTCTGATGTGCGCGGCTGTTGCCGGGCAGCGCGGCCGGAAAATATTGCTGATTGACCATGCCAATGAGCCGGGGAAGAAAATCCTGATTTCCGGCGGTGGACGTTGCAACTTTACCAATGTCCACACCGCGCCGGATCGTTATGTTTCGCAAAATAGACATTTCGCCAAATCGGCGCTTGCCCGCTATACCGCAAATGACTTTATCGCGCTGGTTAACCGGCATCAGATTGATTGGCATGAAAAAACACTGGGGCAGCTTTTTTGCGATGGTCCGGCGAAACAGATTGTCGAAATGCTGATGGCTGAATGTCCAGCAGGCAAGGTCACATTATCTCTTGGTAAATCAATTACCGATGTCACCCACTCAGATGGTGCGTATCGGATTGAATATGGCGGTCTGACCGCCAGCGCGCCATCTGTCGTCATAGCTACCGGCGGGCCGTCCATTCCGAAAATGGGCGCAACCGGTTTTGCCTATGATCTGGCAAGGCAGTTTGGATTGAAAGTGGTGGAGCCCAGACCAGCTTTGGTGCCACTAACATTGGGCGGTGAAGAAACATTGTTTCGCGAGCTTTCGGGAGTATCGGCCCCGGTGGCCGTGCGCTGCGGCAACACGGAATTTCGGGAAGCGGCGTTATTTACCCATAAGGGGCTTTCCGGACCTGCGATTTTGCAGATTTCATCTTATTGGAAACATGGCGAGCCGGTAACGATCAATTTCCTGCCCGATCTCGCGACCGATTGGCTTTACCAATCCAAGCAACAGATACCGGGTTTGATGCTCAAAAAAGCAATTGGCGCGCATCTGCCTGATCGTTTGGCTGAGACGTTGCTGGACCGGATCGCTCTTTCCGGTGATCTCGGCAATCTTGCTGACAAGAAGCTCGAAGATGCGGCGCGGCACCTGTCAAACTGGTGTTTCATGCCCAATGGGACAGAGGGTTTTGCCAAGGCTGAAGTGACGGCGGGCGGGATTAGTACCGCCGATCTGTCATCCAAAAATATGGAAGCTAGGCAGATGCCGGGGCTTTATGCTATTGGCGAGGCCGTTGATGTCACCGGCTGGCTCGGGGGCTATAATTTTCAATGGGCCTGGGCAAGCGGATGGGCCGCAGCTCAGACGCTTTAATCACGCCCCTCTAACAATAGATATTCTATCAAAACCGTCGGTGATTGGCAATTCCGGGCGGCGTTTAATATTTTGCCACGGAAACTTGAAACCATGCCTTTTACGAAATTATCTCCCTTATTGGCCGAAGCGCTTAAGGCGCGCGGATATGAAAAACCGACTCCGGTGCAGGCCGCCGTTCTGGAACCGGAAGCGGAGGGCCGGGACCTGATTGTTTCGGCTCAAACCGGGTCGGGGAAAACCGTTGCATTTGGCTTGGCGATGGCACCGCAACTGCTGGACGACAATGGCCGGTTCCCGTTTCTGGTCGAACCGCTTGCGCTGGTTATTGCCCCAACCCGCGAATTGGCCCTGCAAGTCAGCCGCGAGCTAAAATGGCTCTATGAGCCCGCTGGCGTGCAAATGGCCACCTGCGTAGGCGGAATGGACGCGTCCAAGGAACGGCGGACATTAAGGCGCGGCGCGCATGTGATTGTGGGAACGCCGGGACGGTTGAGAGATCATCTTGAGCGCGGCGCGCTAGACCTCTCAAAACTCCGCGCTGCGGTGCTTGATGAAGCCGATGAAATGCTCGACATGGGCTTTCGCGAAGATCTTGAAGAGATTCTGGATGCTACCGGTGAGGGGCGGCGGACGTTGATGTTTTCCGCGACGATTCCAAAACCGATTATCAATCTGGCCAAGCGGTATCAGAACGACGCGATGCGTATTTCCACCGTCGGAGAGGATCGCGGCCATGGCGATATTGCCTACCAGGCGATTACTGTCGCGCCGGCCGATACAGAAAATGCGGTGGTTAACCTGCTGCGTTTTCATGAAGCGGAATCAGCGATGCTATTTTGTGCAACGCGTGAGAGCGTTCGCCGTCTGCATGCCAGTCTGGTGGACCGCGGATTTAGCGCGGTCGCTTTATCGGGTGAACATACACAGGCGGAACGTAATCAGGCCATGCAAGCGCTTCGCAGCAAACGGGCGCGGGTCTGTGTGGCTACCGATGTCGCTGCGCGCGGTCTGGATCTGCCGACCCTTAGTCTGGTTATCCATGTTGAAATTCCCCGAGATGCAGAGGCTTTGCAGCATCGTTCCGGGCGTACCGGCAGGGCCGGTAAAAAAGGTACGGCTGTTTTGGTCGTTCCTTATCAGCGGCGTAAACGGGTTGAATCCATGCTGCGCGGCGCAAAGATTGATGCCGAATGGAAAGATGCTCCTACACGGGCCGATATTCGCAAGAATGACGCCGAGCGATTGATCGAAACATTGTTGCAACCGGTTGAGATTGATGACGATGATCTGGAAATCGCAAAGCGGTTAATGGCAGAAAAAACACCGGAAGAAATTGCCGCCATGCTGGTGCAATCACACCGCGCGAAAATGCCTGCGCCCGAACAGATGCTAGATCGCGGCGCGCAATCCAAGCCTGCCCCCGGCGGTCCGCGTCCCGGATTTGAGGATACCGTGTGGTTCAAAATGAATGTCGGTCACAATCAGCGCGCCGATGCCCGGTGGATATTGCCAGTATTATGCCGGCGCGGCCATATTACCAAGAATGAGATTGGTGCAATAAGGATCAATGGCGATGATACGCTGTTCGAAATTCCGCGACGGGTTGTTGACAAATTTACCTCCGCGATTGCCGAAAAACGCAGCAACGGCGATGACACGGACGATATTCTCATTACACAATTTGAAGGTAAGCCGCGCGATGCTGCCAAGCGCAATCGGAAAGGCGCCAAGAATAGAGGACGCGGCGACAATGCCAGCGGTGGCCAGCGCGATTATAGTAATGCCAGCAAGAAGTTTGGTGGCAAGAAATTCGGTGCCAGAAAACATGGTGGCAAGAAAAAATATGACGGAAAATCTGGTGGAGATTTCAGCGGCAAGAAAAAATTTGCTGGAAAATCAGAGGGTGATGGCAACTCTCCGGTAAAACGCAAATCATCCGGTGAGCGTTCAGGCGGAGAAGGCTATAAAAAGAAATCAGAGTTTGGGGGCGATCGCAAAGCTGGTCCCAAATCTGATTTTGGCGGCAAGAAGAAAAAGCCCCATCGTGGTAAGCGACCTTTTACCGGCAAACGCGACTCTGGGCCGAAATCCCACTAATCTGCTGAAATGACTGTACCGATTCAGATATTTGTCGATGGGGATGCCTGTCCGGTGAAAGAGGAAATTTACCGGGTTGCCTATCGCCTTGCGGTGCCTGTGGTGGTGGTCAGCAACAGCCACCTGCGGATCCCGGATCATCCGTTGATTAGCCGCGTGGTCGTAAGCGATGCGTTTGATGCCGCGGATGACTATATTGCTGAACGGGCTGGTGAGAGGAGCGTGGTTATCACGGCTGACATCCTGCTTGCTGACCGCTGTATTAAGTCCGGCGCCGCCGTGATTTCGCCTAATGGAAAACGCTTTACGCAAGATTCCATAGGCGGAGCGGTTGCAACGCGGGCCATTATGGCCGATTTGCGCGCTGGTATGGGGACAGAAAATATTGGCGGTCCACCACCTTTTACAAAGGCAGATCGATCAAGATTTCTGTCTTCGCTGGACGAGACCCTGGTGCGGTTAACGCGCAGAATTTAGGGTTTATGTCCAACGAACAGGTCCTGGCCCTAGTTCACTGTCACCTGAAAAGTCAGCGCATAGCCCTCTGCGGGGCCAAGGGATGCGGCGGTTGTTGTCAATACCGCTCCACTAACCGATGCCCCAATTGGGTCGGTCTCATCGGCTCCTGTGGCGTCATCATCCTCTGCAGTTGCCGCTGAACCACAATTGCTTCCGCTAAGCATCGTTCCAGCGGAATATATCACGTCGCCGGGGATATTATCCGTTGCGCTAATCGATGTCGCCGTTGCGCTACCGGCATTGCTGATCAGGATGCAATATTGAATGATCGCGCCCGGGATCGCCTTGGGGTTGGTTGTACCATTAAACGGATCAGATATAATCGAGCTAATTTTCGTTACGCTCAAAGTCGTTTCCGGATTGCAAAAATTGAAATCATAGATCGATGCGGCCTGACCGTCGGGATCGGCTGGTGCTGTGGTATGATTTCCATAGACAATTGTTACTGTATCAACCGGCTGATTGAAAGTGACCCAGACATTGCCGTTCGCCGACGTGCCGCCAGACCCTGCATCCCCGATCGCGGTGTTACCGACGACATAATTGGCGATCCCGTTGGTCAATATTGGTATGACGGTTGTGCCGTTAAAACTGCCAGTTACCGTCACCTTATCTGCAAAGTCGTTGTTCGCGAAATCGATATCCAGCACTACGAATTGTAGCCCTGGAACAGCGGTTGGTAGCGTCAACACGGTTGTTGCAGTCTGGGATCTATTGGTGAATTCTAGGAACTGATAAAGTGATTGTTGTGTGGCACCAAACCCGCCAGAGTTGTTCGTTGTATCATCTGGTGATGGTGCAACAAAAACTCCGTCTGTGCTCAGGGCAAAATTTATCGAACCGATTCCTGTTACCGGGTAACTTGTATTGGTTGCGCCGGAAGTCCAAGCCCTTGTATTCCAGTCAAATATTACATTCCCGTTTGGACATACCAGCGTGGGCGGCGTCCCGGCGGTTCGTGCGCCCGCGACGGTAAAGCTTGCGGTGTCATCATCATCTTCGTTGGTGGAGTTGTTCCCGGGCGTTGAATCCGGATCAAAATGGGGAGAGCTGGCAACTTCCGCCGAGTTAATGATGGTTGCGCCAGATGTCGCGCTTACCGTTGCAACAATGCTTAACGTTCTGGTTTGATTGGCGGCAATCGAAGGAACGCTCCAAATCCCGGTTCCACTATTATAGGTGCCATAGCCGCTTGAGCTGACAAAAGTGGTCCCGGCGGGCAGAACGTCGCTGACAGTGACATTGGTGGCGGTTGTCGAACCAACAGCACTCGAAAGTTGTAGTGTGTAAGTAATATTGGATCCATTGGTGGGGCTGGTATTGCTGACCGTCTTGTTCAACGACAAATCTGCTGTCTCCAGATCAAAAACCATATCCGACAGGCCAATATACTGGTTGGGACCGCTTGGGTTGCCGGTTTCGCTTTGTCCGGAGAAATAGACAATACGCACGCGTTTTATGGAGGTCGCGCCGAAATCGATGTTAACGTCTCCAGCGGTTGAGTTCAGCCCCGAAGCACTGTTACCCAGAAAGCCTGTCATATATCCATTGGATACCCGGCTGTTGGTTGAACCGACGGTATAAAATGCAGTGGTATTGGCCGCGTTTTGGAATATACCTGAACCGGTGTCATAATATACCTCTACCCCATCCTGGGCCAATCCAATGTTGCGATCAACGTCCAGCAGTCGGAAGTTCAATCCGGTGACAGCGGTATCAAATGTGTAGGTCGTTGTCATTTTGTCAGCAGCATCGAAATCGCTGTTGTCAAAGCTGTAAAGCAGCGGCCCGATCTGGGTGCTTATATTGCCGGTATAATAGGAGAGAAAATCGCTGGAGTAATGCGGGGTAAAAGTGCCGCCGCTTACCGTACTGGATTGATTGATGGTTATGGTACGCGGACCAACCGTCAACGTATCGCCATTGGGCACTGGCGCAAAATTACCCAATCCCAAATTAGTCCAGTCGGCGGTTACCTGCGCCTGAGCAGAGGTGGTAAAAACCAATCCGGCGAGCAACAGCAATAGCTTTAGCGCATTAGCGCCAAAACCGGTCAATCGCCCAAGCCGGATGTTATTATCCCCGTTCATGCACAGTTTGATAAGCAAATAGCCTTAATATTTGGTAAAATTCCGGCAATTCCGACCGTGCGTAAGGTGATTTTACATATCCCGGAGACCCTCTCTATATATTTGATAACAATATATATTCTAACCTTTCAAGCGGTCCAGTCGCCGCGACCGGCCATCCACACGCGAATTGCAGTAACAGCGGCTGATTCGGCGCGCGAGAATCGTGGTCCGTGCGTGGGGGGTCCTGCTTGTGGTGTGGGGCGGGGCGGGTTAATAT
>UOEF01000312.1_pt1 | contig 13841 bp, 11 predicted proteins | sample 1989141 | NCBI WGS metagenome assembly UOEF01 (sample SAMEA4712195, study PRJEB27164) | hydrothermal vent metagenome | biome: marine basaltic hydrothermal vent biome; feature: marine hydrothermal vent; material: mineral | place: Pacific Ocean | collected 2011-06-14/2011-07-23 | depth 1719 m
CCCGTAATTCAGCCGCAACCATACGCCCAACCATCAAACCTACAGCGGCGCTCTCTACATAGCCTTCGCAACCGGTAATCTGACCGGCGAAACGAATATGAGGCGCTTTTTTCAACCGCATTTCTTTGTCGAGTATCTTTGGTGAATTTATAAAGGTGTTGCGATGCAAGCCGCCCATTCTTGCAAATTCAGCATTCTCCAGACCCGGAATGGTTTTTAGCAGGTCGGCCTGCGCCCCATATTTCAGCTTGGTTTGAAAACCCACCATGTTCCAGAGCGTGCCCAGCGCATTATCCTGTCGCAGTTGCACCACGGCATAGGCGCTTTCACCGGTATGCGCGTTGGTGAGCCCTACTGGTTTCATAGGGCCAAAGCGCAAAGTTTCGGGGCCGCGTGACGCCATGACCTCAATCGGCATACAGCCTTCGAAATAGGGGGTGTCTTTCTCCCATTGTTTGAAGTCGGTCTTTTCACCATCGATCAGGCCTTGAATAAATGCCTCATATTGATCTTTATCCATCGGGCAATTGATATAATCCTTGCCATCGCCTTCCGGCCCGACCTTGTCCCAACGGGATTGCATCCATGCGATGTCCATATTGATGCTATCTTTGAAGACAATCGGGGCAATTGCGTCAAAAAAGGCCAGGGAGTCCTCGCCTGTTGCCGCGCCGATATTTTCTGCGAGCGACATTGCGGTCAGTGGGCCGGTTGCAACAATTGTCAAGCCGTTTTGGGGAAGCTGATCAATCCGTTCCCGAACGATTTCTATATTGGGATGTTCGGACAGTGTCTTTGTGACAGCATCGGAAAAATGATCACGGTCCACGGCCAGGGCTGACCCGGCGGGCAGGCGGTTGCTGTCTCCCTCCCGCATGATGATTGAATTCAGGTCGCGCATCTCCTGATGCAATAATCCGACCGCATTTTTCTCCGCATCATCGGAACGAAAGCTGTTGGAACAAACCAGCTCAGCAAGGCCATCGGTTTGGTGCGCCGGTGTCATTTCGCCCGACCCTCGCATCTCAGACAAACGTATTTTGACGCCTTGTTCGGCGAGTTGCCATGCTGCTTCTGATCCGGCGAGCCCGCCGCCAATAATATGCACTTGTGTCATGGGCGCTTCTGTGTTGCCAGATGATATGAAAGTCAATCTGGTACAGATAACCAGCGCATGTTAGAGCAGTGAAATGAAACGTGCGATCATCGAATCAAGACCGTATCTGCTGCTCAGCCTGCTCTTTGGGATAAGCTTTTTCTTTGTGTTCGTACTCAACGAGCCGGAGCTTCCCGATCCGCTGAAAATGGCGTGGAAAGGCGCGGGCGTCGGATTTCTCTCTATCTATGCCTTGCGCCGGGTAGCCGGGTTTGATGGCAAGTTGATAGCTGCCGTTATGGCATTTGGCGCGCTTGGCGACATATTGATCGAGTTGGACATGATTTTGGGGGCGGTAGCATTTCTGATCGGACATTGTATCGCAATCACACTATATCTGCGGCATCGACGTCCAAGGACCTCATTCAGTCAAAAAATATTTGCCATATTGCTGGTTCCGATCACCGTTTTTATCGCTTGGTCATTGCCATTTGATCGCGGTGAAGCGCTGGGGATAGCAATTTACAGCGCCTTCTTAGCGGCGATGGCCGCAATGGCATGGACAAGCCGGTTCCCCCGCTATCGCGTCGGTACAGGGGTTATATTTTTCGTTGTTTCCGACCTGTTGATATTTTCCCGCGTCGGGTTTTTGCAAAATTCCGATATTCCTATGTGGGGTGTCTGGCCGCTATACTTTGCCGGGCAGTTTCTGATCGCTACGGGAGTCGTTCGGACTCTTAGAACGGAAAAGCACATAACCAACCCATAGCTCAGGAATCGGCGGCAACCATTTTCCGCTGCAATAGGTGCCTCGCATAGCCGCCGGTTGCACAGTGCAATGTTGCAGCAATCCAGCTTTGCGTATCGCGCTGGATTGCTTCGCTACGATCGCAATGACGATCCTTGGCGCAAGGGGATAATATTCAAACACTCATTCTTCGGAAGACGAATTGTCGGAGGCGTCATCTGTTTTGTCGCTCGTTGGTTCAATGGTTTCGCCATCATCGCCAGCAATTTCTTCGCCCTCATTGTCCGGTTCTTCTTCTTCGTCAATTTTCGCTGCACCGACGACTTGTTCGCCATCACCGACATCGAACAATTTCACGCCGGAGCTGTTACGCCCTATTACTCGCATATCCGCGACTTTCATGCGTATGAGCTTGGCTTGATCGGTGACCAGCATGACCTGTTCATCGTCCGTGGCTCGGAAACTTGCGATAACGGTCCCGTTTCGTTTGATATTGTCTATGTTGAGAATGCCCTGACCACCGCGACCTGACTGGCGATATTCAAAAGCGCTTGAGCGTTTACCATAGCCATTGGCGCAAACCGTCAGGACAAATTCCTCATTTTCAGCAAATTCGGCCATGCGTTCCGGGGAAAGTTCAGGATCATTTTCATTGTCTTTCCAGGACGCGGCTTTCAAATATTGATCCCGCTCTTCGGTAGTCGCTTCAAATCCGCGCAGTACGGAGAGAGAAATTACCTCATCATCACCTTTCAGCGCTATCCCGCGCACACCGGTCGATGTCCGGCTCTGGAATGAACGTACAGCGTCTCCGGCAAAGCGGATCGCTTTGCCGTTTCTTGTCGCCAGCATCACATCATCACCGTCGGAAAGCAGTTTTACGCCGATCAGGCGATCATCGCTATCCTCATCAAACCGCATCGCAAATTTACCGTTGGATGGCACATTGGTAAAGCTATCCATGCTGTTTCGGCGGACACCGCCTTTCGCTGTCGCGAACATGACGTGGAGATCTCCCCATTCGGCCTCGTCTTCAGGGAGAGGCAGCACGGTGGAAATTACTTCTCCCTCGGCCAAGGGCAACAGGTTGACCATTGGACGGCCCTTTGTCTGGGGTCCTCCTTCGGGCAATTTCCAGACTTTCAGGCGATAGACTTTGCCATGGGTGGAGAAAAATAAAACCGGCGTGTGGGTGGATGTAACGAACAGCTCCGTTACCGCATCCTCATCTTTGGTTGCCATGCCGGCCCGGCCTTTACCGCCACGGCGCTGGGCCCGGAATGTATCTAGTGAGGTCCGTTTAATATAGCCGCTATGAGTCACGGTAACGACCATTTCGGAGCGTTCCATCAGGTCTTCGTCTTCCAGACCATCCCAGGCGGCGGTAATTTCGCTGACGCGCGGCGTAGCAAATTCATCGCGCACCTGTTGCAACTCTTCGCGCATAACCGCGTAAAGCTTTACCCGGTCCGCCAGAATCGCAAGATATTCCTCGATGGCGATGGCCAGTTCTTTTAACTCATCGCCGATTTCTTCCCGACCCAATGCGGTCAGTTTCTGCAACCGAAGATCCAATATCGCCTTCGCCTGACGTCCGGACAACTTGTACGTATCGCCTTCGATATCGGTTTCAACCGCTTCCACCAGCCTGATGTAGCTAGCAATCTCGGCGATTGGCCATTCCCGGCCAAGCAAAGCATCCCGGGCTTCAATCGGAGTGGCGGAACCACGAATGATGCGTACCACTTCGTCCATATTGGTGACTGCAACCACAAGGCCGAGCAAAATATGGGCCCGTTCTCGCGCTTTGTTGAGTTCAAATTTCGTCCGGCGGGTAATCACCTCTTCGCGAAATATGACGAACGCCTCGATAATGTCGCGAAGATTGAGCACCTCTGGCCGGCCACCTTTAATAGCCAGCATATTGGCAGGAAAACTGGACTGGGCAGGGGAGAAGCGCCAGATTTGGTTGAGTACAACTTCTGTCGTTGCATCGCGTTTCAGGTCGATAACGACGCGAACACCGGCACGGCTTGATTCGTCGCGAATATCCGAAACGCCTTCGATACGCTTGTCCTTGGCCGCTTCAGCAATTTTTTCAACCAGGCCGGATTTGCCAACCTGAAAAGGAATGGACGTCAAAACAATGGAACGCCTGTCACCGCGCCCTTCCTCAATCATGTGACGGGCCCGCATCATGATTGACCCGCGCCCCTCTTTATATGCGGACCGGGCACCTGACTGCCCCAATATCAGCGGTGCTGTTGGAAAATCAGGACCCGGGACAATGTCAATCAATTCATCAACGGTAATTCCCGGATTATCAATATAGGCGAGAGAGGCGTCGATGACTTCGCCCAGATTATGGGGCGGAATGTTCGTTGCCATGCCCACCGCGATACCGCCAGCTCCGTTGACGAGCAGGTTCGGAAAACGGGCAGGAAGAACCGTCGGTTCACGCCGACTACCATCATAGTTATCCGAGAAATTGACAGTATCCTTGTCAAGGTCGTTTAATATATAGTTGGAAACCTTGTGGAGACGGGCCTCTGTATAGCGCATGGATGCCGGCATATCTGGGTCCATTGAACCAAAATTACCCTGACCTTCGATGAGAGGCACCCGCATCGACCAGTCCTGAGTCATACGCGCGAGCGCCATATAAATCGCGCTATCGCCGTGCGGGTGATAATTGCCCATTACATCGCCGACGATTTTGGCCGATTTGCGAAAAGGGCGTCCTGCTACAAAGCCACCTTCCTGTGAAGCGAATAATATTCGCCGGTGTACTGGTTTCAAGCCATCACGAACATCGGGTAATGCGCGGCTGACAATCACCGACATCGCATAATCCATATAGCTGGATTTCATTTCATCGACGATATCAATCGGTTCAATGTCAGAGGGTTCAGGAGTTGTGGTTACTTCGTTCACAAATGGGCCTTTTTAGTAGGTTTTCCGATTGTGATTCTTTTAGGGGAGTGGCCCTGCAAAAGCCAGCTTTAGAGGCTAAATACCGGATATAAAAATGAGCGACCCGGCAAGGCTAAATTTCTTCATCATCGCGCGCGAAAATCCTGCGGCAATTAGCGTGTCTGAGACGTTATCGCGGATAGTGATCGCTGAACCAAATCATTCAGTAAGATCAGCAACGACGGCCGCCATCGGACTATGTGCGAATAAAGCGCAAACTATCCGCATCGCTATTTTGCGAGTCGAAGATATATCCATCGCTATCAAAACTCTTGAGCGATTCCACATCTTGTAAATGGTTCTCACAAATATATCGCGCCATCATTCCGCGGGCGCGTTTGGCTTCAAAGCTGATAAATTTCGGACCATCCGGGCTTTCTTTGCGAAAATCCACTTCAACGATACGCGCATTTAGTTTCGATGCGTACGGTTTGATCGCCGCCCAATATTCGTTTGAAGCAAGATTAACGACAATTCGTTCTGCACTTTTGTCCAAATCGCGGGAAAGTTCTATCGCGATCTTGTCTTTCCAGAAATCTGTAAGCTTTTTGTAGCGTGGCGCCCATCTGGTTCCCATTTCAAGCCGATGCGCGCGGATCGGATCAAGTGGTCGCAGCAATCCATAAAGCCCTGACAAAATACGTAAATGATCTTGTGCAAAGCGAATCGTGTCATCGCTGGCGCTAATTGCCTCAAACCCGGTATAAACATCGCCGTTATATGCATATATGGCTAGTCGCTCCGGTTGATCGAAAAACCGACTATATCGAGACCTGTTCAACTCAATAAGATTATCGGAAACCGGCATAATCTCTTTCAGTTTTTTCCTGGAGAGATTTGAAATAGCCCCTGCCAATCGTGCTGTATCATCTGGAAATCTAACACTTGTGGGTTCACGTGCGGGAATTTCACTTTTGAAATCAAGTGACTTGGCGGGGGAAATAACAGCAATCACGATGATTTTACCTCATTATACATATTGAAGTCCGCTAAAACAGGGGTTCCTTGGCATTGTTCAACACCCATTCAGCGGATTTGCTCTATAAAAGCTATTGAAATTTGGTATTAAAGCCAAGACATTCTATGGTGCAACCATATTCGGGAACCGATTTGATCCCGCAATTATAAAGTTTTTTCTGGAGGAAATTCATGCGTTTTTTATCTCACTTTTCAATGGCAGTCGCATTGGCAGCTGTAGGCAGTTTGACGGTAACCGCTTTGCCGCAAGAGGCTTCAGCGGCAAAAAAGAAGAAGGGTAAGAAAGACAAAGCGCCCAAAATTAAATTGAGCAAAGAAGTTCAGGCACAGGTTGGTGCAATACAGGCTGCAATGGCCGATGATCCGGCCACTGCAAAACCTCTTGTTGATACGCTTTTGGCCCAGCCACTTACCGGCGATGATCAATTTGTTGCCGGCCAGCTGGCGATTCAGCTGGGCACTGCTCTGAAAGATACCAGCTATCAGGAGAAGGGTATCAAAGCGTCATTGGCGAGTGGAAAAACTTCTGCAGAACAAGCGCCACAGTTTAATTTTTTCGCAGGAAATTTTGCATATAGCGCCGGTCGCTACGCCGAAGCAACGCAGAGTTTTCAGACCGCTTACGATCTCGGGTATCGGAAAAATAATGTTGGTGCGTTGATCGCAGAAGCATATTTCAAGCAGAATATGTTTCAACAGGGCCTGACCGCTCTTGATCGTACAATGGCAGATATGAACACTGCCGGCACAAAAGCTCCACAGGACTGGTATCGCCGGGGCGCAGGTGTTGCCATGAAGAGCAAATTGCCCGGAGCGGCAGGTACCTGGACTTACAAATTGGTTGAAGCTTATCCAAATGGAGAAAACTGGCGCGCTGCTTTGTCCGTATACCGTGACGCGGCGACACCCAAGATTGATGATCAGCAAAATCTTGAGCTTATGCGATTGATGCGTAAAGCGGGCGCGATGGAAAGTGAGCGGGATTATTTCGAATATGCTGATGCCGCGGGACCGCGCAAACTGCCTGGTGAAGTTGTTTCTATTCTTGAAGAAGGAATTGCCAAAGGCGCTGTTCGACCCGGAACCAGTTACACCAAGGAAACACTGGCCCTCGCTCGACGGTCAGTAGGCGCGGATCGGGCGGGTCTTCCTATCTCGGAACGCGACGCCGGTCGTTCTGCTAACGGGAAAATCGCCCTGTCAACGGCCGATGCGTATTTGAGCTATTCTAATTATAGGAAGGCTGCGGAGCTGTATCAAACGGCTATGGCAAAAGGCGGAATTGATACTGCTCGCGCTCAGATAGGACTAGGTATCTCGCGGGCCGGGGAAGGTGATTGGCAGGGAGCGAAAGATGCTTTTGCCAGTGTCAGCGGTCAGCGCAAAAGCATCGCCAATTTCTGGACTCTCTGGATTGATCAACAGAAATTGGGCGCAACACCTGAGGTAGCTCCAGCAGCTGCGGTAGCCCCGGCCAGCGAAAGTTAATGTGTTTAGAGTCAGGGCCTGGAAAAAAAGGGCGTTTTCAGCGCCCTTTTTTATGCAGATGCCCCGCTATCGATCGGAACGCCGGGTAAATTTTTCGCAGAACGAATGGTCAGCGAAGTTTTTACACTCGCCACATTGGGCGCGGAGGTTAATTCACTCGTCAGGAATTTTTGAAATTGCTGCAGGTTTTTTGCGACGACCTTCAGGATGAAATCAATTTCACCATTGAGCATGTAGCATTCACGAACTTCGGGAAGTCCCTCAATATGGGCCTCAAATGCCTGCAAGTCCTCTTCCGCCTGACTTATCAGGCTAACCATCGCAAAAACGGTAATTGTGTAGCCCATTTTGGCGGGATCAACCGCCGCATGATAAGAGGTAATGACACCATTGTCTTCCAGGCCTCGCATTCTGCGGAGACAGGGCGGCGCCGTTAAGCCCACGCTGGTGGCTAGCTCCACATTGGTAATTCTTCCTTCATTCTGGAGTCTTTCCAGGATTTGCAAGTCAATTTCATCCAGATTAGGATCAGCCATAGTCAGTAATATCCGTTCACGAATCGTATATGCACTATAATATAATTAGTATGTCTAGCAATGGTCAGCTTACTTGTCCCACATTGTGACGTGATTTTATCCGACCTTCCGATTCAGGGGAATTGGGGTTATCAATACCTTAATGACTACTCTAAACCGGATCGATAATTTGCGCTTTGATGATCGCCTTGCAACTGTATTGAAGGGGCCGATGCCAGAAGGATTGGCAGCTGCGCTTCAATGGCGTCAGGTTGTTGATATATTAGCACAAAAACCCGGTAAATTGGTAAGTAATGATGTCCAAACCGGGTTGACGAGGCTGCGTGACCTGCATGACAGGGTTGGTGAACCGGATCGTTTGGCTGGTGTAAAATCTCTTCACGGACGGCTGCGATCAGCACCGCTTTTGGTCTATCTTTGCGCTGACAGTGGATTGATTAGTGAAACTGCGATCAAAGCGGCAGATATTCGAGACCACGAATGGGCAGACTTGATGCCGCAATTACCTTTCGAGGCGCAACAGTTTGTAAAAGACCATCATAGCCCGGATGTTCTGGAACCCAGCACGGAAACGGCAGATCCGGACATTGAAGTCAAAGAAATGCCTGCGTCGGATGTATCGATAGCCGATATTTCAGATAAAATGTCGAAATCCACAGATAGTGTTCCTGAAAATTCACAGATAAGTGCTCTGGTTGCAAAAATTGCCGACTATCAAAAAAACCGGAAAAACACCGAAACTCCAGAACTTCCATTGGAAGAAATTCGCGAGCACCGAAGTTATTTTGCCGAGTCAACTCACAGCATCAATTTCGAAACAGACGATAGCGGTACGATTATTTGGGTAGAAGGCCCCCCAAGGGGCGCTCTGGTTGGCGTGGGTATAGCCCGTCCCGCATTTGATGATGGGCCCGGACCCGACGCATATGGGGCTGCTGCATTTCGCCAGCGGATGCCGCTTGAAAACGCCCGTATGCGACTTTGCGGTGCATCCATCGTTGAGGGCAATTGGCGGATGACGGCTATTCCATATTTCGGAGAAGATACCGGGCGTTTTATGGGTTACCGCGGGGTGATGCGTCGCCCCAATGCGGCCGAAGATGCCGGCCATAACAGCATCGATGTGGAACGCCGGGAGCAACTCCAACAGCTAATTCACGAACTACGCACGCCGCTCAACGCAATCATCGGATTCAGCGAGATTATTGAACAACAGTTGTTCGGGCCGGCTTCTTTTGAATATCGAACATTATCGCGCAGTATAATGGATGAAGCGCGGCGTTTGCTCGCCGGATTTGAAGACCTGGATGTGGCGGCAAAAGTCGACTCCGGTCAAATGGATGGTGTTCCAGGTTCTACCGATCCGGATTGGCTGTTCAATCAACTCTCTCAGCGCTTGCGAAGCCTGACACAAACGAAATCGGTCGACCTTAATATCCGTAAAGCGGAACCGGTTCGTCCGTTCGCTTTAGATGGAGATACGGTTGAGAGAATCTTCGCGAGACTGCTGTCCGCTTCAATCATAGCTTGTGATAATGACGAAGAGCTGGTGGCAGAATTGCGTACACGAATAGGGTTGCAGCCGGTAAACAGCTTCACTCTTTCGCGACCGTCCCGGATCAGGGGAATATCCGAGGAGCAACTATTCGATCCATCACAAGGTATCGAGGGAGATAGTAAAGACGCGCCATTGCTGGGTCTGGGGTTCTCACTTCGGCTGGTGCGTAACCTGGCGCAAGCCGCATCAGGCTCTTTGACAATCAGCGATGAAAAGATTGCCTTGACCCTTCCCGCAGTCGCGACTAGCGAATTCTCCATTCGAGAGACCGAAAACGAATAGAGACCTCATGGCCGAAAGGCCCTCTCACAGGCGGGGCGCGCATGTTTTCAAATCAGAAATCGGTGGCATTTGACCCGCGCGACTTTCCATCTGTTAAGTTTCCAGCTGAATTTGGACGTCGCTACCTCATATCCATAGATACCGAGGAGGAATTTGACTGGGACGGCCCCTTTGAGCGCAAAGGCCATACCACCATCACGGTCCCGATGTTGGAGCGCTTTCAACAGTTTGTTCAAAAATACGAGATCAAACCGATTTATTTCATCGATTATTCAATCGTGGAGGACGATGCTGCTACAAGTTTCCTGAAATCTGCAGTTGTCGGAGGGCATGCCGATATCGGCGTTCACCTTCACCCTTGGATAAACCCTCCTTTCGATGAAGAAACGAACAGATATAATAGCTTTGCAGGAAATCTTCCCAAAGAACTTGAAGAAGAGAAACTGACACAGTTGCGCGACAGGATCGAAGAGAAAACAGGTGTCAGCTCTGCCGTTTATCGCGCCGGGCGTTACGGCGTCGGCCCAAATACGGTGGAGATATTGAAGAAGCTGGGCTTTGTGGTCGACAGCAGCGCTCGCTCTCGTTTTGATTATAGCGAGGAGGGCGGCCCAAATTTCCGCCATATCGGCCCGAAACCGTTTTGGCTGGACCGCCCGGACTTGATGGAAATTCCCCTGACTACTGTATTTTCCGGCTTGCTGCGCCGGCAAGGTCACTTGCTTTCGTCAATTGTGAATCAATCCGGTTTTGCCAATGCGCTGTTATCCAATTCGAAAATGTTGGAACGAATTCCGCTGACGCCAGAAGGTATTTCCGCACGCGAAGCCAAAGAGGCCATAGATGTCGCCCTCGATGATGATCTGAAATTACTGGTCTTCTCGTTTCACTCACCCTCCTTATCTCCCGGCCATACGCCCTATGTTCAAAGCGATGATGACCTGCATGCCTTTTACGATTGGTGGCGAGATATTATCGGGTATCTTAATGATCGTGGTGTTGCTTCGATCAGTATGAAGGAATTGATTTTAGCTGCTGGTATTTCCGTTAAGTAAGGCAGTATTTTGGACGCCAAATATTATTTAGAAGGATGCTTGCCAAGGCGGTCAAGCTTCCGCTATCGGGGCGTTCTTATTTGCACTGTCGCATGATTGGGCAGTTCTTATGGGGCCTGTAGCTCAGTTGGTTAGAGCTGGCCGCTCATAACGGCTAGGTCGGGGGTTCGAATCCCTCCGGGCCCACCATTTTGTGGAATAAAGCGCGTCTGGCGGACCGGTGACCTTAAAAACTCTACACATAAGGGAAGGGTGCCTCAAATCATCAAAAAACCTTTGCAATTCCCGTAATCACCGCCTAGGGGAAGCGCGCGTCGGGGAGTGGCGCAGGCTGGTAGCGCACCTGGTTTGGGACCAGGGGGTCGCAGGTTCGAATCCTGTCTCCCCGACCATTTTATAGAAAATACTGACAGAAGGCGTGACGCGGCAATCTAACCCGCGCATCTGCTTCTGGATTGTGTAGTCAGGCTCGCAACTCCTGCCTATTTCTCATGAAACCAGGGCAAGCCGTTTTTTGTCCAAACGCTCCATCATATTTTTGATGACAGCGGGATGAAATGTATAGTCAATTTGACAACCATATTCGTCATTCTTCTTCCAGAGAAGATTGGCGGTAAGTAGGTTTATACCCTCAATTTTCAACGTCACCGGTATTTCGGGATTAAGCTGGGCAGCAGATTCGAACTTGATGATCGTGTCGGATATTGTCGTCACGATGCAGGGCATGTTGCTGCTATTGCTTTGCTTTACCTTGGCTTCGATATGCAGTGAATCGCTGTAAATCATATCACTCTCCTCAATCATGCTGAGTTTATCAAATGACAAACCGGGTGATCGCTGAACATTAAATAACAGCACGAGGCTAATCGAGCCTCGCTGGATGTGGTTAATGAAATTGACGGTGATTTTAAGGAATTGGCTGACTATTCTTCGGTTGCAGGCTTTGATTCACTAGGAAGCGTGACGCCTTCTGATTTCAGATCAGATTCAATTTCTGCATCCAGGATTTTCACAGCTTCCTTTGCGGCCTCTTCCAGTGATTTGGCTTCTGCCTCAATCACTTTTTCCAGCTCTGCAACAGTGGCAGCATCCTGCTGTTCGACTTTCGTTTCAGAGCAGGCAGCCAATGAAATCGCAACTAAAAGAATCGGAGCGCGGTACAAAATTATTCCTTTGCCGGCATAGTCAGATCAACGTCGCTGTTCGCCACAATGGACAGTACGGTTGTCCAGGCAGCCACGTTTTGGCGAAGTTTTTCGGGGTCAATTTTGTCCAGCGTATCATCGGGCGTGTGATGTATATCGAAATAGCGTGAACCATCTTGCTGGAGGTCTATAATCGCTGGATTTTTCTCGCTTATAATTGGCCCGATATCCGCACCTCCACCGGCTTTGCCCGCTGACCGACCGATGCCAAGCGGTAACAGGGCTGCCGCAATCTGGTCTGACATCGCTTTTGCAGCTTCTGGCAGGGTAAATTCGACTCGCCAGATATTATCTGCGCCAAAATCCGATTCCATTGCCAAAGCATGTGCTTCGGTTCGATGGGTATCGCGATAAGCTTTGCCGCCCCAGATGCCAACCTCTTCTGCTCCGGCCCATAATATACGGATTGTACGCAGCGGCTGGCCGCGATCTTTTACCTGTTTCGCCGCAGCTGTGATTATCCCGCATCCTGCAGCATCATCAAAAGCGCCGGTCGCCAGATCCCAGCTATCGAGGTGACAGGCGATCAGGATCATCGGTTTTGACGGATCGCGGCCGGTAACTTCGGCAATCACATTGCCCGATTCCTGCTGCCCGATATTTTGCGGTGTCAGCACCAGTTTCATTTTCACTGGCGTTGGGGAGCGCTTGATCATCCGTTCCAGATTGTCGGCATCGGGCAAGGATAACGCTCCCGCCGGGATCGCCTTTACGCCCTTGGCGAAACGAGTGCTGCCGGTGTGCGGATTGCGGTGATAGTCTGTACCAATGGATTTTATCACATAGGCGGCTGCCCCTTTCTGTGATGCGATACTCGGTCCAAACCAGCGGATCGGGCCAAACGCTCTATAGCTGGAGCCGTCCTGAGTCCGGTGCATATTATGTGTGACAAACGCGATTTTCCCTTTCAGGCTGCCATCGGGAACCGCTTTCAAGGCGGTCAGCGAATCAAAATAAACTACTCCTGCTTCGATACCTTTTTCACCTGTACTGGCGCTGTTACCAAGCGCGGTAACTTTTAATATCTGTGGGTAGGGCGTTGTGATCCGCGCTGTTTCTGCCCCGCGCACCCATGTCGGCATCATGAAAGGTTCGTTACGCACATTGTCAAAGCCGAGGGATTTCAGCTTGCTGACTGACCAGGCTCTCGCACGGGCTTCCTGTTCCGTCCCAGCCTGCCGCGGCCCGACTTCAGTAGTCAGGCCTTCGATAATGTCATAGGCGACATCGTCTTTTAGCGCCTTTGCCTGCATAGCCGCTGATCCGTGGGAATCCGCAACCGCTGATGATGATAGCAAAAGCGCCGCAACGCCCACGAAGAGACCGATTGGCTGGGGAATCATTTTTGACATGGGGCCCTGCCTAACCACCTTGTGCGGCTTTGCCAATAGTTGGGCCGACAACCGGGGCAATAACGGAACTAATGCTCTCTTGCGACCGATCCGCTGTTTGGCTAGAGAGCGCCTCAAATAAACCTTATTTTTGTTAATGCTGAGCCTGTCGAACCATGCTTCACGATAGGAACCCTTCGACAGGCTCAGGGCTAACGGATTTTACGAAAGATACGAAAAATGGCCGTCCAATATAGCTATGTTATGAAGGGTCTGACCAAGACTTTCCCTGGAGCGCCAAAGCCGGTGCTCGACAATATTCACCTGCAATTCCTGCCGGGTACGAAAATCGCCATTATCGGGAAAAATGGCGCTGGTAAATCAACGCTGATGAAAATTATGGCCGGACAGGATGACGAATTTCAGGGAGAAGCCTGGGCGGGTGAGGGAATTCGCGTTGGCTATTTGGCCCAGGAACCGCATCTTGATGAAAGCAAGACGGTGAAGGAAAACGTCATGGACGGCGTGCGTCCTGTCGCTGATCTGGTGGACCGTTTCAATGAAATATCCAACATCATGGGCGATCCGCCG
>UOEF01000138.1_pt1 | contig 13303 bp, 12 predicted proteins | sample 1989141 | NCBI WGS metagenome assembly UOEF01 (sample SAMEA4712195, study PRJEB27164) | hydrothermal vent metagenome | biome: marine basaltic hydrothermal vent biome; feature: marine hydrothermal vent; material: mineral | place: Pacific Ocean | collected 2011-06-14/2011-07-23 | depth 1719 m
GGATGCCATAAAAAATGAGCAACGGTGTCGTCAAAAATCCGCCGCCCACTCCGAACATTCCGGACAAAATCCCGACCAGACCGCCCAGCAGCACAATGACAAATGCATTGACCGACAAATTGGCGATAGGAAGATAAATGTCCATTGTTCCAGAGGGACTAATCGCTTTTGCTCATGGGATAAAGGGACTTACCCCACTATAAGCAAAGAAACTCACCAATCACTGGTACATGGAATGAGTTTGCCGGTTAGAAACCAGAGCTAAGTGTAATTGCCACACCGGAACCAGGCTCTGCATTTCCCGCAACACGCTGTCGCCAATCAACCGATAACCGGGCCGCAGTGCCCGCCAAGGGAAACCTGATATCCAGCCGTGGGCCAATGTCGAGTCGCGCCACTCCCCTTTGTCCTCCAGTCCAAATTCCAGTTCCTACACTCACCCTTTTCCGGTCGCTTCCTACCAGCTTCATTTGCAATGTTGCCGAGCCGTCAAAAAAATAGCTGTCCCGATCATCAAAAACATACCCGGCCTGACCGTATGTTTCGAGTTTCAGGCCATCCACTATTGAAATGGGCTCTGTCCCGCCGGCTACATAAATTGCGACCCCTCTATTTCTGTTCGACGGATTTCCAAAACGCCGTTCGGCATGTAACGAGAAAGGAATTTGGGAAATTGGCTTCACTTTTGCGCCAATCGCCACCTCCTCTTCGCCCGATTGTGCCAAAGCCGTTGATCCGCGAGCAAATAGAGACAGCCCCCGATCAGTATTTCCTGTTATCCGATAATTCAAAATGGCACCTGCCTGACTGGCTCCATATTGCCCGCCCTGCCCCGATGGCCCTAGATTGGGGGTAATAGTCCCATCGCCGTTCTCCCTCAAAAATGTCCACGCATAGAACGACCATCTTGATGCTCGTATCTCCGAATTCAATTCCGCAGGTGCAGCAATTTGTTTGTCCGAAAGGGACCGTGAAGAATATTGCGGTTTGTCAGAAGTTAACCCAGGTGGAGCGAAATAGCTTGCCATGACCACTGTTTCGGATTCCCGCTGTGGGGTATTTTCCGGCTCAATATTCCTCATGAAGAGAGCCGCAGAACCCGTTTCCTGCACTGGAGCAAGTCTCGTCCTATTAAGAGAATATATGACCGGCGTTGCAATTGAGTCGTAAATTTTTTCAGCCGTCCGGACCGAATTGACTCGATGATATTGCGGCACGACGGGTGGTAATATCGTTCCCTGTACAGGAAATTGTGATTGAGTTACCGTCGTTTCTGCGGCGATCGCTGACTTATCAATCAACAATGGAATTGGAAAAGAGAATTCCCAAATGATCCGCCCTAATATCCAGCAAGCTGCAATAATCAACAATGCTCTAAGCGGAGCCCCCCTGTCAGCTTGCCCTTCGATACTAGCTGCTCCTTGAAAGCGCTTCTATCGTCGGCAACTTTTGAGTTTCCGAAATATCTGGAAAAAAATGACTGGTTTTTTCCCAAACCAAAGGGCGCCCCGACAGGCTACCCAAATATTGAATCATCGCACGGCGAGCTGCCATGATATTGATGATGTTGGATACAAGCGTACGGGGGATGGATAGTAATGCCTCTCTCAACCCATAAAGCTTAAACACAAAATATCCCCGCATGATCAGTCGCCAAACGAGGAATATGGCGTTGATCAAAAGCAACGTTTTTAGCAAAGTGGACAATGGCGTCGGTTGATAAACTCCCGCTAATCCCAACAACCCCAATAAACCCGTCAGAACGATTGCAAAATAGGCCAGCGCCAAAACAATAGCTGCGAGACTAGCCTTACGATCCCGTAATCGCATCCAATTTTCACGCCAGCAGGACTTCCAGCCCAATCGATCCCACCCCGATAGCGCTATTCCCGCCATCCACCGACTTTTTTGCCGGACGGCGTCCTCCAGATTATCTGGAAAAAATTCCTGTGTCGCTACCAGTTGGCCGTGCTGATCTTTGAGCCGCGCAAAAATACCGCGCGCGCCACCATCTGTCAGTTGCAAACCAAGTTCATAGTCTTCCGTCATGCTGGCTGCATCAAAGGGTTTTCCGCGCGAGCGCACTGCTAAACTGCTAAGTGCCTCTTTGGCAAAGGCGCAGCCAACTCCCGCCGAAGGAATGGAAACACCGAGCGCCTCCCTAAGAACCATTTGTTTACTATGCATTTCGGCAAATTCGTCGCCATAGTGACCAGCTACCCAGCGTGATTTAACGGCCCGCCTAGGAATTACCGGCAATTGCACAAGGGATGCGCGACTTATCAGATGATCAAATAATTCCAGCGCTTTTGGATGTACCAAATCTTCGGCATCATGAAGGATTACGGCTTTGAAGTTTTCCGATTCCCCGATTTCATCCTGACATAGAGCCGACCACAGGCGATTGAGGCAATCTGCCTTGGAGGTAGGCCCTGCGCTGTTGCAGATCACAACGCGTATTTTATCGCTGCCTCGTGCGGCGATTGATGCCGCAGCGATTGTTTCGGGATCATTTGGATAACAACCAACATATATTCGGAAATTGGGATGTTCCCATTGATGGATACAGCGCCGCAACATTGCCGCAATAACCGGTGCCTCGCGCCAAGTCGGAACGAAAATGGCAAGACGCCCGTCATCCTGAGCGCGCGGAATATCTTCAGCAACCGCACGAACATGTCTATTGTAAACAAAAAATTTTCGCTTCAGCGAATGGCCGATCCAGAGGCCATCGAATACCACGTCATCAAGAGAACCGATGAGAAAGCATACGCTCGCAAACAGCAAAAGTTCTTTCTGGAAAACATCAATAAAGGGCAGAATATAGTCGATCATGATGAACACACTCCAGCACACTCCGACTTCGGAGTAAGAAGTTTCCAATTTTATTGGACGGGCGACTTAGTGACTAAGTCATGGGATGATTAGATCGCGGGTGCCGATCTAGTTAGCCAGAACGCAATCGCTCAGCTTCTGCCGGGCGAACATATTCATGTGCTCCAATCGCCAGCGCGAGCAGCATGGGATAGGCCCAGAATGCCGATCCGGTTGCTAAGGCCCAGGGCGCAAGATCGGGGGCAACGGCAGTTGCAACATGAACGGAAATGGCAACCAGGTGAAACGCGGTAACCCACATTGGCCAAAACCGATCAGAAACAAGCGTCAAATGGATCAGTGCCAATAAGACAATCATGTCGATGTAAAAGGTGCTTGTACCAAACCCCGTCCAAGCGGTCTCGAAAACACTTAAACCTATCGTCGTTGCTAACGAACCGGCCAAAATAATTGCAGCCCCCAGATATTCCGTCCGGTTTCCGCGAAAAAAAGCGTAACCACATGCTGCCAATAGGCAGGCATAATAAATAAAGGGCGATGATTGTGCAAAGTTCATGAATTTGACCAATTTATCTGATTCAAGGTTTATTTTCGAAACGCGCTTGGGTCGCGGGTGTCAGTCAGGCGGCTTTTTCAACCAGAGACAATCCTTGGCCTTCTTGCAAGAGCGGTGGCTTAAAATTTCCGCCGCCAAGCGCGGTCGTCCGCAGGCCGATCTGATCGCGTGCCGCCGCCAACAATTGATGTGTTTCCACTATCTCGCCGCGTGCGCCGATTAGTGTAGTCAAAACCTGGGCCGCATGGGACATGGCATCCTGGCCAACTACGGCCGCAATTTTTGCGTTGTTTCTTGCGACCGGCATATATCCGGCGAGATCGGCCATTTTACTTATGGCCTCATCAATTGCTTTTTCGGTTTCAAACAATCGACTTGCCAATTGCTGTGCTGCATCCAGGCGCTGTTTAAGCATGTTCTTTCCCCCCGCAGGAATAAACATTCCCACGTTTCTATCGTGTACAGTTCGATGGATGGCTGCGCCCCTGACGTACGCGGCCTATGTTATCCGCGCAGTCGGGACAGCGCTTCCAGTCCCGCTAAAATGCCACCAAAAGAAACTGCTGAACCAATAGCGATTACGACGACCCATCCCAGTCTTTCTACCGAACTGAGTTCGTTTTTTTCGCCACGGATTCGCGGAAATGGCAGTCTGGATGTCCTGTTTCCCGTCTTGTCCAACCTCAAGATCGCCGTACCGGCTTCAAAATTGGATTGCTGGGAAATTAGTTGATCCTGAACTTCCTTCTCCTGATTGGTGGACAACCCCAATCTGGCGGATTCGTTCAAACTCTCAACATCCGATGATTGATATATCAACGGCTGATATGTGGACGACCCTTCCATCTCGGCAAATTTTCTGGCTGCTTCAAAGCGTGAATTTACGCCCAGAACCCGCATGGAACGGCGCAACCGCTGATCAACAGTATGGGGAGAAATACCAAGTTCGCGACCAATTTCTTTTGAGTTTAGATGCGCCAAAACCAGGCGCAAACAATCTCTTTGTCCATCCGATAGAGTGACAGCTAATGATGTAAAATCATGATCAGACATCATATCGACCATCGTTCGAATCGCCCTGAACCATTGCGTGATCCAGAATTTTTCGCCGAAACGAAAGGAAATTGTGTAAAAAACACATAGTCGGGATTCCGACCCCGTCGGCCATTTTGCCCCCCTTGAACTTTTATCGGTATATCAAAATTTGCACTTACCCTTAACAGAGGAATGTAAAATGGTGAACCTTTTATGATTCCAGCCATTCCAGTTGCAACAGAAACTATAATCATGGTTTCACGGAGAAACCCGCTGGACTTGATGCCGTGATCAGGCCATCAATGAGCAAATAACGATGGATGGAGAAAGTATGAATGCATCAACCGCAGCGGCATCGCCTGCCACAAATACCGGCCAAGCATTTGGAACCCGCGGATACCGCAACTATGTACTCTTCTCGCTAACGCTTCTCTATACCCTTAATTTCATTGATCGCGTATTGATTACAATATTATCAGAACCGATAATCGAAGAGTTCAGGATTACAGATTTCCAGTTTGGCCTGTTAGCCGGCCCCGGATTTGCCATCATGTATACCTTGATGGGTATTCCCATTGCACGATATGCAGAGACAAAAAACCGTGTCTGGATCATTGCGACAGGGGTCGTACTCTGGTCGGTAATGACCGCACTGTGCGGCTTTGCATGGGGTTTTGCTTCGCTTCTGGCGATTAGAATTGGGGTGGGCATCGGCGAAGCTGCGCTGACGCCGCCAGCAAATTCGATCATAGCGGATTATTTCCCGCCCCGCGGACGCGCCCGCGCAATGGGCACTTATGCTATGGGCGTAACATTAGGCGGCGTATTGGCAGCAGCTTTTGGCGGACCGCTCGCAGAAATGTTTAACTGGCGCACTGCATTTATTGTTCTGGGCGCGCCGGGAATTATAATTGGACTGATTTTCCTGTTTACTGTCAAAGAGCCCCCGCGCGGATATTCCGACCCTCCGGGAACCGAAAAGGCTGAAAAGGCGGGTTTTGCCGAAACTCTCGCTATGCTTAGTAAGAAACCGACTTTCTGGCTGAATACAATTGCCGCCTCATTGGTAGCCTTTGTCGGATATGGTGTTGGCAGCCTGCAATTCAGCTATTTTATCCGCGCGCTTGAAATGCCTCTAACTGACGTAGCCCTTCAGATCGCTGTTCCTGCCGGTCTTGCGGCATCTGCCGGGATTTACGTCGCCGGTTATCTGACCGAGAAACTCAGTCCCCGAAGTCCCAATGCGGTAGTGTTAATACCAGCTATTGGCCTGTTACTCAGCGTGCCATTCTATCTGATCGCATTTTCAACAGATAGTATCTCCATAGCGATTGCAGCGTTGATAGTCGGCGCAGCGCTTCACTACACCTATTTGGGAGCGCAATATACCGTTGGACAAGGCGTTGCCAGCCCGCGCGCGCGCGCCACAGCCATTGCGATACTGCTCTTTGCGGTCAATATTATCGGCTATGCAGGCGGTCCGCCATTTGTCGGGTTTTTGAGCGATCTGATGATAAATGCACAACTGGCCGCATCTTCTTTTGGCGGACAGCTAACCCCTGAAATGTGCAAAGGTGGATTGAAAGCGCTCACCGCGACAATTGGTGAAGCCAAGGCACAGACCTGTATCTCCGCCAATGGTGATGGTTTGGGACGGGCGCTATTCTACACAGTAATGCTCTATGGTGTTTGCGGCCTTGTCTATTTGATCTCGGCCAAATTCCTCCAAAAAGACCTGGTTGCAAAACTGGATTAAGCAAAATCGGTACGTCCAGGGTCAGGACCTAATCTACAAAATTCGCCGGGCGTTTCTGCATGAAGGCATAGACCGCTTCAACCTGATTGGGTGTTCGGCTGACTTTGTCCTGGCCTTCCGATTCCATCATCAGAATTTCATCTTCATTCATATCCGGCAGTTTGTTGATCAAATTTTTGGCAATCTGTACAGCCTGTGGATGTTTGCTGGCAATCTCTGTCGCAATTTCCATAGCCTTGGCTCGCGGATCATCAGACAGGTGGGTTACAAATCCCAACTCTTTGCCTTCCTCCCCCGTAAAAATGCGATTGGTATAGGTTAGCTCGCGCAATATATCATCGCGAACAAAGCTGCGCCATGTGGTGTAGCTGCCCATATCGGGAATAATGCCCCAGCGCATCTCCATGATCGAGAGTTTTGCGTCCGGTGCGACAACGCGAATGTCGGCGGCGCTCGCAAATTGCAGGCCGCCACCGATGCAGGGGCCGTGTACCGCTGCAATTACGGGTGCTTTAAGGCGGCGCCATTGCAGCACAATATGCTGATACTTATTAGCATTTCCATGCGTTCTATCGGTCAGTTTTCTGGCAAGAGGGGAATTGTCTCCTTTGCTCTTGTCATTGGTGGCAGCGGCTGATGCAGCAAAGCTGCCCATATCAAGACCGGCACAAAATGCCTTGCCTTCTCCCGACAGGACAATCGCACGAATACCGTCCATCGCGGCAAGTTTTTCTCCTGCCGCGATAATCGCATCAATCTGTTCAGGATCGAGCGCGTTCATTTTTTCCGGTCGGTTAAACCGGACATCGGCAATATGGTTTTCAACTTTGATAGTAACGCGTTCTGACATTCGGTTTTCCTTCTTGATGCCCTCCCCCGTTCATGTCGAGCGAAGTCGAGATACCATATTACCACGTCTCGACTTCGCTCGACATGAACGGAAGTGAGGATCAGCAGTTAATCGGAGGCAAGTTTAATCGCTCGCTTAACAAGTGGCAACTGATCATTACCAAAATACATATCCGTTTCATTGACAAAGATACTCGGCGACCCGAAACCACCACGATCTATCACCTGCCGGGTATTTTCGCGCAGTTTCGTCTTCACGACATCGCTTTGTAGCTGTTCCGCCAAAGCCACACCACCCAGCCCGACCTCATTGGCTATTGCGATCAGCACTTCGGGATCATCCAAATTCCGTTGATCGGTGAAATAGGCTTCAAAAGCTGCCTTGATGAAACGAAACAAGGCGCTCTGGTCTTCTTCCAACGCGCAACAAAAGCGCATGGCATTGACAGACTTTACCGGATGATAAGGCGACGGGAAATTCATGGGCACTTCGCTCCACTCTGCCCAGTCGCGCAAGCTTTTCAGAAAAAATTTCATCTTTGGGTTATTCGGATCATCCCGCCCGGCATAGACGCTCTTGTTCACCGCATTGAACACCCCGCCGACCAGAAATGGTTTATAGACGATGTTTGTCCCGGTTTCCTGGATAATTGGCTGAATATTGTTAAAGGTCAAGCATGTCCACGGACTGGAGAGATCGAAATAAAATTCTACGTGAACCATTTGCGATGTCCTTTCAATTTTTGATGCGGCATAGCGACCTTACCATGCAATTTAATTCTCCAGAAGATTAACAGAATTACCGGTTCTTGAAGCATAATACGCCCCATGATCGCTTGTAAAATGTTAGAAAATTCCCATATCATATATGTAGAAGCAGTGATTTCGGATCGAAAACTTCGTTTCAAGGAGGTCCCTTCCCATGACAAAGAATATACTTGTCGCTACTGATCTGACCGCCCGGGGAGATCGGCCGTTTCAACGTGCTGCAATGTTAAAAAACGAGCTGAAGGCCGCTGCTGCCATGATTTTCGTCAGCTCGGATAAAGCTGGAATAGCGGAGCTTGATGAAGCGGTTGTGCTAAAACAATTGCGGAGAAACTATGGTTCCGAAACGGAGAATTTTTCGGTCGTCATTGCTGAGGGCGATGTACCCAAAGCAATTGCTAGAGCTGCTGAAGAACTGGATTGTGATCTCATCATTGTTGGCGCAGCCCGGCACAATAATATTTCTGACTTTTTTTTGGGCACCGCAGTGGATTATCTGGTGCGAAATGCCGCCATCCCGGTGCTGGTGGTTAAAGAACGTCCGATCGCTCATTATCAAAATATACTGGTTGCAACCGATTTCTCGGACTTTGCATCCTATGCCTTGCGAACCGCTATGAACTTTCTACCTCAAGCGAAGGTCAAACTGGTTCACGCCTATCATGTCGCCTATGAAGCCTGGCTTAAATCCGATGGCGTCACTGACGAAATGCGCCGGGAGGCCGAACAGGAAATGGCGGGCTTTCTGGAAAAAATGAATTTTTCAGAGGAAGACAAATCCCGTATTTCTTCAGAAATTGTCGAAGGGAATCTGCACCAATCAATTCATAATACCCTTGATGAGGGCGAAGTTGATCTGCTGGTACTGGGCACTCATGGGCGCAGCGGGTTCGCGCAAGCTGTCATCGGCAGCCGCGCAAGCGAAATGCTTAACTGGTCTCCCGTTGATGTATTGATGATACGCAAACCGCATTAGGGTCAGGACCGGCTAGTATCACCCGCTCGCCAAAAATTTCTTGATACTCCGAGCCGCCTGCCGGATTCGCTGTTCATTTTCGACAAGCGCAAGCCGCACAAAGCCCTCACCTTCATCGCCAAAGCCGGTTCCCGGGGCCACTGCCACGCCCGCCTCAGCAATCAACTGCTTGGCGAATTCCATCGAGCCCAGTTTCTTGAATTGCTCCGGAACCGGTGCCCAGGCAAACATGCTGGCTTCGGGCGATGGAATATCCCAACCGGCCCGGCCAAAGCTCTCAACCATTACATCTCGGCGGTTGCGATAGAGATTGCGGTTTTCTTCGATAATATCCTGTGGGCCGTTAAGCGCTGCGGTTGCCGCCACCTGTATGGGCGTAAACGCGCCATAATCCAGATAGCTTTTTACCCGGGTTAACGCGCCGATCAATTTCTGATTGCCAACCGCAAAGCCCATACGCCAACCAGGCATGGAATAGGTTTTGGACATGCTGGTAAATTCAACGACACAATCTTTCGCGCCTTCTATTTGGAGCATGGAAGGCGTCGGTGTGTCGCCGTAATAGATTTCGGCATAAGCCAGATCGCTGATCACCCACAGGTTATGTTCGCGCGCGAAATCAACGACCTTCTGATAGAAATCGAGATCGGCGACATAGGCGGTCGGGTTGCTTGGATAGCCCATAACCAGCACCGACGGTTTGGGAACCGTATAGCTCATTGCATATTCCAGCCGGGTAAAGAAATCCGGTCCCGGCGCGGCAGGGATGGAGCGAATTGCTGCGCCCGCAATGATAAATCCGAACGTGTGAATCGGATAGGACGGGTTGGGCGCGAGCACCACATCTCCGGGCGCGGTAATCGCCTGGGCTAGATTGGCAAGCCCCTCTTTGGAGCCAAGTGTAACAATGACTTCGCTATCCATATCAAGGTCAACATTGAAGCGGCGCTTGTAATAAGCGGCCTGAGCTTTACGCAGACCTTTGATCCCTTTGGAGGCACTGTAACGATGGGCTGATGGATCGTTGGCGACTTCACATAATTTATCAATCACATGCTTTGCCGGTGCGCCATCCGGATTGCCCATGCCAAGGTCAATTATATCTTCACCCCGCGCCCGCGCCTCCGCCTTCATCGCGTTTACCTCAGCAAAGACATAGGGCGGCAGGCGTTTGATACGATAAAATTCTTCGGACATTATTTTGGTCATTTCCAGATTTTGGTTGCGGAACCCGCAAGCCTTGCGGAAGTTTATTGCTAATGTCGAGAGTCTGGAATGCAAGTTATGTCATTAAAATTGCTCTCAGGCTGTTCCCCGGCGCAGGCCGGGGAACTATTAGCGCTAGGACACGATTAAGGTCCGAACCCTAGCTCAACCTGTTAGCACCCCTCACAACGCTGCGGCTTTCGCTACCCTTCATGACCACCGATTTCTTGCGAATACTATCAAGAAAATGCCATGTTGAAGTCGCCATATCGGGCGTCAGTGACACGGTCATATAGCCTCGATTACTGGTGTCGGTCCATTGCAACTGATCGTTGGTTTCCACCAGAGCCCTGGCCGCCATATCGGGCTTAGCACCGGATAAATAGGATTCCAGTCCCGGAGAGGTTACGCTGTGCCCACCAAATTCAACGCCGACTGTTCCATTGGCCGTTTCCAGATTAAACGCCCAACCATTGTGGCTGTCGCCCGATAAAACTATCAAATCTGCCTCCGCTTCTTGCGCTATCGAAAGTGCGCGCTCACGGGCCTGCGGATAGCCATCCCACGCATCAAAATTGATCGGCAGACCGATTTCGGCGGCCAGTGCCCCAACCGCTATCCGCGCTTTTGCAAAGGCTGGCGCGTCATCGGCCACCCAATTGAGCGCCTCTTGCGGAAGTTTGAGTTCGCCCATCACGCATTGCTGGCCCCAGACCTGCCATTTCGCACCGGATGCTTTGGATTTTCGCATGGCGGAAGATAACCACGCCTCCTGCGTTTCTCCCAGCATCTGGCGCGCAGGGTCCTGCCAAATATCATCGCGGAATGCTTCCAGTGCGGCCTGAATATCGCCCTGTCCCTGTAATGCAGCAGCTAAATCAATCGGTTTGCTCCGCCCCCCTATACGGCTTTCGGTCATAAACAATGTGGCAAGATCGCCAATTTGATATTCGCTCCAAAGCGGTTCTCCCGCGCGCCGGTCAGACACCGGCATCCATTCCCGGTAAACCTTTTCGGCAACACGCTTTCTCACCGCCCATTCACCTTCACTGGCATCATGGTTTTGCGCGCCGTCTTTATAGGCATCATTGGTAAATTCATGATCATCCCACATCGCGATCATCGGCAGGACCTGGTGCAGGCGCTGCAAGTCGGGGTCGTTGCGATAGGCCCCGTAGCGTAGCCGGTAATCGGCCAGCTGGATCATTTCATTTGCCGGCTCGATAATCCGCCCGGCCAACGCCTTTTCTTTGGACGGATAGGTGCCAATTGGATATTCGTAGAGATAATCACCGGTATGAATTGCCAGATCAAGATCTTTTCTCTGCGCTCCGTGAGCATAAGCATTAAAATAGCCAAAGGGCATGTTGGAACAACCAAAGACGCCAAGATTAAATTTGCTTACCGGGCCATCGGGTAACGTCCGGGTCCGGCCAATTGCCGACTTGGATCCATCGGCGGCGATGAAGCGATAATAATACCATTGGTTGGGCTTCAAATCGCGCACGATGATTTTTGCGGTAAAGTCACGCTCCGCAGTTGCAATCACTTCGCCGGAAATTCGGGCACTGCTGAACTCGGCGCTGTCGGATATTTCAACCGTCAATTTGGTATCGCTGCCGACAAAACGCGTCCACAAGAGTACCGAGTTTTGCGATGGCTCGCCGCTGGCAACGCCGTGGGTAAATCCTTTGGCGCGGGCTAGTGCGGCAGAGGCAGGAACGCTCATCGCACCAAGGCCAAAGCTTCCAAGTGCCATCAGTTGGCGGCGATCAATTTCAATAGTCATGTCGGTTTATCCCAGGACGCCCAATGTCAGTAAAACTATTAAGAACAATATTATGCTAATGATAACAAAAAGATACATCACTATGCTACGGACAATAGCTTCCAGCCGCCCAAGCTTATATGCATGACGCAGCTGTCGATAAATATGGAAAGGCGGATAGGCTATCAGCAGTGGGGCCCAGAGATCATCGGGAACACCTATGGCCGCTAGAACCGCGCAAAAGATAAACAGCAGCGACATGAAAGCAATCGAGTAAGTCGCAAATACCGCATGATCATAGAAACGGTACCCGCGCCGTCCAACCATGGTTAGCCAGACAAACGGCACCGAAATGGGAATAAGCAGCCACGCGAATTTATAGCCATTTGCTTTCAGCTTATATAGTAACAGCGACGGGTTGGCATTTGCCTTTTTAAGGGCATTGTTGAGTCTCTTATCCCACGATATTGAACCGGTGCTAATATTGCTATTGGGATTGATCGTACCATCTTCGTTCAGCGCACCAATTTGAAATTCATTCTCACCAAGACCGACTTGCGGATAAGGTAGTTCCTCCGCCGTCATCATCGCCAAGGCATTACGCTCGCGCTTTACCTCCGCCGTCATCATCGCCAAGACATTACGCTCGCGCTTTAATTCGGTAATTTGCTCTCGTAGCTTGGTTTGTCCAACTGGGCCAACCGTATCCAGCAAATCAGTCTTCAACTTTATTTGATCTTCGGCCTGTTGGGACTGAGTAGCAACGGCATCACTGAAATCACCATCCGTCAAATCGTTAGAATCAAAGGGACTACCCAGAAAGGAGAATACCGCGAACATCAAGAAAATGGAAAATAGGAAAAGCGCCATCGGAGAAATGAACCGCGCCCGTTCCCCGCGCACATAACGCCGAGTTAAATCACCGGGTTTCCATGCAAGCAGCGGGATAGTGCGCCAAAATTTGCCCTCAAAATGGAGTACGCCATGGAGAATATCATGCCATAGCGCGCCAATGGAGCGATGGACATGGAGCGGCTGCCCGCAATTTGTACAATAATTTCCAGCGACCTGCGAATTGCAGTTCAGGCATTGGCCTGAGGGACCTTCAATCGCATCGCCGCTTTCATCCTCCACTGCCTTGGCAAGGAGGCCGCCTTCAATCGCAGCACCAGCAGCTTCAAACTCATCCGACATGGACCCAAGTCTTCGCCATATAGGCCAATAAGGCAAGCGACTTTTTGTAAAATGCCGCCTGCCTTTTATATTTCGATGTTGCCTGTCCGGCTCACTTTCGGCCAATATTATAATGATATGAAGTTATGTCCTAATAATATCGGGGCAACGCCAACCAACGAGAATATTGATGATCAATCACTTTAGGGTCATCAAACTCTGGCCTTTCCTTGCATGCATCCCTAAATGCACAATCATGCATTTTCTCGATCAAGCCAAAATATATGTCAGCTCTGGCCAGGGCGGCCCCGGTGCGGTCAGTTTCCGACGGGAAAAATATATCCAATATGGTGGCCCCGACGGCGGCAATGGCGGTAAAGG
>UOEF01000330.1_pt1 | contig 13115 bp, 12 predicted proteins | sample 1989141 | NCBI WGS metagenome assembly UOEF01 (sample SAMEA4712195, study PRJEB27164) | hydrothermal vent metagenome | biome: marine basaltic hydrothermal vent biome; feature: marine hydrothermal vent; material: mineral | place: Pacific Ocean | collected 2011-06-14/2011-07-23 | depth 1719 m
GCCAAGCCATTAGAGATATTTTCTCGCGAGCAGTGGAGCCATCTGACCACGGTTTCCCGGTGGCGCGGTCTGTGGCTGATTTTGCATGGATGGGCGGTTGTTGCTTTGGTCGCCGGTGGAACCGCTATGCTGTGGAACTGGAACTGGCTGGCGGGACTGTTGGCGGCTCCATTTGCAATTGTCATTGTGGGTGGCCGGCAATTGGGGCTTTCCATATTGATGCACGATGCGGCCCACGGCCTGCTTCATCCCAATCGCAGGATTAACAATTTCGCCGGACAATGGTTGTCTGGCGCAGCGACCGGAAGCGACCTTCACAGCTACCGTGCCTATCATCTGACCCATCATAAGTTCACGCAACAACCCGAAGACCCGGACCTTGGCCTCTCCCGGCCCTTTCCCACCAGCAAAGCAAGTATGAAACGCAAAATCATCCGTGATTTGACCGGCCAGACTTTCTTCAAACAACGCAGCAGTCAATTTGCCAAGGCTTGGCTTGGCATAAAAGCATTGCTGAGCGGCGCGCGTGACGAACCGGGAACACAGCGCGATACCAGCGCCGGGCGTCCGTTGAATAATTCTTCCAGAGCCGGAATTGGCACGACCAGCGAATCCATCCAGGGATCGATTATCACCGCAAAAACGGTGGGCCGGTTTCTGTTGGTGCAATTGGCTGTCCTGGCTGTCAGCCTTTTAACAATCGGGATTATTCCCTTTCTCATCTGGATCGTGGCGCTGGCAACCACGTTTCAATTGATCCTCCGCATTCGTAATATCGCCGAACACGCCTGTACCGCAACAGGCGGTGATGATCCTTTCAGCCATGCGCGCACAACCTATGCCAGCTGGTGGGAACAAGCGATATTGGCACCCTATTGGGTGAACTTTCATAGCGAACATCATCTGTTCATGGGCGTGCCCTGTTATAACCTGCCAGACGCCAACAGGCTGTTGATTGAAAAAGGTTATGGGCCACGAATGACGCTGGCAAAAGGCTATGGCGAAGTATTAAGGACGGTTACTCAACCTGCATCAAGCTGAGTCTATTCCCATAGATTCCGACCCACGCCTTGGCTTTTTCTCTCGTGGCTTATCTGGTGATGATTAGAACGATTGCCGGAATCATGAAGCCGACCCTTTGATCATGCGCTGATAAAACGATGTGCCTCTCGGTCTTTTTTCGTAGTGGCCGGATCAAAAACCTCGCCGTTCATCGCGATATAGACGCCGTGCACAAGTGTCTGAGCGGCGGCCAGAGCAAAACCAACATTAAACTCAGCATCGCTGTTCCGCAAAGTTGCCGGTTGCATAGCCCCCGTCAGCACAATTGTTTTAGCTGGTATATCAGCCAGAACGCGTCCGGTTTGCACCATTGTATCCGTACCATGTGTCACCAGAATCTGGTCAGCCTCACTGGCGGCCACGGCATCGTGGATAGCGACGCGATCTTCGTCCGTAAGCTCCAGGCTGTCCTTCCGCATCAACTGGGTTACACGGTGAGGCACATAGACATTATTTTCCGCCAGCATATCGGGCAGCGCGGTGGGGCCGATTTTATATTCCGACAGCGCATCGAAATAGACTTTGTCGATGGTCCCGCCAGTGGTGAATATATCGATCATGCCAAATTTCCAGGCTCTAACCCAATGCTTCGGCGATAAGCTTGCGCGTGTTTTCGATACCATAGAGGGCTATGAAACTGCCCATGCGCGGTCCCTGCGAACTCCCCAAGAGAGTCTCGTAAAGGGCCTTGAACCAGTCGCGCAAATTTTCGAAACCGGCTTCTTTACCGATGGTATAAACAATCGTTTGAATGTCTTCAGCCTGCGGGTTTGCTGACAACCCGGCCAATTCCTTGTCGAGCCGCTCGAGCGCGGCAATTTCGACACCTACCGGCTTGCGGCGTTTCAGAGACGGTGCAATGAAATCCTTATGATAGGCCATTGCATTGCCGATTAGCTCATCCAGATCAGGATATTTTTCCGGCGTGGCATCTGGCGCATATTGGCGGAGATAGCCCCATATCTGATCGCGGTCGGCATCGCCCATCACCCCGACCAGATTGAGCAACAATCCGAAAGTCACTGGAATTATTTCCTTTGGCACATCGCCATTGTGGATATGATGCACGGCGTTGCCCAATCGCTTGTCCGCTGCCTGTTCATGCCATTTCGAGCGGAACTGGAAATATTCATCGACCGCCTTTGGGATCACGCCCATGTGCAATTGTTTTGCCGATTTTGGTTCGCGGAAAATATAAAAGGCAAGGCTGTTTTCCGAACCATAGCGAAGCCATTCGTCCAGCGACAAACCATTGCCTTTCGACTTTGAAATTTTTTCTCCCTTTTCGTCGAGAAACATTTCGTAGATCAGCCCTTCGGGTTTGCGCGAACCCAGGACTTTTGCAATCTTGCCAGACTGAATACCGCTTTCGGTAAGGTCCTTGCCGTACATCTCATAATCCACGCCCAGCGCGTTCCAGCGCATCGCCCAGTCAACTTTCCATTGCAGCTTCGCGCCGCCGGTCAAGGCAACATGTTCAATCATCTCACCATCATCTTCAAACCGGATGATCCCGGCTTCCGCATCAACCACCTCGACGGGGACTTGCAGCACATGACCGGTTTTCGGGCTGATCGGCATGACTGGTGAATAGGTCGCTTGCCGCTCTTTGCCGAGCGTTGGCAGCATGATGTCGAGTATCTGTTGATTGCGAGCCAACACCTGTTTCAGCGTCTTATCAAATGCCCCGTTTTGATATTGCTCGGTTGAGGACATAAATTCATAATCGAAGCCAAACTGATCCAGAAAATCGCGCAACATGGCGTTGTTGTGGGCAGCGAAACTGTCATATTCCGTGCCAAACGGATTGGGCACCTGGGTCAGCGGCTTATGCAGATGTTCGGCCAGCATATCCTGATTGGGAACATTGGTCGGAACCTTGCGGAATCCATCCATATCATCGGAAAAAGCAATCAGCCGAGTGGCATTGCCGGTTAGCGTTTCATAGGCATGGCGCACCATCGTGGTACGCAATATTTCGTTAAACGTCCCAATGTGCGGGAGGCCAGAGGGACCATAGCCGGTTTCAAAGACCATGGGCGCGCCGCCGGGCTTGGGCGCAGGAGCGCCGCGTTCACCGCGATAGCGTTTGAGTAGTTTGCGCGCCTCTTCAAATGGCCATGCTTTGGAATTTTGTGCTGCTTCCTGATAATCTGTCACTTTGGGTCCTGCCAATATTTTCACGCGAGAAAAACGCCGAGATAGTGGCTTTAGCCTGTATAGCAAGTTAGAACAGGACAAAAGCAGGAGTTGAACATGGAAATGATAATAGCGGGCGTGCTACTTTGGAGCGTCGCCCATCTGATGAAATCGCTCACTCCCGGATTGCGGTCGAACCTCATCGGCAAGGTCGGTGCGGGCCCGCATCAGGGGCTGGTGGCACTTTCCATATTGGCTTCGCTGGCGCTTATGGTCTTTGGCTGGCGCTCTGCCACGCCCGAATTTGTCTATAATCCGCCAGTGTGGGGACGCCACCTCAATATGCTCCTGATGTTCGTCGCGATTCTGCTATTCGGCGCGGCGAAGGGAAAGTCCCGGATCAGGCAATGGCTGCGCCACCCGATGCTAACCGGCCTGCTGATCTGGGCAATCGGTCATTTGCTGGCCAATGGCGATAGCCGCTCGCTGGTTCTGTTTGGCGGCCTGGGCCTGTGGGCGCTGATCTCAATCTTTACCGTTTCGCGCAATGAAGGTACCTGGGAAAAGCCCCGGGAAGTGGCAGGCATTGGTCGCGAGATAATGCTCGTCATCCTCTCGGTGCTGATTTACGGCGCATTATTCTGGGGCCATCGCTGGTTCACGGGCGTTCCTCTTATCGGCTGATCCATGACCAGAAACCTTCATTATCCCGCGCTTCACGCCAGCCATAGCGGCATCTGGATTTGCGGAAGCGACGGGGTATCGCGGGCTATTGGCAAGGGCGAGGCAATTGGCGTGGTAGCCGAAACGCCGCATATTTTGCTCAATGCGCCGCTCATGGGACAGCGCCTGGGCTATCCGGATTTGTCGGGGCTTGATCTGCTCGAGCTGTTTGCGTTCATCCATCCGGCCCGGTTTACCGTCCCGACACCGGCGGGGCTTGCAAAGACACTGCACTTACCGATTCCCGAAGATGAAGCGCAAGTTGCCAGCCTTTATCGTGATGCCGCCGCAATGCTACTGGAACAACTGGAATCGACAAACTGGCATGAAAGGGAGGGCGCGTGGAGCGGCGCGCAGGCGCTCTACTGGTTGCGCTGGCCCTGGGCGGGCGAAATATCGCAACGGTTGGAGAAACCGGAAGAAGCGGAACGCTGGCTGTTCTCAAAATTACCGGAATGGGAAGAGGAGGCTCCGCGTCCTGCGCCCAAAGCGGTGACCTTAAGCAAAAGCGAAACCCTCGAAAGACTGGGCGCTCTTACCGGCGAGGGTTCAGAAAAGCGCGATGGTCAACGCAGCTATGCCGCTGCGGTCGCCGGGATATTCAGCCCTCGACGGGTAAAAGGCGCGCCCAATATGCTGCTCGCAGAGGCCGGAACCGGGATCGGCAAAACACTCGGCTATCTGGCCCCAGCATCCCTTTGGTCGGCCCAGGCGGATGGTCCGGTGTGGATTTCCACCTTCACCAAAGCCCTCCAGCGACAACTCGACCGCGAAACCCGGCGGATATATCCCGATGCGTTAAGCTTCCGCAAAAAAGTTGTGGTACGCAAAGGGCGCGAAAATTATCTGTGCCTGCTCAATCTGGAAGATGCATTGCAGGGCGGTTTCGCCGGACGCGCAGCCATTCTGGCGCATCTTGTTGCGCGCTGGGCAGCGTTCACCAAAGACGGCGATATGGTCGGCGGCGATATGCCCGGATGGCTCACCACATTATTCCGCCGAAACGGCGCGACCGCGCTAACCGATCGGCGCGGGGAATGCGTCTATGCCGGATGCCCGCACTACCGCAAATGCTTTATCGAACGGTCCGCGCGTGCCAGCCAACAGGCCGATATTGTGATCGCCAACCACGCGCTGGTGATGGTCAATGCAGCGCGCGGACGTGACCAGCAAAACCGCCCGACGCGATTGATTATCGATGAAGGCCACCACCTTTTTGATGCCGCCGATTCGATGTTTGCCGCGCGCCTCTCGGGTCAGGAAACGATCGAGATTCGCCGCTGGATAATTGGCCCGGAAACCAAATCGCGCGGCCGGCGACGCGGTTTGGCGGCCCGGCTTACCGATCTCGCTTCTTATGACGAAGAAGGCGGCCGGGCGATTGAAAGTGCGCGCCATGCTGCAGAGGCCCTACCCGGAGAGGGCTGGCTGCAACGCCTGTCGGAGAACGAACCATTTGGCCCGATTGAAGCGTTGCTTGGCGAGGTCCGCAAGATGGTATTCGCTCGCGATGAAAGCAAAAGCGCAGATGCTGGCTATGGCCTGGAAACCGAACTTACCGAAGTCGAAGGACCGATGATTGATGCCGTGGCGGTGGCGGCCGAAGCGATGGATACGATATTGCGGCCCTTGGTGCACCTTGGTCAGCGGATCGAACACTTAATTGAAGAAGGCCCGGACTGGATGGATGCACCGGCGCGGGCAAGGATGGAAGGCGCTTTATCCAGCCTCGGCTGGCGCTGCGATACGCTTTCGGGCTGGCTATCGCTACTCTCTCGCATCGGCGGGCCGGCGGATCCCGATTTTGTCGACTGGATGATGATCGACCGGTTCGAAGGTCGCGAATATGATATTGGTATCTGCCGCCACTGGCTCGACCCGACTATCCCGGTGACCGAAGTCGTAACTAAACAAGCGCATGGTATCATGGTGACGTCGGCGACGCTCAAGGGCGGCGGGGAGTGGGAAACGGCAAGGGCGCGGAGCGGGGCAGTACATCTTGAACACCCCGCACAGGAATTTGAAGTGAAAAGCCCGTTCAACTATCCCGAACAGGCGAAAGTTATCATCGTCACCGATGTCAAGCGCGGGGACATGGCCGGACTGGCCGGGGCCTATGCACAGCTGATCGAAGCATCGGGCGGGGGCACATTGGGTCTGTTCACCGCTATCCGCCGTCTGCGAACGGTTTACGCCCGGATCGCCGACCGGATGGCGGAAAGCGGACTGCCGATATACGCCCAGCATGTGGACCCGATTGATACCGGTACGCTGGTTGATATTTTTCGGGACGACCCAAAGGCCAGCCTGCTCGGCACCGATGCTCTGCGCGACGGGGTGGATGTGCCGGGACAAAGCCTGCGCCTGGTGGTGATGGAAACCGTGCCATGGCCAAGACCGGACATATTGCATCGCGCGCGCCGGCTGGCCGGGGGCGGTAGCAGCTATGATGACAAGATTATCAGGGCGCGTCTCGCGCAGGCCTTTGGCAGGATCATCCGGCAACGCAGCGATCATGGGCATTTTGTCATACTCTCGCCCGCTTTCCCGTCGCGATTGTTCACCGCTTTCCCCGAAGGCACACCCATTGAACGGATGCCGCTGGAATATGCGCTGGCAGAGATTAAAGCCGCAAAACCGAAAAGCGATCAATCCGCTCTTTCCACCGAAACTTCTTTCAGGCATGAGCATAGTCAATGAAGAAACTCACCCTATTGCGACATGCCAAATCCAGCTGGGACGATGCGGTTTCCCGCGATTTCGACCGGCCTTTGAACGCCAAGGGAAAGCGCGCTGCGGCGGCCATTGGTACGTTCATCAAACGTAATATTCTGACATTTGATCAAATTCTCGCCTCTCCGGCAGTTCGCGTGATTGAAACACTGGAGCATGTGGAAGAAGCAAGCGGCGCATCTTTTGAACCGGAATGGGATCGGCGCATTTATCTCGCCTCTTCGGCAACATTGATCGATGTATTGCGTAGCGCAAATGCCGAAGCGAGTAATATTCTGATGGTTGGGCACAACCCGGGCCTGGAAGATCTGATCTTTGATCTCGTTCCCGATGATGGCTCTTCGGCAGCCCGCGCCGCGGTCGAAGAAAAATATCCCACTGCCGCGCTTGCGGAGATGAGCCTGAGCATAGCAAACTGGTCGGATATTGCCGAGGATTGCGGAACATTGGACCGATTCACCCGTCCCCGCGATCTCGACCCGGAATTGGGACCGGATTATGTTTAGGCCCAGACCTTAGCGACAGCGCCTAGGCGTCGTTAAGTGCCCTGACCATCCGGTTTCGCATTGTCTTCAGTTCCGCCAGGATCAAACCATCCTCAGCATCAGATTTACCTGCCATTGGCATTGCCGGGGCGGCGCTGATCGGCGCATCTGCAACCTGCGCGACGGGCTGATTTTTTCGCGCTGTCAAAAACTTGCGCGCGCCTTTGATTGTATAGCCCTCATCGTTTAACAGTCGTTGGATTGTCTTTACCATATCGACGTCTTCGGGACGATAGTGGCGACGCGAACCAGCCCGCTTCAATGGTCGCAGCATCGCAAACTGCTCTTCCCAATAGCGAAGAATATGCGGCTTTATCTTGAGCTCTTTGGAGAGTTCGCCAATCGTCCGGAAGGCGCCTTGTTCTTTCATTTATTGGGTCGCAAACTCATAAACTATCCCCGACGATAAAATGCGCTATCCAGCCGCTATGATCCGGTCACGCATTGTCTGGCTTGCACGAAATGTAAGAACGCGGCGCGGCGCAATAGGTACCTCGACACCCGTTTTCGGATTCCGCCCGATCCGTTCCCCCTTGTCGCGAAGAACAAAGGTGCCGAAACCAGAAATCTTTACATTTTCCCCGCCAACCAGCGCGTCAATCACATGATCCAATATGGATTCAACTATCACTGCGCTGTCCGCTCTCGACAGGCCTACCTGCCGGTTCATTGTGTCAGAAAGGTCTGCGCGGGTTAGGGTGCTGCTATAACTCATTACCACTCTCCGATAAGAGATTGAAAATCCTGCACATCCCATAGGGCATAACGCGAAATAAGTAAATCTTAACAGTGGATTTCCAATATTGTCCGCGATAAGCCGCTCAAATGAACGATCAGACAAATATCGAGAAACCAATAAACACATCGCTCGCGGAACTTTTGGATCAATGCGGAACGGGCGGTGAGAGCAATCCAATCATGCTGCCGCAGAGCTGGACACAGGGGCGCACGGCCTTTGGCGGTGTTTCCACGGCGCTGGCTTATCATGCAGCCAGTCATATTGAGAATGAACTACCCCCACTCCGTTCCGCACAGATCGCTTTTACCGGGCCTTTATACGGAACCCTCAAAGCAGAGACAAAAATGCTGCGGCGCGGGCGCAATACCGCCTTTGTCCAAAGTGATCTTTATGGTGAGAAAGGGCTTGGCCTGCACTGCGGCTTTATCTTCGCCGCCGCGCGGACGACCCAGATCACCGCTTCGGATATGGACCCGCCGGACTTTCCGCCGATACCGGGCGACGAGCAAGTGCATAGCGGCCCTCCGCAATTTTTCACCTCCAATATGGAATTTGTCGGTAAACGCATCGACACAGCCAAGAAAACCAATCGCCTGACGCGCTGGATGCGGCTGAAAGAGAGGACCGGCCTGGACCCGGTCACCGAAATATTGCTGATGGGCGATAGCCTGCCCCCCTCGATCATGGGCATGCTTGATAAAAATGCGATGGTCAGTTCAATGAACTGGCAAGTCAATATTATTGCAGATGAGATTGCCAGTGAAAACGGCTGGTGGCTGATTGACTCGCGCACTCACCATGCAGATCACGGCGCAAGCAGTCAGTTTATGAGCGTGTGGAACAGCAAGCGAGAGTTGATTGCGACGGGCATGCAAAGCGTCGCCTATTACGCCTAGGTTTCATCGGCATCAATGACGATGATTTCCAGGGCAGCAACAACTGTGGCAATTGTGCTTTTGCCGAGCAGTTGATCAACTCTTGAACTGGCCCCGTCGGTAATTGACTTGGTTTTTTCAATCGCGCCAGCCCCGGATTTCGTCAGCTTCAAAAGCCAGGCGCGACCATCTTTTTCATCCCGTACCCGTTCGAGAAAATCAAGGTCAACCAAACGGCGCACCATCGCGGTAATTGCCGAATCGTTAAGCCCGAGTTCTTTGGCAAGGCTGGTTTGGGTGACGGTTTCTGCCGAAGCCACATAGACCAGCGCGGACCATTGCGCGGTGGTAACACCGGCAACATCAAGCAGCTGGCGGTCAGAGATTTTCTTCAGCGCATGTGCGGCAAGCTGTAGCCGGGAATAGAATCTGAGCTTCTTGGCGGACATGCCCGGACGATAGCGCATTTTTTCAGGCAATGAAATATTTTTAAGTTCATAGGTGAACTAATATTTCATTTGCGATTGCAGAGTTTTTTCCAAAATGCCCTTAGTTTATGGTAAATCTAGTCTTATTGCCAAATTTGGCGGACATGATATAATTCAATACTGAACTATCTACTCGAGTCGGACACCCCCGCAACCTCCTCGATAATGCCGTCCAACTATCTTAGAAAAGGACCCTCCATGACCCATGATCCCAATGATTCCGAAATGAATGATCTGAGAATGTCCGACCAGGGACGCCTGCTATATGATCGCGTGAATCGTTTCGTGGTCGAGGAAGTCGCGCCCATTTCGGACAGGTTTTTTGAAATGGGTGAAGGGCGCGAGGATCGCTGGAGCTATGTGCCGGGGCAACTGGAATTGCTTGAGACGGTCAAGGACAAGGCGCGCGCAGAAGGGCTTTGGAATTTCTTTCTGCCCGACGCGGAATCCGGCGAAGGTCTTAAAAATCTGGATTATGCGTTTATTGCCGGGATCCTCGGTAAATATCCGCTGGCTTCGGAAAGCATGAATTGCAGCGCGCCGGACACTGGCAATATGGAAGTGCTCGAACGGGTCGGCACGCCAGCACAAAAACAGCAATGGCTAAAGCCCTTGCTTGAAGGCAAGATACGATCCGCCTTTGCCATGACGGAGCCGGGCCACCCCTCATCTGACGCCCGTAATATCCGTACCGAAGCGGTCTTGGAAAAAGGCGAATGGGTTATCAATGGCGAGAAATTCTATATTTCCGGCGCCGGCGATCCGCGTTGCAAAATTATGATCACCATGGTCCGCACCAATCCTGATGGTCCTTCCCACTCCCAGCAATCACAAATTCTGGTGCCCATCGACACGCCGGGTGTAGAAATTATCGGACCGATGCATGTCTTTGGCGATGACGATGCACCTCATGGGCATATGCACATTAAATTCAACAATGTACGCGTGCCGGAAGAAAACATGCTGCTTGGCAAAGGACGCGGGTTCGAGATTTCTCAACTCCGCCTTGGCCCTGGCCGTATCCATCACTGCATGCGTTCCATCGGCGTGGCGGAACGCGCGCTCGACCTGATGATCCATCGCGGGGGTAGCCGTGAAGCCTTTGGTCAGCCTTTGGCGCTACTGGGCAAAAACCTTGAAGTCATTTCCCGCGCGCGGATCGACATTGAATCGATGCGTCTGATGGTGCTCAAGGCTGCAAAAGCGATGGATGTCATGGGCAATAAACAGGCCCGCGTCTGGGTTTCCATGGTCAAAGCCATGGTGCCAGAGAAAACCTGCCGGATCATCGATGAAGCCATCCAGATTCACGGCGCAGCAGGCGTATCCCAATGGACCCCGCTTGCCAGAATGTATGCCAATCAACGCACATTACGCTTGGCCGACGGCCCCGATGAAGTGCACCACATGGTGGTTGGCCGAAACGAGATGGGCAACGCAGGCTATAAACCGCAACGCTCTTAGAAGCTGGAGACGTTCAGGAACGGCCGGGGCTTATCCCCGTCATTTTTGGGTCCAACCCGTGGCCAACGCTAAGGCTTTGGTCGGGGTAATGGTGGACAGGATAGGATTCGAACCTATGTACGCTTGCGCGGGCAGATTTACAGTCTGCTGCCTTTAACCACTCGGCCACCTGTCCAGATGTCGTATATTGCTTCAATTTTGGCAATCGCGGCTCAATGACGAAACCATGTACGAGTGTCAATGGCTGCGCGCACAAAATCGGCAAATCCGATTAAAAAGGGCTGTCTCAATTGCGCGATCCGGCTATGGCACAGGAATGGCACGTAAAAACAGATCGATCAAGAAAACCGGCGGGGGCCTGAAATTCTGGGGTCGCCATGCGATTGAGGCAGCGCTGGAAAACCCGCGGCGCACGGTCAAGAAAATTTCCGGTACGAGGGAGGCGCTCGCGACGCTGGATCTGCCCGGCGACCTGCCCGTCGTCTATAGCGAGGTAGCCGACCTTGGCCGCGTGATCCCGCGCGACGCGCCCCATCAGGGTATGGTTGCCGATGTCGATCCGCTGCCAGACATCTGGCTGGGCGAAATTCTCGATCAGGGCGCGGACAATGATCGTCCGCTGCTGTTGCTTGACCAGGTCACTGATCCGCATAATGTCGGAGCAATATTGCGATCAGCCGCTGCTTTTGACGCCGCCGCTATTGTGACACAGGATCGTCACGCACCGCCGGAATCCGGCACATTGGCAAAATCCGCTTCGGGCGCGCTGGAGATTGTACCCTGGGTGCGGGTGGTGAACCTTTCACGCGCGCTGGATGAAATTGCCGAAGCCGGTTACTGGCGCATTGGCCTGGACGGCGAAGCGGACGAAACATTGGGCGCGATGATGGGCTCCGGAAAATTGGCGCTGGTCATGGGCGCAGAGGGCGAAGGATTGCGGCAGAATGTGGCGGGCCATTGTGATGCCCTGGCAAAGCTGCCGATGAGCCCGCGCATGGAGAGCCTGAACGTCTCCAACGCCGCGGCCATTGCACTTTACGCAGAATATACCCGGGATAATCGTACAAACGACACGGAGAATTGATCGATGAAAATATTCATGAAATATATTGTGGTTATCGCGGCGCCGTTGCTGCTTACCGGATGCTTTTTCCTGCCCGGCAAATTTGACGCGACGCTAAAGCTTAACAAGGGCGGCGCTTATGAGTTCACCTATGTCGGTGAGATGCAGATTATCGCGGAGGGCGGCAAGGATATGAAACCGCCCGAACAAAAGATATTTAACCCCGAAAATGCCCGGTGCAGCGACTGGGTTGAGCGGGACGGTTCCAAGTCTCCATCTATTTATTATGACGAATATGCCAGTGACGGTTCGGTCGAGGATAAAGCTGAAGATGCACCAGAAAAGGTCAGCGATGCCCATCCGCATAGTATCAAACGTGCGTGCACGAAAGAAGAAATAGCCACATTGGAACAGCGGGAAATCGAAACCTACGAACGCCGCAAGAAAGACTATGACCAACGCTCGGGGATGATGGCCGCAATGTTTGGCGGCGCGGTGCCCGGCAATGACAAGGCGCTGAAAAAATTCGCCGAAACGCTCAAAAAATATGATGGCTGGGACAAAGTTGAATATGCCGGGGATAATATGTTCAACGTCGAATATCGGGCAAGCGGGACGTTTGACCGCTATTTCGCCTTCCCGATTCTCAATGATGCCACGATACAATATCCGTTTTTCCAGATTGTCCCGCGCAAGGATGGCGCATTAGAGGTGATGACGCCCGCCGTTGGTGGTTCAGGGTCGTTGATGACATTTGCAATGCTTGGCGGGATGAAGGGTGGAAGCGAAAACGACATGCCTATCCGGAAAATCGAGGGGAGTTTCACATTGGAAACCGACGGTGAAATCCTCGTCAACAATAGCGCGGACGGCTATGAAACAGATGGCGAAATAAAAACCATTCACTGGAAAATACAAGATGTATCGGAAAGCCCGAGAGCCCTTATCCGTTTGAAATAGATGGTGTTTATCCCCTTGAACCAAGGACGGTATTATCAAAATAAATTTCCGTCATTGCGAGGAGCGCAGCGACGCGGCAATCCAGCCTTATTAGCCATTTCTGGATTGCTTCCCCCGGATCAGGTCCGGGGTCGCAATGACGGGAACCTCTTTCCATAATGCCGCCGTTGGCGGAAGGGGATATAGGCCAAATAGATTAGCAACTGTATCTCTACGCCACTTTCCAGAGGACATTTTTGGCGATTAGAGCGTTGGCAATAATGATGAGTTTTCTTGCGACAGCAATGAGGACAAGTTTATGTGGTTTGCCATTTTGCTTCAAGC
>UOEF01000120.1_pt1 | contig 12869 bp, 10 predicted proteins | sample 1989141 | NCBI WGS metagenome assembly UOEF01 (sample SAMEA4712195, study PRJEB27164) | hydrothermal vent metagenome | biome: marine basaltic hydrothermal vent biome; feature: marine hydrothermal vent; material: mineral | place: Pacific Ocean | collected 2011-06-14/2011-07-23 | depth 1719 m
GATCTGGAAAAGCATATATATTTCGGTCACAAGGTGCTCTGCGCGAGCTGGTCGAGCGAGCAAGCGCGCTGGACGGTGACGGCGGAGAAGTCGGATGGCAGCAGGACGCAAATGCACGCCAATTTCCTCTATATGGGTTCCGGCTATTATGACTATGATGAACCTTATGACGCGAAAATCGAAGGGTTGGAGAAATTTGGCGGCGATGTCATCCACCCGCAATTCTGGCCGAAAGATCTCGACTATACGGATAAGAAAATTGTCGTTATCGGGAGCGGAGCGACGGCCGTAACGATTGTCCCGGTAGTGGCGGAAAAGGCAAAGCATGTGGTGATGCTACAGCGCACACCAACCTGGTATTTTGTTCGCGGCGCAAGGGACCGGCTGGCGAATTTCCTGCGTAAGATCATGCCGGAAAAATGGGCCTATCGGATCATCCGCAAGAAAAATGTTGCGCTGCAGAATTTCGGTTTCAAACGCGCCCGCAGCAAGCCGGAGAAGGTGGCCGAAGCCCTGCTCAAACCGCTACGCAAGGATCTTGGCGATAAATTTGATCCGGTTCATTACACGCCGCCCTATAATCCGTGGGAACAGCGATTGTGTCTGGTTCCCGACAATGACCTGTTTGATGCCATTGGATCGGGCAAGGCTGAGGTGGTCACAGATCATATCGAGGCGGTAACGGCGGATGGAATCCGGCTAAAATCCGGAAAGAAACTGGATGCAGATATTATCGTTACCGCAACCGGATTGAAACTGGCGGTCGCGGGCAAAGTTGCCTTTGAAGTTGACGGCAGGAAGATCGATTTTCACGATGAATATTATTACAAAGGCTGCATGTTTTCCAACATACCAAATATGGTGATCGTGTTTGGATATTTGAACGCAAGTTGGACGCTGAAGTCGGATATTGTGTCGGAATATAGCTGTAGGCTTTTGAATCATATGGACGCAACGGCAACGCCTATTGTCAATCCGCTGCTGTCTGACCCCGGCGCGCTGGAAGAGGACGCGCTGTTTGACTTTTCCTCCGGCTACATCCGGCGGGCGATCGGTGAACTGCCGCGCAACAGCACAACAATGCCCTGGCGGCTTAATCAGGATTATCTGGCCGACAAGAAGATACTATTGGGCGAACCTGTTGATGATGGGGTTTTGCAATTCTATGGCCCCGATAGCGCAAGCGGGCAGGGCGAGGACAGCAAGTTGGAACCGGCGGAATAAAGGCTTTCGCGCTTCCTCTCTTGAATATTGACATGAATGTCAGTAGGCAGCTTTCCATGACACAAGAAACTGTTGATATTTTGATCGTCGGGGCCGGCCTTTCCGGGATTGGCGCGGCTGTTCACATGACCAGGCGTTGCCCCGGTAAAAGCTTTGCGATTGTCGAAGGGCGCGAGCGATTGGGCGGAACGTGGGATTTGTTCAAATACCCTGGCATCCGCTCGGACAGCGATATGTATACGCTGGGCTATAATTTCAAACCGTGGACCGCGCGCAGGGCGATTGCCGATGCACCATCGATCCTGACATATCTTCATGAAACCGTCGACGAATATGGTCTTGGCGACAAAATTTATTTCAACCGGAAACTGGTCAACGCAAGCTGGTCGAGCGAAGAGGCTTTGTGGACGGTCACGCTCGCCCATGGTGATGGAAAAAACAGCAGCTTGAAGTGTAATTTTCTCCATATGTGTTCGGGCTATTACAGCTACGAAGAAGGGCACAATCCCGATTTTCCCGGCAAAGCGGATTTCGCCGGGCGGGTTGTTCATCCGCAATTCTGGCCAGATGATCTCGACTATGCGGATAAAAAAGTGGTTGTGATTGGAAGCGGCGCGACGGCGGTAACACTTGTGCCCTCGATGGCCGATACCGCCGCTCATGTGACCATGCTCCAACGCTCGCCGACTTATATTGTTTCGCTTCCCGGTGAAGATAAATGGGCCTTGCGATTGCGGAAAATTCTGCCTGCAAAGCTCGCCTATCTCGCGACCCGCTGGAAGAATGTTCTCTATGGGTTGTTCACGTTTAATCTGGCGCGCAACCGGCCTGCAGGTTTCAAGAAAAGATTGCTGAAGATGGTCCGCGATGAAATGGGCGGCGATGTCGATATGACGCATTTTACGCCAAGCTATAATCCCTGGGATCAGCGGATTTGCCTGGTACCCGACGGTGATTTGTTTAACTCGATCAAATCGGGGAAAGCCTCTATTGTTACCGACCATATTGAGAAATTCACCAAAGACGGCATTTTGCTGAAATCAGGCGAGACGCTGGATGCGGATATTATCGTGACCGCAACGGGTCTTAAAATGCTGGCCGGCGGTAGCGCCAATATAGAAGTTGACGGTGAACCGGTCGTTTTTGGCGAGAAGGTCAACTATAAAGGCGTGATGTTCTCTGACTTACCCAATTTCGGGATGACCATGGGTTACACCAGTGCCAGCTGGACATTGAAAGCGGATCTGACGAGTGAATATGTCTGTCGCCTGATAAACTTCATGGACAAAAACAAGACGCCAATCGCTACTCCGGTTTTGCCTGCCGATGGTTCTGTTGGTACCGTGCCGATGCTTGATTTTTCATCGGGATATGTCCAGCGCGCGTTAAAGGATTTGCCCAAACAGGGGGATCGCAAACCCTGGCGGCTCAATCAAAATTACCCCAAAGATATTGTCAATTTGCGCTATAAAGCGATTGATGATGGTGTGATGGTCTTTGGTAAACCAGTGGCAGTGAAGGGAAATAAGGCGAAACCGGCATCAAGCCCGGAATCGGTTGCTGCCTGAATAGGGCCTCGCGCAAACAGAAATCCGTGGCTATAGTCCGGCCATGACTGATTTTAATACCCTGATCGAGGCTGACAAAGGCCAGCCCGCCCGCACCATCCAGATATTGGACGTCCATAACTTTGAGGATTGGCTAAAGGATCAACCAGATAGCGTCCGCAGCCTTGTAAAGGCATATAAATTTGTCGCCAACCCGAAATCCTATCTGATCCTTCCGGGCAATCCCGCGAACAGCAAGAATGATAAGTCCGAGCTTGGCGATTTTTCGGTCGTCGCCGGGGTAATCAACGATAAACAGCTTGATCCCTGGTCGCTGGCAAAATTGGGTGGCCGCCTTCCAGAAGGAAAATATCGCCTGAAGGGCGCGAGCGCCAAGGACGGGCTGTTTGGCTGGCTTATCCCGCAACATGAATTCGACCGGTATAAGGACCTGCCCGATAAACAGGGCCCAAGTGTCCTGCTGGTCAAGGATGAGATCAGCCAGGTTGAAGAGGCCGTGCGACAGGCAGAAGCGACCGCTCTGGTGCGCGATATGGTCAATACGCCCGCCGCTGATATGGGACCGGATAAACTGGAAGAAATTACCGAAAAGCTGGCCGACGAAAATGGCGCGGATTTGAAAGTTACGCGCGGGGATATGCTGGAGAAAAACTTCCCGATGATCCACGCCGTTGGCAAAGCCGCGATGCGCGAACACGCACCGCGCCTGATCGAATTGAAATGGGGCAGGTCCGACCATCCGAAAATCGCAATTGCCGGCAAAGGCGTGACATTTGACAGCGGCGGCCTGAGCATGAAGTCACCGGTTGGAATGCTGATCATGAAGAAAGACATGGGCGGCGCGGCCCATGCGATTGCTTTGGCAAAGCTGATTATGGAGGCCAAATTACCGGTGCGTTTGCACCTGCTGGTTTCCGCCGTGGAAAATTCCGTTGATGGCCATGCCTATCGGCCCGGTGACGTGATCGACAGCCGCAAGGGTATTACCGTGGAAATCACCAATACCGATGCCGAAGGGCGACTGGTGCTGGGCGATGCCCTGACATTGGCCGGGGAAGAAGAGCCAGAGATTATCATGGATTTTGCGACATTAACCGGCGCTGCGCGGGTTGCTCTGGGTCCCGACCTGCCCGCCATGTTCAGCACCGATGATGAAGTTGCCGACGGCTTGCTCAAAGCCGGTGAGGATCAAGATGATCCGCTTTGGCGGATGCCGCTCTGGCCGCGTTATGAATATCGCCTCAACAGTTCCATCGCAGACTGCGTAAACAGCGCCTCGGGTTCATCCGCCGGTTGCATGACCGCCGCCCTGTTCCTGCAGAAATTTGTTCCCGATGATGTGCCCTGGGTGCATTTTGATACTTATGCGTGGCGCCCGGTAAGCAAGGCAGGGCGTCCCAAAGGCGGCGAGGCGCTGGGACTGCGCGCAAGCTGGGCATATTTGAAGGCCCGTTATAATAAGTAGCATGGCTCATCCGGCTTGATTGACGAGGCCATATTCGTCTAAAGGCGGCGCGGTTGTCGTAAATATAACCAAGTCGTCCGGCCGATATAACATGCCGCAATTGGGGTGCCAAAACCATGGATATGAAGGCCGCAAATGATGCTGCGCGCGCGAAATTCTCGCTGCATGGGCCGGAGGAGGATTTTGATCCCCGGGTGACCGCGCATCGCGGTGATCTGGCCGATATTACGCTGGCCGGCAAGATGTTTGCGCCGCACTATGCCGTCGCCATGCCGATGCGCTGTTCTGCGCCAAAGGCGATGATCCGCAAGGCTGGCGGCAAAAATTATGAAGCAATATCGGAGCTGTTGCACGGCGAAGATTTTCAGTTGCTCGATGTGGCGGGAGACTGGGCCTGGGGATATTGCGTTCTGGATGGTTATGTCGGCTATCTGCCGGTGCATGCCTTGCAGCACCAGCGTAAAACACCGCAGCCAACCCATCTTATATCCGCGCGTGCCGCGTTGATATTTGTCGAGCCTGATATTAAATCCGGGGTGATGAAACGTCTGCCGATGGGCGCAAGGCTGGCGTGCGGCGAAGCAAGTGAATGCGGAAAATTCCTGAAAACCGGCAAGGGGTTCGTCCATATACGCCACGTTCAGAAAATTGGCGCAAAGGTGATTTTCGATGGCCACAATAGTGCCGCTGATCTGGCCGAACAGCTTATCGGCGCGCCTTATCTTTGGGGTGGCCGCAGCGGTGATGGATTGGATTGTTCTGGTTTGATCCAGACGATATTTTCGATCACTGGCGTGAACGTTCCGCGGGACAGTGATCAGCAAATGGCATCAATGGGCAAAGATATAGCAGACGGCGATGACTTGCGGCGTGGTGATCTGGTCTTTTTCCCTGACCATGTGGGGATCATGGTGGATGGTGAAAAGCTCCTCCACGCCAATGCTTATTGGATGCAGGTGGTGAGCGAGCCGCTTGGTGATGTTGTAACCCGCTTTGGTGGTGCAGAGGAGAAAATTCTGGCGCGCAAGCGGCCAGGGAGTGCGCCCGGTTAGCTTATGACTCATACAGTCTTCATTGATGGCGCGGCTGGTACGACCGGCCTTGAAATTGCCGACCGGTTGGCGGACCGGAGCGGGTTTGAAGTCGTTCAACTGGCAGGCGAAAAGCGCAAAGATATTGCCGCGCGCCGCGAAGCGATTAACGATAGCGATTTTGTCATATTGTGCCTTCCCGATGAGGCGGCAAGAGAGGCGGTGTCGCTGGTTGAGAATCCGCGCACCCGCGTGATTGATGCCTCATCCGCTCATCGCACAGCGCCCGACTGGACCTATGGTTTTGCGGAATTTCGCGAAGGCCAGCGGGAAAGAATCGCAGCGGCGCGTTTTGTTTCCAATCCGGGCTGTTATCCAACGGGGTTTCTTGGTCTGGTGGCGCCGCTTATTGCGCGCGAACTGCTCCCCGCTGACTGGCCCTATACGGTCAACGCGGTGTCCGGTTATTCCGGCGGAGGGAAGGCACTGATTAAACGGTTCGTAAATGATCCGGACATTGGTTTGCGTACTTACAGTCTGGATCTCGCGCATAAACATATGCCGGAGATGAAACATCACGCGGGATTGGCACATGGTGTAATATTCGCGCCTTCGGTGGTGCGTGCATATCGCGGGATGCTGGTCGAAGTTCCGCTGCATCTTGGTGCTATCGGCGGGGTCACTTCCGATCAATTGCTGGCTGCTCTGCAAGATCATTATTCCGGATCACCTGTCGTTACCGTCAGTGACGGTGATGGTGTTGATGAGTTGCTGCTTAACGAAAATGATCCTCCAAGCGACAGATTGGAGTTATTCGTCTTTGCAAATAAGGGCGGCTATCATGCGCGGCTGGTCGCGCGGCTCGATAATCTTGGCAAAGGTGCCGGCGGCGCGGCGGTACAGAATCTCAATATCATGGCGGGATATGAAGAAACCACCGCCCTGCGGCTCTGAATCTGTCGGCGACTCTAAACTGGCGGCGTGAACGCGCGCCTTTATTGCCCTTCCGGGACAATCTTTTTGGGAGCCTCACCGCGCGCGGGTCTCAAACTGGTTCCTGCCCGTCCGCTGCGGAAGGAAGTGAACCAGCTTACCGGATTAAAGCTTGTGTTCCCGTCGAGCGAGAAAGTGATAAATTCTGCGCGGCCACCGATATTTTCCCAAGGAATAGCGCCATTGAGACCCCCGTTCTCACTCGATACGCGGCTGTCTGCGGACTGATCGCGATTATCACCCATCAGATAAACGTGATTGGCCGGTATTTTCTGTGGCGTTATGTTATCGACCGAATAGCGCTCACCCATGTCGATAATGTCGTAACTGACTCCATTGGGCAGTGTTTCGCGAAGAATGGGGACGGCGCAGACCGGATTACCCGCACTATCGGTATCGCGCATTCCGGAAAATTCATTGTCGCCACAAGGCGCATTGGCATCAATTGGAATATTTAAGTTTGGTTGCACTTCCTGCCGGACGCCAACACCGTTTATAAAAACCTGACCACCGCGCAGCTCAATCGTGTCGCCGGGCAGGCCGATAACGCGTTTGATATAATCACTGCTTTGATCCTTGGGTGTCAAGATCACAATGTCTCCGCGCTCGGGGATCGAGCCGAATATTCGTCCTTTGACACGTGGAAATATGTGGAAAGTGGGCGAGACCCATGACCAGCCATAGGCATATTTGCTAACCACCAGCCGGTCACCAACAAGCAGGCCGGGCATCATCGAAACCGATGGGATATAGAAAGGTTTGGCGACCAGACTATGGAATGCCAGTACTGCGAGCAACAACAGCCCGATACTTTTGAATTCTCCTACCCAGTCCGTTTTTTCCTTTTTGGGTTTGTCTGAATCCAATGTGGCGGTTTCTGCTTGTTCTGCGGACATATTTGGGTCTTCACTGTTTTTTGTCATGACGGTATTTCGATTTCACCCGCCACGTTTTGATGTCTGGGCTTCGATAATCACGAAGGCCTGCGCCCATGGATGATCATCGGTGAGTGTGAGATGAACGATTGCCTCATATCCCTCTGGTGTCAGCGCGTCGAGGCGTTTTTTCGCGCCGCCGGTAAGCGCCAGTGTCGGCGCTCCGCTCTTTGCGTTTACCACGCCGATGTCCTTCATAAAGACACCGCCATTAAAGCCCGTTCCAACGGCCTTGGAATAAGCTTCTTTCGCGGCGAAGCGTTTTGCATAAGTGCCCGCTTTGGTATAGGGGCGGCGCGCTGCCTTGGCGCGTTCGATTTCGGTAAAGACGCGATTTTCAAAACGATTGCCAAAACGGTCGAGCGAATTCTGGATACGCTCAATATTGCAGAGGTCGGAGCCGAGACCGATTATCATGGATTTATTCTCCGGCTTACGCCGGTGCGCGCCCACATCCGTGGCCGCTCGGAACCAGCCCGTCTCCCCCTCCCAACCAACCATAGGGTACAGTCGCACTGGCTGGCTGGGAGGGGGAGACGGGCTGGTTCCGAAGCAAAGGCGGATGCCTTTGCGCCGCGAGCATGAGCGAGCAACAGATTACTCACCGCGCTTCATCCATCAATGCGCGCATTTGCCGAATGCTGCCATCCAGTCCCTTGAAGATAGCCTCTCCAATCAGGAAATGCCCGATATTAAGTTCCGCCAGTTGCGGAATAGCGGCAATGGGTGTGACATTGTCAAAGGTCAGCCCGTGTCCGGCATGTGGTTCAATTCCGTTCTTCGCAGCAAGAGCGGCGGCATCGGCAATCCGCTGCAGCTCTGCCTCCCGCTGCGCGCCGGTTACATGGGCATAATGACCGGTATGAAATTCCACCACCGGCGCGCCCAGATGGATCGCGGCCTCTACCTGACGCGGATCGGGTTCAATGAACAGGCTGACGCGGATATTGGCGTTGCATAGCTGCCCGACAAAATCGGTCAGGCGATTATGTTGTCCCGCTGCGTCCAGTCCGCCCTCTGTGGTTCGTTCTTCCCGGTTTTCCGGAACAATACACGCCGCGCGGGGTTTGTGGCGCAGCGCGATTTCGAGCATTTCATCGGTCGCGGCCATTTCCAGATTGAGCGGAATATCAAGTTTGTCCATCAGGACGGTGAGATCATCGTCGCGAATATGTCGCCGATCCTCGCGCAGGTGGGCGGTAATACCATCGGCTCCGGCTTCTGCTGCAATCAATGCCGCACGAATGGGCTGGGGATGATCCCCGCCCCGCGCGTTGCGGATTGTCGCAACATGGTCAATATTCACTCCAAGGCGCAAGGGGTTGCTCATTTTTTCAGATCACGGCTGCCTGGCTTGACTGCTGGAATAGCTGCCAGTTCCGGGGGCAGGTCATCGGCGGAATAATCCGGCGCATCCAGTTGAACCAATGATACCAAAGGAACACCCACATCGGCCTTGCCATTGGATCGATCGATCAGGCACGCTGCACCCAGCAGTTCACATGGATAATTGCGGATGGTTGACAGGCACTCCCGGGACGACAGGCCGGTGGTGACAATATCTTCCACCATCACAACCCGCTCGCCCTCCGCTACTTCAAACCCGCGCCGCAATTTGAATTCGCCTTCCTCGCGTTCCACAAAAATAGCGCGGCAGCCCAAAGCGCGCGCGGTTTCATAGCCGGGGAGAATTCCGCCCATTGCCGGAGATATGATTAGATCGACCTTGCCAAATTTCGCGGTGATTGCTTCGGCTAACGCGCGGCACAATTTGGCGGTTCGCTCGGGATATTGAAAAACCCGCATCTTCTGTAAAAATATCGGGGAATGTCGCCCTGAGGACAATATGAAATGCCCCTCCAACAGAGCATCACTGGCTCTGAATTCATCCAAAACTTCTTTTTCGTTCAATGCTTTTGCCCCATGTTTTTTTGCTTTCGGAATCCGAAATGGTGTCGGCGACACCATATTGCGAGAGGATAAAATGATCAAAAACTGAAAAAATATGCTTAGAGGTGCTTGAGGCTTGCGGCAACCCTGCTTATAAGCCGCTCCAATCGGGGTTTGTGAGGGCTGTGGGCATGGCTGTCTTTTGGGATAGTCTACCGGATAAATGGTTCAGAAAATGCCGAAAGTCAGGGTAATATAGGGTTGAGCAATAGATGACTCATTATGTGAAAGCATGGATATTGGCGCTGGGATTGATTCTCGCGCCAGCTGCAGTTTCGGCACAAGATGCAGCGCCAGAACCGGCTGTTGCCGAAGCGGGGGCAGCCGAAACAGCCGTGCAATCAGATGCGGCGGCGTCGGAAGCGGCGAAGCCAGCCGGTCTTGACCCTGAACTATATACACCAATGAAACCGACCCCCGGCATTGGCATGCCGGTTGATGGCGGAATGGACGTTCAAGAGCAATTTAGTGAAACGGGCAAGGATGCCAAGTGGATCAACACAGTCATTCTGGTCCCGATGATGTTTGGCGTTAGCCTGTTCGTTTTGGGTCTGTTGTTATGGGTTATGGCCAAATTTCGGCGCGGCGCAAATCCGGAGCCGTCAAAAACAACGCATAATACGTTTATCGAGGTCGTCTGGACCGTTATTCCGGTCTTGATTCTTCTGGTAATCGCGGTCCCGTCCATCAGCTTGCTGGCCAAGCAATTTGAACCTGCACCGGAAGATGCATTGACCGTAAAAGTAACGGGATACCAATGGTATTGGGGTTATAGTTATCCGGATAATGGTGATTTTGAAGTCATCTCAAACATGCTTTCGGAAGAGGATGCAAAAGAGCGCGGGGAGCCTTACCTGCTGGCCGCTGACAATCGCATGGTTATCCCGGTCGGGAAGCCGGTTAAATTGCTAATCACCGCTGCGGACGTGATTCATAGTTTTGCAATTCCGGCAGCCTGGTTCAAACTGGACGCTGTGCCTGGACGGATTAACGAAAAGGTTCTGCAAATTGATCGCGAAGGTGTTTATTACGGACAATGTTCGGAGCTTTGCGGCGCGCGGCACGGGTTCATGCCAATTACAGTTGAAGTGCTCTCAGAAGAAAAATTCAACGATTGGGTTCTGGCCAACGGCGGAACAATTAAAGGTGCCGAGGTCGAAAAGAGCGCCGAGGAAGAAGATGCTGGCGAAACGGCCAACAATGACAATGATACAGATATAGCGCCTGCCGATGCAGCCGCTGCTACGAATTAAGGGATAGCGGAACATGACAACTATCGCAGCGGACGGTCATTTGGATGATCACGCCCATGACGCAGATCACAAGCCAGCGTTTTTCCAACGCTGGTTCATGTCGACCAACCACAAGGATATTGGGACGCTTTATCTGATCTTCGCGATTGTTGCGGGTATCATTGGTGGTGCAATTTCCGGCATGATGCGCCTTGAGCTTGCAGAACCGGGCATTCAGTATCTGCAAGGCTGGGTCGGTGCCGGTGCTTCCATGGATGAAGCCTATCACCTGTGGAACGTCCTGATAACCGCTCACGGACTGATCATGGTTTTCTTCATGGTGATGCCCGCGATGATTGGCGGTTTTGGTAACTGGTTCGTACCGCTTATGATCGGTGCGCCCGATATGGCCTTTCCGCGGATGAACAATATCAGCTTCTGGCTGCTGGTTCCCGCATTTTTGCTGTTGCTTGGCTCTACCTTCGTTCCCGGCGGTACCGGGCTTGGAGCGGGTACCGGGTGGACGGTTTACGCCCCGCTCTCAACCAGCGGTTCGGTTGGCCCGGCTGTGGACATGGCAATATTATCGCTTCACCTGGCTGGTGCCTCTTCGATTTTGGGCGCGATTAACTTCATCACTACGATATTCAATATGCGCGCTCCGGGCATGACGTTACACAAAATGCCGTTATTCGTCTGGTCGGTGCTGGTTACGGCGTTTCTGTTGCTGCTGTCGCTTCCGGTGCTGGCGGCGGCAATTACGATGCTGCTTACCGACCGTAACTTTGGCACGACATTTTTTGATTCTTCTGGCGGCGGTGATCCGGTGCTTTACCAGCATCTGTTCTGGTTCTTTGGTCACCCCGAAGTATATATTATGATCCTGCCCGGATTCGGCATAGTCAGCCAGATTATCTCAACTTTCGCGCGCAAGCCAATCTTTGGTTATCTTGGCATGGCTTATGCTATGGTCGCAATTGGTGTGGTTGGCTTTGTTGTCTGGGCGCACCATATGTTCACCACTGGCATGTCGGTAAACGTGAAGATATATTTCACCGCTGCGACCATGGTGATCGCGGTTCCGACCGGGATCAAGATTTTCTCGTGGATTGCTACCATGTGGGGCGGGTCAATGACCTTCAAAACACCGATGGTGTGGGCGCTTGGATTCATCTTCATGTTCACTATTGGTGGCGTGACCGGAGTTGTGCTCGCAAATGGCGGTATCGATGACAATCTGCATGATACTTATTATGTGGTTGCTCACTTTCACTATGTGTTGTCGCTGGGTGCAGTCTTCTCGCTCTTTGCGGGTTTTTACTACTGGTTCCCGAAAATGTCGGGCCGCCACTATAGCGAGCTTCTGGGTCAGTTGCATTTCTGGATATTCTTCATCGGCGTGAATGTCATGTTCTTCCCTCAGCACTTTCTGGGGCAACAGGGCATGCCGCGTCGCTACGCCGATTATCCTGAACAATTTGCTTATTGGAACCAGATCAGTTCGCTGGGCTATGTCATAATGCTGGTCGGTGTGATTATCTTCTTCATCAATATCGGCTGGGCGATGTTTGCGGGCAAGAAAGCAGAAGGCAATTACTGGGGCGAAGGCGCGACAACGCTGGAATGGACATTGTCCAGCCCGCCGCCGTTCCACCAATTTGAAACGCTACCGCAAATCAAGTAAATGCGGCCTGCGAAAGTTTTGGCGCGGGCACAGGAAAAGACTGTTGGTACAGGTTTTGAGACATTTGGATTAGGATTATGACGAGCATATCGACATCATCAATAGATGGCTTGGAAACCGCGAGTCTAAAGACGGCAAGTGCTGCTGATTTGTTCGCGCTAACCAAGCCGCGGGTGATGTCACTTGTGATCTTTACCGCGCTATGTGGTTTGCTTGCCGCTCCTATGTCCATTCATCCGGTGCTTGGCTTTACCGCCATTCTTGCAATTAGCCTTGGAGCGGGCGCTTCTGCCGCGCTCAACCAATGGTATGAGCATGACATAGATGCGGTGATGAAGCGCACCCAAAATCGCCCCCTGCCAGCAGGACGCATGGACCGGGAAACTGCGCTGCATTTTGGCGTTGGTCTGTCGTTTTTCTCGGTAATCCTGATCGGCATTGCAACCAACTGGCTGGCCGCCGGATTGCTGGCATTTTCGATCTTCTTTTATGCTGTGGTATATACCATCTGGCTTAAACGCAGCACGCCGCAGAATATTGTTATCGGCGGCGCGGCTGGTGCATTTCCACCGGTCATCGGCTGGGTCGCTGTAACCGGTGATATTACATTGATGCCAATATTGCTCTTTGCGATCATCTTTTTCTGGACGCCACCACATTTCTGGGCCCTGGCGTTATTTGTGAATAATGATTATTCCAAAGCCGGGGTTCCGATGATGCCGGTTGTCGCCGGTCAGCAATCCACGCGTCGCCAGATAATGGGATATAGCCTGATCCTGGCCGTAAG
>UOEF01000454.1_pt1 | contig 12627 bp, 7 predicted proteins | sample 1989141 | NCBI WGS metagenome assembly UOEF01 (sample SAMEA4712195, study PRJEB27164) | hydrothermal vent metagenome | biome: marine basaltic hydrothermal vent biome; feature: marine hydrothermal vent; material: mineral | place: Pacific Ocean | collected 2011-06-14/2011-07-23 | depth 1719 m
TTTGAAGCTTTTGATTGCGCGCTCGATTGGCTGGTCGGTGTCTATTATTCGAACGAAGATATTAGCCAGACAGTAAACTTTGGCCTTGGTCAGGATTTTGGCGAACTGGTTGGCGCATTATTATTCGCACCTACCGCAGGAGCATTTGGCGCTAACCCGCTTACCCTCCTTACCAACAGCAATATCTTCCCCAACTCGCCGTTGAACGTACCTGGCGGTATCGATCCGTCGGTGGTTCGGGCGACCAATGCCTATACCCAGAACAGTAAAAGCTTCTCAATTTTTACGCATAACACGTTTGAAATCGCATATGGTTTCAAGGCGACCGTTGGTTTGCGCTATTCGGATGAAAGCAAGGATGGCAGCTTTAGCCAGCCTTCTAACAGCAATCCGCTTTGCCCGGCCATTTTGGGTACAATCGGTGCCGGGAATGTTCCGGCCCCGTTGATCAACAGCATATTTGGACTGGGCTGTTTTGCTTTTACCGCACCAGCAATTGGAACGGATGCCAATCCATTCCCACTGCCGCGCCCGTTCAACAGCACATTCAAAGATAACGAGCTGATCTATACCGGTAAATTGTCCTATGAATTTGCTTCACCGATAACCATTTATGCCAGCTTTACGCATGGCTATAAATCGGGCGGTTTCAACCTCGATTCAACGGCGGCTTCCGGCGGCGCGGACCCGCGCTTCCTGTCAGAAGAAGTGGATGCTTATGAAGTTGGCTTGAAAGCGAAATTCCTTGATAATGCCGTGACATTGAACGTCGCTGGTTTTGTTGAAAATTTCACCAACTTCCAGGTCCTGGAGTTCACCGGTGCCCAATTTACCACTTTCAACGTTCCCAAAGCAGAAACATCCGGTGTTGAAATTGAAATGGTTGCTCGACCCAGCGATCACTTCACGTTTAATGGTGGTTTGACGTGGATTGATGCAAATTATCCCGATGATTGTGCAGGAACGCAAGTAAGCGCTAATGTTCTTACATTGTGCGGTAACTCTCTGACCAATGCACCTGATATCGTTGCAATTGCCGGTGCCACCTATGATAATGAAATTGGTGATAGCCTGAAATTCTTCTTGAATGGTCAGGTTCGTTATGAAAGCGATCGCCGGACATCAACGCAGGCACGCACAGTTCCAAGTGCGGCGGCTATCGCAGCTGCCGGTAGTGTGCAAGCGGCAGTTGATTTGGCTCCGCTCGTTCCGTTTGATGTTCAGGATGGCAACATTAAAATCAACATGCGCGCTGGTATTGGTGACATTAACGACATGTGGGGTATTGAGGCATGGGTTACCAACCTGACCAATGAAGTGACCCGCGGTGTTACGTTTAACACGGTGCTACGCTCTGGTTCTCGATCCGCCTTTGTGCAGGAACCACGCATGTTCGGCCTCACGCTTCGCGGAAAATTCTAGGACGACAGGCTTCGGACTACAAAATAATTCGGGGGCATTTCGTCACCCAGAAATGAGGGGCCGGTTTTTCCGGCCCCTTTTTGTTGTTCCTATCTCGCGCCTGCCAGTTGCACCAAAATGGATATGATGCAAAAGCATTTCACATGAGCATATTTACTTTCCAGACGGTACCGGTCATTCGCTTTGGCGAAGGTTGTTTGTTTGAGCTTGCGGCTCAAATTGTTGCATTGCGCGCCTCCAGACCGCTTATCGTTACCGACAAGGGGATTGTCAGTGCGGGCCTGATCGCTCCGGTGGTACAGGCGCTGGCCGATGCAGGTCTGACCGCACAGGTTTTCGATGATGTGGTTGCTGATCCTCCCGAAGCAATTGTTATGCAGGCGATTGACATAGCGACAGAAACCGGCGTCGATATAGTGATCGGTCTTGGCGGAGGAAGTTCTCTTGATACCGCCAAGATTGTGGCGGCCCTTGCCGTTGAAGGCGCACAGCCAATATCGGGCATCTATGGTGTCGGCAAGTTAGAGAAGCGAGGCCTACCCACAATATTGATCCCGACAACTTCGGGAACGGGATCAGAAGTCACCGCCATTTCTATCCTCACCACGGGAAAAACGACCAAGGCCGGTATTGTTTCACCGCATCTTTATGCCGATATTGCCATTCTCGACCCGGCGCTAACCCTTGGACTGCCCGCAGACGTAACTGCGGCGACCGGCATCGATGCAATGGTCCATGCGATCGAAGCCTATACCGGGCGTCATGCAAAAAATCCGATGTCGGACATGCTGGCAATCGAGGCGTTGAAATTGCTCACCGCGAATATGGAAACGGCATGCCGCAATGGTTCCAACATGGTGGCTCGCGAAGCAATGCTGCGAGGATCAATGCTGGCCGGACAGGCTTTTGCCAATTCACCAGTCGGCGCGATCCATGCGCTCGCCTATCCCCTGGGCGGGATATATCATGTTCCCCACGGCCTCTCCAATGCGCTGGTCATGCCCCATATCATGCAATTTAACCTAGAGGTAGCTGCACCTCTTTACGCAGAGCTCGCAGATGCCCTGAATCTTCCCCGCGGCGAAGAAAACAGTGTTGAAGCACGCGCCCAGAAATTGATTGATTATCTTGAGGGGTTGGCGGTCAAAGTCAAAGCGCCGCGTAAATTGCGCGAGGTCGGCATAAAACAGGATGCGACGGATGAACTGGCGGCAACGGCAATGTTACAAACGCGGTTGCTGGTAAACAACCCGAGGGAAGTGACCCTGGAAGATGCCCAGCGGATATACGAAAATGCCTGGTAAAGCACGCGTGCAACCCCCGGTTTGGGACGATTATCGGGCAGGTTCCACGATCACCACGCGCTGGAATGACAATGATCCCTATGGCCATGTAAATAATGCGGTATATTATTTCTGGTTCGATTCGGCGGTTAACCGTTATCTGATTGAGCAAGGGGCGCTGGATATTGAACAGAGCGAGGTCATCGGACTGGTTGTGAATACCAGTTGTGATTATTTCTCGCCACTTGCGTTTCCGGATATGGTCGAAGCGCGCATCTGCGTCCAGAAACTGGGCAATAGCAGCGTAACCTATGGCGTCGGTCTATTTCGCGGCAATGAAAAAAAGGCATCAGCGGCGGGTAGCTTTACCCATGTTTATGTAGACCGTGAGACACGGCGTCCAGTTCCGTTGCCCGATCCGTTGCGTACCGCGCTGCAGACAATTGCTTCAAACCGCGCTCCGTGTATTTAACCGGCCCTAGCCATCAACAATCGCCAATCATGCCCCCGATTGCAGGGGCATGACCTCACCGATATCCAGCACCCATAAGACTTCGCTCGTCCCTATGGGGTCGGTACTCACCGGACTGCTCACTTTCTCGATGATGGACGTGGTGATGAAAAGTCTGAGCATCGAACTAGGTGCCTATAATGCCATATTGTGGCGCGTTTTGGCTTCACTTGCTGTGGTATCAATATTACATTTTTCGCGCCGTCCCAAAATGCCTGGCACCGCTGCACGAAAAGTACATTTGCAGCGCGGGGTCATTATCGTGTTCATGTCTTACCTGTTTTTCTGGGGTCTTGCGCGCGTCCCATTGGCTGAGGCGATCGCGCTTTCGTTCATTGCCCCGATTATTGCGCTTTATCTAGCAGCCATGTTCCTCGGTGAAAGCATACGTCGCAGCGCTGTATTTGCGTCGGTTCTGGGCTTTGGCGGCGTGTTGATCATTGCCTGGGGAAGTGCACGAGGAGGCTTTGACGAGGAGGCATTTTTAGGGATAGGTGCGATACTTCTGTCGGCAGTCCTCTACGCAGGGAATCTGGTGATTCAACGCCGGCAAGCGCTTCTTGCAGACCCCATTGAGATCAGCTTTTCCCAAAACCTTATCGTCGGAGTAGCATTTCTAACCGTGGCTCCGTTTTTTGCCGTTGTGCCCGATGTTACTTACGCTCCTCAAATTGGTGGCGCTGCAATATTATCCATTATATCAGCGGTATTTATCGCATGGGGTTATCGCCGCGCAGAGGCGCAAATCCTTATTAACCTAGAATATAGTGCGTTTATCTGGGCGGCAATTTTTGGCTGGATTTTCTTCAATGAGCCGATCACTGCCTTTACGATATTTGGAACGATCCTGATTGTCGCCGGCTGTATTCTGGCGTCCCGCCCGGACCGGACTGTCGCGCATATCGAAACTACTGCTTTATGACGTCGGTTCACCCGTTCAGAATCAATAATCGCGATGCACGGAGACTTTGGTTAAATGCTCAGGGGCTTGCAAGGGCACCGACTGGAACGCCGGATGTACTTGCACTAATCAAGCAGCTCGGCTTTGTTCAGCTTGATACGCTTCAAAATGTGGTCCGGGCGCATCACCATATTCTTTGGAGCCGCAATCAAAATTATCGCGAACAAATGCTGGACAAATTGCTCGGACAGGATCGCACGATATTTGAGCATTTTACCCACGACGCCTCAGTGATTCCCATGGACTATTATCCCGTGTGGCAACGCCAGTTTGGGCGAATGAGGCAGAAACTGGAACAGCGGGAATATTATCGCTCCACTTTGGCGAGCGACGATCTATATGCGGTGAAGGCCCGGATCGAAGCCGAAGGACCGCTTTCTTCACATGCTTTTGATACGAAGATTATTGGAAAAAAGGAAATGTGGGCGCGGCCGCCACATAAACGCGCGCTGGACCATTTGTGGTATGTGGGAGACTTGGCGACATCGCATCGTGAAAATTTCACCAAATATTACGATCTGACAGAGCGGGTTATTCCGTCCGCCTTGCGCGAAGCCGGGCATGATGATGCATATAAAATGGATTGGCTTTGCAAAGGGGCACTGGAACGATTGGCATTTGCATCACAGGGCGAGATACAAAGATTCTGGGGCGCGATGGATGCTAAGGAAACCAAACAATGGATCAAGGAAAACACCGACATATTGGTTCCCGTTGAGGTTGAGACTGCAAATGGCGAATGGATCACAGTTTATGCGCTGGAAAATATTGAAGACCGTTTCGAAAGCTGCATGAAACCAAACTCCCGGTTGAGAATATTAAACCCTTTTGATCCGGTGGTGCGCGATCGGGATCGGCTGACCCGGCTATTTGGTTTTGACTACCGAATAGAGATTTTTGTACCGGCGGCGCAGCGAAAATGGGGATATTATGTCTATCCCCTGCTCGAAGGAGATCGGTTTGTCGGTCGTATCGAAGTGAAGGCGGACAGAAAAATCGGGAAGTTAATTGTCCTCAATCTCTGGAAAGAACCGGGGATTAAGTGGACCGATGCAAGACTGCGGAAGCTGGATGCGGAATTGACGCGCCTGGCGCAATTGGTCGCTGCAAAAGAGATCGTCTGGGATGGCGCTCGCGGTTAGCGCCAGATGGACATTTCTATTTCACAATACCGCGAAATGTGAGTTCGCCCGATTCACCCGCGGCAATAGGTTTCGCGAATATCCAACGAATATGAGTAACATCGGCCAATTGTGCGGCCCTGCTACCAGTTGCGGGACTTGTGTTTTGCGTGTCGCTCGTTTGGTCATCTGGATCGGTTATGGTTAGTTCCGCAAGCTTGCCGAATGTCTTTCCACCATCAACAGAGACCAAAGCCCAATTTTCGGAAACACCGGTGAAAGATACGGCGCTATGTACCGGATTGTTGACAACAAAACCCGTAACAGCAGCGGAACCTGTATTTCTATACGCGTTGACAAAAACCAGATTATCGCCGGGAACGACTTTTACATCATTTGGCGTCATCAATTTTACGACTTTCGTACCATCGTCATTTATTTCGGTCCGCTCTATCTTGATCGTGCTTTCGATCTTTACATATGCGCGCTGATCAACGGCTTTTGCTGTCTGAACAGTCGCAAAAACAGGCATGGCATGGGCCGCATTTGCCGCAGCAATCCCGGTTGTCAATACGCCAATAACCAGGGCAGTTTCTATCAGGATGGTACGCTTAGACATTATTCTTTTCCCATTCTTGGCTATAACCACGCCGGCATTTCAATTTCTGTGTCCAACCGACCGTAAGATTATTACATCTGTAAAATATGGGCGCTCTTGGTTAACAGGTGGTTAAAATTGACCGGAGATATTGAATGAAATTGGATTTGACAGAATAGGATTTGGAATATCCTTTTGTTTGAAAAGTTTATCCCGGAACATATGTTATTTGTTCGCTTCGTGCTTTCGGACCCGCTATGGATTGCGTCATGGGCTTGACTGCGTATTGTTTCCGCCTGTTGGTTTCGCTGATTTTTATTGGCGGACTGACCGCGACGGCACCATTGGCCGCGCAGGACGCCCGCCCGGCACCAATGGATGACTCTACGCCCGGTCTCGACCAACCGCTTACCGATATACCTGACTTCGGTGTCGCATGGCCCGATCTTGACGTTTCGAACGATGAAATGAGCGCCGATCCAGAATTGTCGGAAAAAAATACCGTCGATGATATGGAATCCAGTGAGGTCGATGATCTGAGTCAAGAACATCAAACATCATTGGGGCCCAAAAAAATAAACCCGCTAGCTCCCCCGCTTCTCGAATTTGAATCACCTGATATAGCGGCTGAAAGTCGGTATGAAGTGGCTTTCAGAGGTCTGCCTCAACTGTTAACCGACAGTTTTTCCAATCGATTTAAAGCTTTGTCCGCATTGGAACAATATCAGGGCAATGAAGCAAATTTTGCACAAATAAAGCGCCGCGCGGAAAGTGACCGCAAGCTGGTCAAACGATTGCTGAGGATTGAAGGCCATTATGACGCCATCATTCACACGCGGTTCGACAATCTTGATGCGGGAAGGGGAGACAAGATTGCGGTTATCTTCGAGATTGAGTCAGGACCATTATATCGGTTTGATGCAATAGAACTGGATGGGCTGCAAACGGCGGCAGACGATGACCTTCCCCGTTTGCAGGAAATTTTTGGATTACAGCGGGGCGATATAATCAACAGCGATGAAATTATCCGCTCTCAGATTGATCTGGAAACTGCAATGAGTGAAAGCGGCTACCCTTTCGCGCAAACCGGTGAGCCTGAACTAACCATCGATCATGCCAATCGGGACGGCGACCTGATGATCAATGTTGCGCCAGGCGAGCGTTACAATTTTGGTTCGATCACCATGGCCGATACCAGCCTGTTCGATCCTGAGCATGTTCAGTTGATCGCGCGATTTAACAGCGGCGATTTATACCGTAAATCTGATGTCGAGGACCTTCGCCGGGCCCTGATCGCGACGGGGCTCGTATCGACTATCAAACTTGACCCGGTTGCGTCGGAAGATTCAGGTGCTGTTGATCTGGCGGTTAGTTTGACACCCGCGCCGCTTCGCACAATAGCTGGAGAAATCGGTTATGGCACCGGAGAAGGTATTCGCACGGAAATTAGCTGGGAACATCGCAATTTCTTTCCGCCCGAAGGATTGATCCGCCTGACTGGCGTCGTTGCGACGCAGGAACAATCGGGAAGTATCACCTACCGCCGCAACAATTATCGACGACGAGATAATGTCTTGAACGGGCGCGTGGAACTGAGCAATGTGGATCGTCCCGCATTCGCCGCTCGGACATTTTTGGTTGCCGCCAATATCGAGCGGCTTAGCAATCTTATCTATCATAAGCGCTGGAGCTGGTCCGCGGGTATAGAGCTGCTCGCCTCTCAGGAACGCGATGTCGTTGGGGCAAATATGAGGACCAACCGGCAAACCTTTTTCATCGGAGCACTTCCAGCGACGGTTACTTATGATGCCAGCGATGATTTGCTTGATCCCAAATCGGGTTTTCGGCTGGGCGCGCGTATTTCGCCCGAAGCATCTTTGCAATCCGGAAGCTTTTTCTACGTCCGGGGACAGATTGACGGCTCGGCATATGTCCCGGTGTCGGATAGGATTGTGATCGCGGGCCGGGCACGACTGGGCGCAATCGTCGGCGCACGTAATAACCGGATCGCACCATCGCGTCGGCTCTATTCGGGCGGCGGCGCGTCGGTGCGTGGTTATGGCTATCAAAAAATCGGTCCGCGCGATGTGAATAATGACCCTGTCGGTGGTCGTTCGCTCGTCGAATTTTCGTTAGAGGCCCGTATCCGGCTCAATTGGTTTGGTGGAAACTTCGGGATTGTGCCATTCGTCGATGCCGGCAATGTCTATACGGACCCGCTCCCGCGATTTACCGGCATGCGCTTTGGAGCAGGTGTTGGTGTGCGCTATTATAGCGATTTTGGACCCATCCGGATTGATATCGGCACGCCCATCAATCCGCAACCCGGTGATTCCCCGGTTGCTGTCTACGTGTCGCTGGGACAGGCTTTCTAATGTCAAAAAGCATGTCAAACGAAGGTGACAATGGGGCGTTTCCTGTCAAACGTAGGCTGCTCAGTCGAACTTTTCTGACGTTTCTGGGCACCATCCTGCTTCTCATTGTCGTTGGCGTGGTGGGAGCGGCGTTCTGGCTGGATAGCGACAGTGGGCATGCATTCATCATATCCCAGGTTGAAGCGCTGGAACCGGAAGATGGGTTGAAGGTCGATATTGGTGATATTGAAGGGTCGATATATGGAGAGACCCGGATATTAGACCTGGAACTAAGCGATCCCAAGGGACGCTTTTTCCAGTCAGGTACGATTGCTTTGGACTGGAATCCTCTGGCCTGGATTTTTGGCGAACTATATATCTCGGTTGCCGATATATCCAAAGCCCGATTGGAACGACTGCCGGAACTTATTGCTGCGGCTCAAGACCAGCCGCTGCTACCCGAATTTGATATTTATATAGGTTCGTTCCGAGCGGATAATCTTATGTTGGGTAAGGCAGTAACCGGCGAAGAACAATTTGCTGATTTGGCAGGGGCAATTGACGTTCGTGCCGGACGGGCGATGGTCAATCTTGATGCGAAGACAACGCGCAGCGGCGACAAGCTGGTCATCTTGCTTAACGCGGAACCGGAAGCGCAAAAACTTGATCTGGATGTGGACATCATAGCGCCGGCAGGCGGGGTGATTGGTCGCTATCTTGGCCTTGTTGAAGATTCCACTATTGCCCTGAATGGCGAAGGCGACTGGAAAAAGTGGGATGGTGATCTTGTTGCGGCCAGCGCCGGTCAGCAGGTGGCAAGCTTTAAGCTAACCGCACACGACGGTTTATTCGGCTATGACGGTGATGTTACCGACGATCTTTTGCCCTCTGGCATTGCGCGCCGACTTGGTGCCCCGCGACTGGCAATACGCGGCGAAAGCACGTTTGAAGGCGGCCGGGCGGGGATCGACCTGATTGCGCGTTCACCGGCAATTGCAATGACCGTCAAAGGCGGTGTTGATCTTTCAACCAACGCGCTGGATGCGATGAGAGTTGAGGCGCAGGTCCGCGAACCATCGACATTGCTCACCAATATGAAAGCGCAAGACCTGAAACTAAAAGCGCTCCTCAACGGGCGTTTCTCGGAGCTTCGCTATCAATATCTGTTGACCGCGCCGCAGCTGGCATTTGGCAAAACCCTGCTGATGGGCGTGAGGGTTGAAGGCAATGGCAGCCGGGATACGGACGGCTTTGATATTCCGGTTAAACTTGCGGTTGGAAATGTCATCGGCAATGGAGAGTTGGCACAGCGGCTGGCCTCCGGCTTGAAAGGGAGCGCAATTTTACGGCTGGATGATGACCAGCTGACATCGCAAAATGCAGTGTTTGCCACCCAGGCATTGACCGGCAAGATGGACGCGTCGGCAGACCTGTCTGGGGGCGACTATGCGATCTTGATTGACGCACAGGCACCGGGATTTTTCATCAACGGAATAGGTCTGATCGACATTATTGCCGATATGAAAATAAGTCCCGGCGAGAGTGGCGTTCGTCTAACCGGCGATGCTACGGCCCAGCTAAAGCGCTTCGACAACGCTTTCCTGAGGGAATTGGGCGGCGGGCTCCCCAGGTTGGAAACGGGCCTGGCTTTGGGTCCCGATGGTCTGTTTCGGTTCTCGGATCTTAGCATTGCCGCGCCAAAACTGACTTTCAATGGCAGTGGAGTGCAGAAAACCGGCGCAATATTTGCCTTTACCGGCAGAGGGCGACACGACCAATATGGGGCGTTTAATATCGATCTTGATGGCGCGTTGAATCGCCCGCAAATCGCGCTGTTGCTCGATGATCCGCTTCCAGCCGCCGGTCTTTCAGGGGTCCGTGTAAACTTGAAGCCGGTCGATAGCGGATTTCTTTATACCGCAACCGGTGGCTCCACATTGGGGCCTTTTGACAGTACAGGCGCAATTGTTGCTGGGCGCGAGCGCGATACCTTGGTACGCGTGGATCGCCTGCTGATTTCCAAAACACTGGCGACCGGCGTGATCCGGCCGACCAGCGCTGGTCTGGCCGGGAAGCTTGATATTTCCGGCGGCGGCGTGACCGGTGACATATTGTTTGAACCAGGCAACAACCGGCAATTGATCCGTACCGATTTAATGGCAAAAAATGCGCGTTTTGATGGCAATCCTTCGATTTTTATCCGGACCGGGAAACTCGATGCAGATGTTGTTCTGATCCAGGGGCGTTCGAATATCAAAGCGACGGTTCGCGCGCAGGGTATCAGTCGCGGTGACCTTGTGATTGGGCGGATTGCGGGCAATGCCAATCTTGTAAATGGTGCGGGCAATGCAACTTTTTCAGTCGCCGGAACGCGGGGCAGCACTTTTGAATTTCAAGCAAAAGCCGATGTTCAGCCAGATCACTATCTGGTGTCGGGAAACGGCAATTTTCACGGACGGACATTGCGGCTTAGCAGACCGCTCGATTTGCGGCGTGTAGATGGAGGCTGGACCGTAGCGCCAACGACGCTCCGATACGGCAATGGCTCAGCGCGGTTTTCCGGTAGGTTGGCAAGCGGGACATCTCGGCTCAATATGAGCCTTTCCCGGATGCCACTATCGGTGGCCGACATTGTCTTTGATGATTTGGGGTTGGGAGGGCTGGCAAATGGCACGATAAAGCTGACACAGTCCGGTTCATCCACTCCGGTTGGGGAAGCCAAGCTTAATATCAAAGGGTTGACCCGTTCGGGATTGATCCTGACTTCCACCCCGGTTGATATGGGCCTTAATATGGCCATTTCGTCGCGAAATGCAGCGGCACGGGGTATCATTAAATCACAGGCGGGAAAGACGATCGGCCGTTTTCAGGGCCGGGTCACCGGGCTTGGTGGAGGAAACTGGAAAAATCAGCTGCTCCACAATCCACTTTTTGCACAGGCGCGATTCAATGGCACCGCCGATAGTCTGTGGCGGCTAACCGGTGTTGAGGCTTTCGACCTGACAGGCCCATTGGCGGTGAGCGCGGATATCGGCGGGACATTTGCCAAACCGCAAATTCGCGGACAATTGGTGGCGACCAATGCACGATTGGAAAGTGGTCTGACCGGTACGGTTATTTCAAATATCAAGGCGCGCGGGACATTTAACGGGTCGCGCCTGGTGCTTCCCGATATTAGCGGATCAACCAAAGGTGGCGGGACAGTAAGCGGCAGCGGCAGTTTCAATTTTGCCGTTGAGTCCGGTGTTGGTGTTGGCATCACTTTGACTGTGTTAGCAAAAAATGCGGCGCTCATCGCGCGGGACGATTTTGCCGCGACCGTGTCTGGCCCGATCAAAATACGAAACTCATCGGCGGGCGGCCTGATCTCTGGTGATGTGGTCCTGAACCGCAGCTATTTCAAATTTGGCCGCGCCAGCGAAACGGTTGCCCTGCCGCAAATCAAGGTGCGGGAGATCAACCGGCGCGCCGATGAACGCCCAGCGCGCGTAAGGACAAGGCCGTGGCGCTTTGCGCTGAGCGCAGATGTGCCAAATCGCCTGCAGGTTGAAGGGCTGGGCCTCGACAGCGAGTGGCGCGCCAACCTGAAATTAACCGGTCCAGTGGACAATTTTTCAATGACCGGAAACGCAAATTTATTACGCGGTAACTACACTTTCGCGGGCCGCCGGTTCCGCCTGGAGCGCGGGCGTATCCGCTTTGTTGGTAATCAGCCGCCCAATCCTGTGCTGGATATTGAGGCCGAAGCCAATCTTAGGGGATTAAACGCAACAATCAACGTCAAGGGGACCGGGAACCGCCCTGAAATCGCGTTCAACAGCATTCCTGCTTTGCCGCAGGATGAACTGTTATCGCGCGTATTATTTGGTGATTCCATCGCCAATCTGTCCGCCCCCGAAGCGGTGCAACTGGCAGCGGCGGTGGCATCGCTTAACAGCGGTGGTGGTCTTGATCCGATCAATCAACTACGTAAGGCAGCGGGGCTGGACCGTTTACGTATCCTGCCGTCCAACACCGATAGCGGTACCGGGACATCAATCGCGGCGGGCAAATATATCACGCGCCGCGCCTATGTCGAACTGATCACCGACGGCAAAGGCTATAGCGCCACCCGGCTGGAGTTTCAGATCACCCGATGGCTGTCGATATTGTCGAGCATATCGACGCTCGGTCGGCAGAGCGCGAATGTGAGGGTGAGTAAGGATTATTGAGGGCGTAAAAAACCCGGAGCGATTGCTCGATCCGGGTTTTGATGATCTCAATCTGATCCCAAATAATCAACTCGAATAATACATATCAAACTCAACCGCCGTTGGTGTCGTTTCAAAGCGGCTGACTTCTTCCCATTTCAGGTCGCTATAGGCATCAATCTGATCC
>UOEF01000375.1_pt1 | contig 12466 bp, 9 predicted proteins | sample 1989141 | NCBI WGS metagenome assembly UOEF01 (sample SAMEA4712195, study PRJEB27164) | hydrothermal vent metagenome | biome: marine basaltic hydrothermal vent biome; feature: marine hydrothermal vent; material: mineral | place: Pacific Ocean | collected 2011-06-14/2011-07-23 | depth 1719 m
GGAAGAACCACAAGATGGCATTCAAAGGAACATGATCATGAAATCCCCCTTCATTTATCTGGGCGCATTGCTGTTGTTGATTCTCTCTCCCTTCGCGGTGACGAATGTCGCTGCTCAGGTAGCTCCGCCGGAAGAAGATGATGATGACGTGGAAGTCGTTGAATTTGATGTGGCCGAAAGCCGCTCCATCGCGATACCGCAATTTCCAACACCGCAGTCGGTGGATACACCGGCCGGCGATACAGGGACATTGGGCCGTAAAGTTGCCCAGGTGATTTCATCCGATTTGCGTTCTTCAGGCATTTTTGAACCGCGCGGCCCGCGCGGTATTCGCGCCATCGGCATGACCGAAGTAACCGCGCCGCAATTCCCCGGTTGGGGCGGCTATGACCAGTTGGTACATGGTTTTATCCGCTCATCAGACGGTGGAAAAATCACCGTCGGCTGCTATTTATATGATGTTCGCCAACAGATAGAAGTGACCCGCAACGGCTTTGTCGTCGAACCCAAAGACTGGCGCCGCGCAGCGCATAAATGTGCCGATTCCATCTATTCGCGCCTGTCCGGAGAATCGCCGTTCTTTGATAGCCGCATCGCCTATATCGCCGAAACCGGACCAAAGGGTAATCGTCGCAAGAGACTGGCGATCATGGACAGTGACGGGGCCAACCACCGGTTCATTACAAATGGTCAGGCAACCGCCCTCACCCCGCGCTTTTCGCCCGATTATAAAAGCATTGTCTATCTCAGCTTCCTCGACGGCAATCCGCGCATCTATGTCTATGATATTGGGACCGGACGCCAGCGCCTGATTACGCAAAGCACCAACCCGACCTTCGCGCCGCGCTGGTCTCCCGATGGCCGCTCGATACTTTATTCGATGGCGATTTCGGGCAATACCGATATTTACAAAGTCTCCGCCTCTGGCGGAAAACCCCAAAGGCTGACGTTCGCGCCCGGCATTGATATTGGCGGCAGCTTTTCTCCCGACGGTAAGCGGATTGTGTTTGAGAGCGACCGCTCCGGCAGCCAACAGCTTTATGTAATGAACGCAAATGGCGGCAATGCTAGCCGGATCAGCTTTGGCGGCGGACGCTATGCAACACCCGAATGGAGCCCGCGCGGCGACCTGATCGCCTTTACCAAAATTTCGGGAAATTTCCGCATCGGAGTAATGTCCCCCGGCGGTGGCGGAGAGCGATTGCTGACCAACAGCTGGCAGGACGAAGCACCAACATGGGCGCCCAATGGCCGGATCATACAATATTTCAGAACTTCTCGCGGCAGGGGCAAAACCGGTATTTGGCAGGTCGACCTAACGGGACGAAACGAACGACATTTGCCAACTCCGGTGGACGGCTCAGACCCCGCATGGGGTCCGTTGCTGCCGTAAAACTTTCCATTCGGTACAATGGAAGGGCGACAAGTGATTGAAAAATGGTTATAACAATGCCCAAGGGCAAAATAAAATAGGAGCAGATAAATGTTGAAATATGCGACCCCCCTGCTGATTACCTCCAGCCTGATCTTGGCCGGCTGTGCAAAAAAGGCTCCCGAAGAGCTTCCGCCTCCACCCGTTGGTACAACCCAGCCAACCGGCCCCGCGGAACCTTCTGGACCGGGCTATGCACCGGGTTCTCAGGGTGATTTTCTGGCCAATATAATGTCAGACCGGATATTGTTCGATACCGACCGATATAATGTCGATTCTCGCGATCAAACCATATTGCAAAGTCAGGCGCAGTGGCTCGCAAAATACCCTGATGCACGGGTCACTATAGAAGGTCATGCCGACGAACGCGGGACCCGTGACTATAACCTTGCTCTGGGCGAACGCCGCGCCAATGCTGCGAAAAACTATCTCGCGTCACTGGGTGTCAGCCCGGCACGGATGACGACGGTCAGCTATGGCAAGGAACGCCCCGATGCGCTGGGGTCCAATGAAAATGCCTGGGCCCAGAACCGCCGCGCGGTCAGTGTGATCATCAGGTAATCATCCTCTCCCACTAGGAAGATGGAAAATAAAAGGGCCGCTAACCTGTTCGGATAGCAGCCCTTTTATATTGACTTGTCTGCTACTAGCTCTGACGCGTTCCGGTCATTGCCATTTCGCCAAAAGCACCGGCTTTGACGGTTCCTGTCAGCGTGTCACCCTCTACGGTCACATTGGCTTCCAGTTTCATTGGCATTGGAACCGTCATATTCATTGTCCAGGAAGCACTATTGCCATCGACTTTACCATCTTCGACATCCATGGAGCCGGTCCCGCCGGCATTGGTTCCGGTAACCGTGTCGCCATCAACTTCGAGGGTGAGAACCGATTTCTGGTCACCCATGGGGGATTTGGTTACGCAATCATATACACCTGCAACTGACATAATATTCTCCTTCTAGAATTAAGCTCCGATCCACAATTTCAGCTTCCTGCCGATCCCGAATCATCTGAACTATCGCCTTTACTAACATCAGTGTTATCAGCTTCATAGCCGCGATATTCAATCGGCATACCCAAAGCTTCGAGCTGTAACTTAATCTTGTCTGCATCACCGACAATCACCCAGGTGAATTTGTCCACCGCCAACGCCCCGCGCGCGGCAGCATCAAGGCTTTCCCGCGTTTGCGCGCCAAAGCGAGCCGCTATTTTTTCGTAATAATCATCCGGCCGACTGTATAGCGCATTGCTCTGCATTGCCGAAAGCACTGCGCTCGACGTTTCAAACTGGCCCGGCAGTTCCCGTATCTCGCCGGTAACTATGCGCTTCAACTCCGCCTCGGTAACGCCCTTATCGCTTAGAAAATCGCCAATGTCGGTAATAAGCTCCTTGAGCGAATCCCCCGTGCGATCTGCTTGAACTGGCGCAGCGACAGTGTAAGCCACCGCATTTTCGGTCAATCGGACGCTGCCCCGCACGCCGTAACTCCAGCCTTTGGTTTCCCGCAAATTCATGTTGAGTCGCGCGAGAAAGTTCCCGCCAAGCGCGTTATTGGCATTATTCAAATCAATGATATTTTCATCCTGCGCCCGCGCTGCGGTCAATATTCCACCATAAATATAGGATTGCGGCGAGTTGGGCCGGTTCATGACCACAATCCGCGAATTTTCAGGTTTCTGCATCGGAACATCGAAATTCTTTTTGCCCAGAGGAGCTTTTGGTACAGCCCAGTTACCGAACCTGGCTTCCAATGCCGGCTTCAGCTTTTCCAGTGGCATATCAGACACCACAAAAATCTCACCATTATCCGGACGGATCCAGCTCTTCCGGAATGTTATCAGATCATCACGGGTAATTGACTGCACCGATTTTACCGTGCCGCTGCTGGTGGCTCCATAAGGGTGATCCTCTCCATAAAGCAACGGAGCTAAGGTGTTTGACGCCAGACTTCGGGGCGTTCGCATTGCCTGTTCGATCGAAGTAATCTGTTGCGTCCGCACGCGTTCAATTTCCGCTGGCGCAAAAGCCGGGTTCCGAACAATATCGGAAAACAAATCGAGCGATGGCGAGAGATTAGGGGTAAGGGCCGTCAACACAAAACTGGAACGGTCAACGCCGCCGCCCACTGAAATTGATGCACCCAGACGTTCCTGCGCCTCGGCAATTTCGCGAGATGTCAAAGAAGTGGTACCTTCGGCAAACAACGTCAAAGCCAGCGATTCCAGACCTCTTTTCTCAATCGGATCAGCGGCACTCCCGGCGTTGAAAGAAAGGGCTATTCGCGTAGTGGGGACGGCCGCGCGCATCGCATAATGCACCTTCATTCCATTTGACAAAGCGCTATGCTCCACATCCGGAAAATCAAGGCCTGTCAGTGTTCCGATTGCTGGCGGATCGCGCTTCACGCTCACGGTAATCTTATCATCCGCAGAATCAGTGGTTTTCGCGGCGGGTTGCGCTGCTGCTTCCTTATAATCGCCGGAGCGCTCTCCCGGCTCCAGTACCAATGTATAGCTGGGACGGACCAACCAGCGCTGCATCGCAGCCTTTACCTCGCCCGGAGTCAGCGTCGCCAAAATTTCGAGCTGGTCTTCAAAAAAGCCGGGATTACCAGCCAGGACCTGTCCGCGCGCAAGCGTCACCGCCTTACCGCCAAAACCGCCAACCTGCTCCAAACCGCTTATGGTTGATGCAACGGAATCAGTTGTCGCCCGGCGCACTTCATCTTCGGTTGGACCTTCGGCGATAAATTTATCGACAATCTCGTTCATGCGCTTTTCAACCAGAGCCGAATCGACGCCAGGCTTTGCGGTCGCGCCCACACTGAGCACGCCAACGCGCTGAAATGCAAAATTACCAGCCGAGACACTTACAGCGATTTTTTCATCACGCACCAAGGCGTTGTCCAACCGGCTACTTGAAAGTCCGCCCAATATATCGGCCCCAACGGTCAGTGCGGTCAGCTCGCGACTGCTTATGCCGGGAGCCGACCAATAGCGAGATATGTTCGCCGCGGCGACCTGATCCTTCATCACTGTACGTTTCGACTTTTCAAGCTGCGGGATTGGCGCGGCAGCCGGCACATTGGTCGGGCCGCGCGAAATTTGACCAAAATATTTCTCAACCAGGGGGAGCGCCTCGTCCCCGGATATATCGCCGGCAAGGACAAGTGTCGCATTATTTGGCCCATATTTGCTGAGGAACCAGTTTTGCACATCGTCCAGCGTCGCAGCGTCAAGATCAGCCATCGAGCCTATCACCGAATGGCGATAGGGATGTCCTTCCGGAAAAATATTTTTGAGAATTTCATAAAATATCAATCCACCGGGCTGGTTATCCCCTTGCCGTTTCTCGTTCTGCACCACGCCGCGCTGATTATCGAGTTTCTTCTGGGTCACCGCGCCGAGCAAATAGCCCATCCGGTCGCTCTCGACAAACAAAGCCCTTTCCAAAGCCCCGCGCGGAACCGTCTGGAAATAATTGGTGCGATCAAAATTCGTCGTGCCGTTATAATCGGTTGCGCCCATTTCCTGTAAATATTCAAAGAAATCACCCGGAGCATTTTCCGACCCGTTGAACATCAGATGTTCGAATAAATGGGCAAAGCCGGTTTTTCCGGCAGGTTCATCTTTGGAACCAACATTATACCACATGGCAACGCCAACGATCGGCGCCTTGCGATCCGTGTGAACCAATAGCTTCAGGCCATTGTCGAGCGTATATTCTTCAAAAGGAATGTTAACGGCATCAACCAGTTCACTTACCGCGGCCGGCTTGCGCTCTTCGTGATGCTCCGCAAACGCGGCACCAGACAGCGATAACGCCGTTGTGGTTAGGGCCAAAGTCAAACAGCGGGAAAAGCGTGACATCAGAAAAATCCTCTCTAAATCAATATTATTCTAATATAGTTGAATGGCACAGTGAACACGCAAGCCTATCGACCCGCGTTCGACAAACGACATACAGGCATCGACCGACGACTATTTTTTCTTCCATCCCCAGAATAGATGACAGGGTAAAATGTTCCAGGGCGAATAGCCGCTATCGATCCGGTCAAAATGCGGTGTCATGAAATCCCGCGCTTTTTTGACAAATTGATAGACCAGAAACGCGCCACCCGGCCTTAGCGCTGTATAGGTTTCGCAGGCAATTTTTGGTCCCAGTTGATCGGGCAAGGTGGAAAATGGCAGGCCCGACAAAATATAATCTGCCTTCTCATGGCCAAGGTCCGCAATAATCTGTTGAACATCCGCTGCTGATCCATGGATGGGATAAAAACGGTTATCTCTTATGGTCTTGCCAAGATATTCAATAAAATCCGGATTAAGGTCGATCACCACCAGTGTTGCATCCGGCTTTAACCGTTCCAGTACCGGTCGGCAAAATGTGCCCACGCCGGGTCCATATTCAACGAATAAATTACAATTTTCCCAATCCACCGGTTCGAGCATTTTTTTGATCGTGACGTCCGATGACGGAATGATTGAGCCAACCATCACAGGGTGCTTCACAAATCCCTTGAAGAACACGCCCCAGGCACCAAACAACCGTTCCACTCGCGTTCTGATTCGGCTAAAAATCGGCGCTTTTGCAATGCTGTTGGTCAAAAAAAAGTCTCCCGGGAATTGGCCAGTGTCTTACTAATGCGTCACAGCGGTTTATTCAAACATCTTCCGTCTTGCCAAAGACAGGCTACCGGTTAGTAACGCTTATATGAAGCGATATCCCCCGAAAAGCGTTGCGGTGATATTCTGTGCAAAATGCAGTTCAATCGATGACGCCGGTTATAATGAAGCGGCCACAGCGATGAGCAAGCTTGCGGCGCAGCAACCCGGGTTTCTGGGGCAGGATCACGCGTGTTCGGTCGAAGGACTGGGTATAACGGTCAGCTATTGGAAGGACGATGCCAGCGCGCAGGCGTGGCGCGACCAACCGGATCACGCAGCCATTCGTGAACGGGGCCGGGATGTCTGGTATAAAAGTTACACGCTGCACGTCTCGCGCGTCGAACGCAGCTATGATTGGGAAAAATCTGGGATTGGGAAAAATAGCGTGGCATAGGGCGTCCATGGCCGATTCTCCCGCCCCTCAGATAACAACGGCCGCTCAAGCAGAAGCAAAGCACAGTCCAATTGATAACAAGCGCATGGCGGTGCTGTTTCTGGTGATGCTGGTTACAGCATCCGGCAACACGGCCATGCAATCCATTCTGCCCACGATCGGTACCCAGTTGAAAATTCCGGACTTTTGGGTAAGCGCGGCGTTCAGCTGGTCGGCTTTGCTGTGGGTTTATACTGCTCCCAAATGGGCACGCCAGTCCGATCATCGTGGCCGAAAAGCATTGATGCGCCTTGGAATGATTGGCTTTTCCACATCATTTGCGCTGGCTGGACTGGCTTTGTTTTTGGGTATTCAAGGGTGGTATAGCGCGCTTTGGACTTTTATATTATTCGCCCTTTTCCGCAGTCTTTATGGCGGTTTGGGGTCGGCTGCGCCACCGGCTGTTCAAGCCTATGTCGCGGCAAGAACACCGCGTAAAGACCGGACCAAGGCTTTGTCCCTCATTGCCTCCTCCTTCGGCCTGGGAACAATTGTTGGCCCGGCAATCGCCCCGCTTTTGATCCTGCCCTTTCTTGGTCTTTCCAGCCCGATGTTCGTATTTGCCTTTGTGGGGGTTCTGGTCATGATTGCTCTTGCTGTCATGCTCCCCGACGATGATCCGGGGTTTGAAGCGCGCGGCGTGGTAACCGCCGAACCCTATAGCTCTGCGCCATCATCCAATGCCTTGAAGGATAGCGAGGGGGAAGATGAAAGCTCTGCGTCGAACCTGGCCGAGGCGCTCCCTCCACAATTGCGCTGGAACGATGCGCGTATCAAGCCGTGGCTGCTTACCGGGATAATGGGTGGCAATGCCCATGCTTTCATATTGGGAGTGATCGGGTTTCTGGTCCTCGACCGCCTCGGCCTGCGCGATGACCCGGCGATGGGCATTGAAATGACCGGCGTTGTCCTAATGTTCGGCGCTGCTGCAACCCTGTTGGCCCAATGGGGCCTGATCCCGCTCCTGCAAATGGGGCCACGATCATCTATTTTATGGGGCATGCTGCTCGCCGCCACGGGTTGTTTCACCATTGGTATTTCAAGTGACCTTTACGGGATAATCATTGGCTTTGCGGTTGCTTCACTTGGCTTTGGCCTGTTCCGCCCCGGTTTCACAGCTGGCGCTTCACTGGCGGTCTCGCGCGCAGAGCAGAACGGCGTTGCCGGCATCGTAGCTTCGGTAAATGGTACCGCATTTGTTGTTTCACCGGCACTTGGCGTACTGCTCTATACCTATAGTGGCCAACTGCCCTTTTGGGTGGCGGTGACCATGTGTGTGTTTGTCTTTGGTTGGGGCTATAAGACGTTGAAAGTGGATGAAACACAACGCAACCAAGCATAGTATATATTGACATATAATCACTGGAATTTTGGTTTGCGGGTCCGTCATTCCGGCGAAGGCCGGTATCCAGCTAGCCTACTAGCAACTGCCGGGGCCGCGTTGTTGCAGTTTTTCAGACAGCTAAGTTTTGAATATTAACACCAACTGGAGTCGGGGTCCTGGCATCAGATCTATTCCTCGTGTTTTACATCATTCACTGGCGTAAGCATTCCCGGCGATATAAAGCCAATGGGTTCGCTACGCATCGCATTTTGTTTCAGCTGTGCCTCCATTTTGGAATATTCTTCTTCCATCTCCGGCGTTACAGATGCGCGGCTGTCTTTCAGGGCTTTGTCAAAATGCTTCATCGATACTTTTTCCACCAGACCGCCATGTTCGCGCAGCGCATAAAGCCCGGCGCGCCGGACCAGGTCTTCCAGATCCGCTCCTGAGTAACGCTCCGCGCGTTCCGCCACATCATCCAGATCAACATCCTTATCGAGCGGCATTTTTGACGTATGGATTGCCAATATCCGGCGACGACCATCTTTACCGGGAACCGCGACATAGACCAGTTCATCAAATCGGCCCGGACGCAGCAAAGCCGGGTCGACAAGGCCAGGCCGATTGGTGGCACCGATCAATATGACCGACTGCATTTCTTCCAGTCCATCCATTTCGGCCAATATCGTGTTGACAACACGTTCGGTGACTTGCGGCTCACCCATTCCGCGGCCACGCGCCGGAACCAGACTGTCAATTTCATCAATGAACAATATCGTCGGAGCGACTTGCCGCGCGCGCGCAAACAGGCGCGCTATTTGCTGTTCACTCTCGCCATACCATTTGGACAGCAGGTCGCTGGATTTGATCGCAATGAAATTCGCTTCCGCCTCGCGCGCAACCGCCTTGGCGAGCAGGGTCTTTCCGGTACCGGGCGGCCCATAGAGCAGGAAACCCTTTGCCGGGCGAATACCCAGCCGGGTAAAAGCCTCTGGGTTTTTCATCGGCAGTTCAATACCCTCTTTGAGGCGCATCTGTGCCTCATCAAGGCCGCCAATATCTTCCCAGCGCACGTCAGGCATCTGCACCATCACCTCGCGCATGGCAGAGGGCTGTACGCGTTTAAGCGCCTCGACAAAATCATTGCGGCGAACGACCAGTTCTTCCAGCACTTCGGGCGGGACTGTTTCGGCTTCCAGGTCGAGTTTGGGCATGATCCGGCGAACCGCCTCAATCGCCGCCTCGCGCGTCAAAGCCGCCAGATCAGCTCCCACAAACCCGTAAGTTGTACGTGCCAGTTCTTGCAGATCGACCGTAGATTCAAGCGGCATGCCGCGCGTATGAATACCCAGAATTTCACGGCGACCAGCAACATCGGGCACGCCGACAATAATCTCTCGATCAAACCGGCCGGGCCGGCGCAGCGCCTCGTCAATTGCCTCGGGGCGGTTTGTCGCAGCGATCACCACCAGATTAAGCCTGGATTCCAGGCCATCCATCAAGGTGAGTAATTGCGCGACAAGCCGCTTCTCGGTCTCGCCGTGCACCTCACCGCGTTTGGGCGCGATTGAGTCAATTTCGTCAATGAACAATATCGACGGCGCAGCCTTTGTCGCCGCCTCAAATATCTCGCGCAGCTTTTTCTCAGACTCGCCATAGGCGGAACCCATGATTTCCGGACCGTTGATCAGGAAAAATTCGGCATCGCTTTCATTGGCGACCGCACGGGCAAGCCGTGTCTTGCCGGTACCGGGAGGGCCATGGAGGAGCACGCCGCGTGGCGGATCAACGCCCAAACGCGTGAATAGTTGCGGATAGCGCAGCGGAAGTTCGACCATCTCACGCAACTGATCGATGGTTTCCTGCAACCCGCCAATATCATCATAGGTTACATCCGCGCGCCGATGTTCGGTGGATTCTTCATATTCCGGACGCAGCTCAACTTCGGTCTCTTCATCAATATGAACAACACCCTTTGGAGAGGTGGACACAACATTCAGCCGGATTTGGGTGAGCGAGAAAGCCGGCGCATTGAGCATTTGGCGAAGCTGCGGCGGCATATCACCACGGTCCACCTGCTGCTGTCCATGAGTCGCTACAAAATCACCCGCGTTAAGCGGCCGTCCCATGAAACTGCGTTTTAGTCCCATACCATTGCCGTGCAACCGCAGGTCTTTTTGGGCCGGCGCGAAAATAACTTTCTTGGCCGGTTTCGATTCAATTTTGCGAATCTCAACAAAATCTCCCGAACCAACGCCCGCGTTCGCGCGTTGCAAGCCATCAAGCCGGACAAAATCCAACCCTTCATCTTCCGGATAAGGCAGAACCGCCCGTGCCGGCGTTGGGCGTTTGCCGGAAATCTCCACAACATCGCCCTCCACCAAACCAAGCTTACCCAGATTGTCGCGAGACAGGCGCGCCAGACCCCGCCCGCTATCTTCCGGGCGAGCGTTGGCCACTTGTATCTTGAGGTTTTTTGAATCGGTTTCGGGGGTTTCCGTTGCGGGCACTTGGGATCGACTCCTGTGGCTATCATTGCTTGCCAGCAAGATAGGGAGCGCGGCGGCGATATGCGACCCCGAATTTTGCCAAACCAGCTTCTAGTATCGAAACCAGGCAAAAAAAAGGGTCAACCCCGAAGGATTGACCCTAAAAGTTTTTAGGAGAGGATGCCTGAAAGGCCCGACCCATCTGGGGTAGAATCGATTATGTTGCAAGTGCGAAAAGAACATTTTCAGTTGCATAATACGCAATTGATGATATTGCTTGCAAAGCGTTTCTGCCATTTCTTCCACTATGACTATTTTTTTGCATTGCACAAAATAAACCAGGGACCGATATTGATTTCACGATGCGCCGCCTTCCCCCCCTTCGTGCTCTAGAAGCCTTTATTCGTGTCGCTCGCCTTGGCTCCTCCAAGGCGGCCGCCTCGGAACTTGCGCTGTCCGCACCGGCCCTTAGTCGCCGAATTAAATCGCTTGAGGATCATATTGGAAAGCCGCTGTTTGAACGGCGCAATCAGGCAATGGTTCTGAACGAAGATGGCCGGATGCTGCTGAGTACCGTTGCGCCCGCCTTGGAAACTATCGGTGATGCGGTCGAGCAAATGACGGTAACCGGCGGAGATATGCGCCTGCGCCTCGGAGTATTGCCCCTTTTTGGAGCGACACGTTTGCTTCCCCGGCTTCCGGAGCTGAAAAAACTCTATCCCAAGCTTCATATTGATGTCGACACTTCTGCCCACGCGGAAAATATGCTGGGCGATGTCATTGATGCTGCAATTATCATCACCGATCAGGTTGACCCCAATTTATACGCGGTGAAGCTGGACAGCAATAAAGTCTATGCCATCGCATCCACAGAATTGGCCAATGGTGCCAATGCAATCACCAGACCGGAGCAAATAGAAGATCATAATATCCTGATCCACAGCGATATGACAAAAGCCTTTGACCGCTGGAAAGTGGCCGTGGGCCTGCCCGATCTGGTACCGGCCAGTGTCGATCACCTGAACAGCGGCCCGTTGATGCTGGAGGCCGCGGCCCAGGGCCTTGGCATTGCGATCATGCACGGTGGACATTTTTCCGATGCCAATGATCCCCGTCTGGTGCGATTATTCGACTATGATATTGATAGCCCCTACAGCTATTGGTTCGTGTGCCGAAAACGCGACCGGAAAAACCGCGCGGTGCGGATTTTTCATGACTGGGTTATAAAAGCGGGCCTTTAGAGCGGCGCTACCCCAGAGTCAGGATCCGGCCCTAGCTGCTCTAAAATTTCTCCGGCAAATTTGCTCAGCGTATCATCGCGCGCGCCCATGATGACTATCCGGTCACCCGGTTTCGCAATTTCAACGATCCGCTTCCCGCAACCCGCCCGATCCGGGATATGCTCCGCCTTGCCGCCCGCAGCGACCACCGCATCGGTAATGCTCTTGCTGCCGATGGAACGATCCACCGTCCCTCCGAAATAAACCGGGTCGCAAAGAATCACCTGATCATCTCCATCCAGAAGGCTGGCGAATATTTCGGCCAGCTCTGCGCCCATTTTATGAATCGGGCCAAATCCGTGTGGCTGGAAAAAAGCGATGATCCGGCCGGGAAAGGCCTTCATCGTCTTTAGCGTTGCGGCAATCTTGTCCGGGTTATGGCCAAAATCGTCAATCACGCTGATGTCGCCGACGGTTCCAACCACATCAAAACGGCGGGCCAGCCCGGTGAAAGTCGCAAGCGCCCTGATGCTGGCCTCAACCGATACGCCCAGAGCCGAAGCTGCCGCGACACTGGCGAGCGCATTGGCGATATTATGATGCCCTGGAACCTGCATGTTCACAGGGTATTTTTGACCCTCCACGACCAAGGTAAAACTGCTGCTTACCGGCGCTTCGTAAATATCGACCGCCCGGAAATCAGCGCCATCGGAAAAGCCGAAACTAATCGCTTCGCGCAGATTCAATCCGTCAACCAAAGCAATGCTCTCAGCATCGTCGGCATTCCAGATCGCCCGTTTCGCTTCACTGACAAAATCACCGAACAGCTGGCGCAATTCCTGAAGGCTTTTATGATCGAGGCTGATATTGTTGAGCACCGCGATTTCCGGGTGGAACAAG
>UOEF01000132.1_pt1 | contig 12360 bp, 14 predicted proteins | sample 1989141 | NCBI WGS metagenome assembly UOEF01 (sample SAMEA4712195, study PRJEB27164) | hydrothermal vent metagenome | biome: marine basaltic hydrothermal vent biome; feature: marine hydrothermal vent; material: mineral | place: Pacific Ocean | collected 2011-06-14/2011-07-23 | depth 1719 m
GAAGGCAGAGCCACAAGGCAAGACATGGCCATGACAAAGGCCTGGTGCAATGAGGCATGTCGCCGGATATTGCGTAATGGGCACCAGATCATGGGAGGGATCGGCTATTGTGACGAACATGATATGCCCCTGTTCTTTCGCTACATCCGCCGAGCCGAAGCTGCGATGGGAATGTCAGACGATCATCTGAGACTGGCCGCGACGGATTTGCTCTCTGAGAGCATATAGATTGTAATAGATAAAGATAAGAAGAAACAGAATGTCATCCATCCGTAACCTGTTCGATATAAAAGGCAAAGTAGCGCTCGTAACGGGCGGGGCGACCAGTATTGGCCTGGGTATAGCCGAAGTATTTGCCGAATCCGGAGCGAACATTGCAATTTGTTCTCGCCGGGGCGATCTTTGCAAAAATGTAGCGAAGGAAATCGCCCGCCATGGCGTTGAAACATTTGGCGCCGAATGCGACGTAAGCTCTCCTGACAGCGTTGCGGAGATGGTGGATGCAGTCATTGAAAAATTTGGGCGGATCGATATTCTGGTCAACAATGCAGGTATTACCGGTGCAGCAAAACCATTCAGGGACATTGAATATTCAGAATGGAATGAAACCCTGGCAATCAATCTGGGCGGTATATTCAATTGTTCGAAACTTGTCGTGCCGCATATGATCGCCCAAGGCGGCGGCAAGATTATCAATATTGCCTCTGTTGCCTTCTTCAAACCTTTGCCTAACAGTGCAGACTATAGTGCGAGCAAGGGCGGCGCCATACTTCTGACGCGCTCAATGGCCCTGGATCTGATTCGTAACAACATCAACGTCAATGCGATTTGCCCCGGATTTTTTGCCACGGATCTAAATACAGAAATGCTGGCCCGGGTGAAGGTGGAAGCAAAGAGACGTGTGCCAGCCCAGCGCGTCGCGGATGTCAGGGACATTAAAGGGGCTGCTCTTCTGCTGGCCTCACAAGCAAGCGATTATATGGTAGGTACCGAGATATTGGTCGATGGTGGTGTGCGACTCCGCTAAGGTGAATAATGCCCATTTAAGTGGTGCAGCAACTCACGTTCCGCTAATTTAACAACTGCTGATCCTAACCACTCGTTACTGTTCCGGGCTGACCAGTATCTTGCAATGTCGGCTGGCTTGTGGTCCGGTAAGTACTTCAAACCCTTCTTCAACGATCTCGGCGAGAGGTATTTTCGCGGACGTCATGACAGGGTCACAGCGAACCTTGCCATTGGCGATGAATTCCAAGGCGGTCTCAAACTGATTGTTGACATAGCCCTGGCTCGCAACGATGGTTTTCTCCCGCATGAAGAGATTATAAAACGGGAATTCCACTGGTTCGCTTGGGACACCCATTTGCAGGATTACACTACCGCGACCGCTCAGGCTATCGGCCAGCAGCAGGGCGGAACCGGTACCAGCGCATTCAAAGACAATCTCGGCCCGCCGACCATTGGTTAGACTGGCAATGATCTTGCCAGGGTTTCCTTCCCTGGGGTCAAATCCTGCCGTGGCTCCCAATTCTTCAGCAAGCGCCCTTCGACTTTCCACGGTTTCAAAGACAAAAACGCGAGACGCGCCGCAGGCAAGCGCTGTCTGCATGGTCAAAAGACCGATTGGCCCGGCGCCAAGCACAACGACCGTTGCGCCTGGCTCCATACCACTACGCTGTACGGCCCGGATGGCACATGCCAGCGGTTCTGCATAGGTTGCATCTTCGAAAGAGACATTATCTGGTAATTTGTGAAGGCAATCGCTGCGCGCAGTGACATATTCTGCAAAGGCACCATTTGCGGAACTACCCAGTGTCGCCAGTACGGCGCACTGAATGTAGCGGCCCTGGCGACAATAGTGACAGTGATAACACGGCAGCGTCGGGCGCACCACAACGCGGTCGCCAACAGCAAAGCCGGTAAGATTTTTACCTGTTTCAACTATGCTACCAGAAAATTCGTGGCCACCCGTTACCGGCGCGGACAGACCAGTTTGCGGGTGGGGGCGAGTTGGTACCATCTTCGGACCGCTCAAATATTCCTGAACATCGGAACCGCATATACCGCACCATTTTACCTTGACCTTTGCTTCGTCAGGGCCGGGGCGGGGTTCGGATATGGTTTCCAGACGAAAGTCCTTTTGTTGATAATAGCGCAGTGCCTGCATGAAACCCTCCTGATATGACTATGCTGGATCGTGAGTCCGATAATTATACTATATAGTATAATAAATTACTATGCCAAATTTAACGAGGGTTCAAATCTATGGCCTTGTGCATTCAGATACCCATTGTACATCCGGATATCGCGATAGGCCGGAAAGATCGCTGGCTGTTATACCCAACTTGCAACCGCAGTTGAAAGGGTTTGGAATTGCGGAAATCCAGCACGCGGTATATCTTGCTTTCCCGCCTGGAAATAAGTCGATCATTTCAGAATTTTCAATGGACAGGCTATTGATTAAAATAATTGCTGCAGACCTGCGCTATGGGTATGGACGCAGCGATAGGTGCTGTGTACTGAGGATGCGGATATTGGACAAATATCCGGGCTTAGAGGGATGATAAGTATGGCGTTGAAGAAGCCCAAATCTGCCGGTCGTGGGAAAGCCAAAAACGGTATTCGCAGCAAGCTATACGACTTCAAGCGCCAACAGATTCTCGATGTTGCCGAACGGTTTTTCTACCTTCGGGGCTTTCAGGCTACTACGGTAGATGCCATTGCCGAGGAACTGGGCGTGACCAAGCCCTTTATCTATTATCACTTCGAGAACAAGCGCGATATACTGTTGCATCTTCTCGAACGGACGATGAGCAAGTCCCATAGTGTCTTTGAGGCAGTGGACGTGGAAAACGGGCCTCCGGAAGTCATTCTAAAAGGGCTGGTCAGACAGTTTGCCCTGGTGGTAATCGAAACGCGTGTGAGTACCGCCATGTTCTGGCGTGACGAAAAAGATTTACCGGTCAACAACAAAAGTCATATCCGGAAGATGAAACGCGATATCGACAACAGTCTTGCCAAGGTTATTGAACGCGGTATCAAGAGCGGGGTCTTCCACGTGACGGATACGAAGATGGTCAGCATCTGTATAGCCGGCATGATTACCTGGATATACACCTGGTACCAGTCCGACGGGCGTTGTTCACCGGAGGAAGTTGCCGACCATATGTCCGAATATGTTCTCAACATGGTTGGCGTCCGCTGATTTTCGGCAGTTTAGGATATGGGTATGTAAATGGGACGTCTTACAGGAAAAACAGCGCTGGTTACAGGCGCAGGCTCGGGCATCGGATTGGCAACGGCAATAATAATGGCAGCAGAAGGAGCCGTAATTATTGTTACGGATATTGATGGTGATGCAGCCCGAAAGTCTGCGCGCACTATCGGCAGTGGTACCCTCGCTCTGGAGCATGACGTCAGCAATGATGCCGATTGGCAACGCGTTGCAGAGACTGTCATCGCGCAACATGATCGCCTTGATATTGTCGTGAACAATGCCGGCACCAGCGGCCCGCGCAAGCCCCAGGATCCGGAATTTTCCAGTCTGGATACATGGGACAAGATCAATCGCATCAATATTGACGGCGTGGTTCTGGGCTGTCGGCATGCCATCTCGATGATGAAAAAACATGGCGGTGCCATCGTCAATATCTCATCACTCGCGGCAAATATGGCGACGCCGGATTTCGCCCCTTATGGCGCCGGAAAGGCCGCTGTTAGGCAATTTAGCAAATCTGTTGCACTATATTGCGCCAGAAAGAGGTATAATATCCGTTGTAACAGCGTGTTGCCGGGTTTCATAGAAACCCCCATGGGCCAGGAAGCCCTTGAAGGGTCGATTACCGGACATAAAACCGACCCGGAAATCATGGGCGAAAAGATCAAGAAAACTATTCCTTTGCGCGCTTTTGGCCAGCCTGAAGATATTGCCTATGCCGTGCTATATCTGGCTTCGAACGAAGCCCGCTTCGTGACGGGAACAGACATCATCGTAGACGGCGGTGTTTCTGCAAAATAGGATTTACCATAATGTCATGACCAGCCGGTTGTGAACCACCCCGACTTTATCTGCATTTATCCCCTTGAACCAAGGGTCGTCATTGCGAGCGTAGCGAAGCAATCCAGAAATGACTAATAAGGCTGGATTGCCGCGTCGCCACGCTCCTCGCAATGACGGAAACCTCTTTCAATAATTCCACCCTTGGCTGAAAGGGATAAACACCGATTTTATCGATGCTTATCATTATTGGACATCCTGGGTCTCATTGGTCAACCCCACTCTCAACTTCAAAGCCTCAGTGTCTAGAATATGTAACGAACCGCGCGCGAGATGGACAATATTAGCTTTCTCTAGCTCTTTCAGTTTCCGGCTAATGACTTCGCGGGCTGTTCCCAGCTCGTCGGCAATCGCGCGATGGGAAAGCAATATCCTGCCGTCTCCATTCTGCTCTCCAAGAAGCAATGTGGCAAGCTCCATATCCAGATCACGGGAAGTCAACCGGTCAACCAATGACGTTAAACCGCCAATCCTGGAAGCAAAATCATCAAGCAGGCAAGCGGTCAGCTCGGGGGACTTTGCTAGGTAACGTTGAAATATTGCCTGCGGGACTGCGATAATATCAATATCGGTCTCTGCGATTCCTTCAGCATAATAGGTGCTATCGCTGAGTAAACATGATGTCGTGAGAGCGCAAGATTGCCCCGACTCCAAGCGGAACAAAGTTATGTCCCTGCCAGTGCGCGTCGTGAGTTGTACCCGCGCCTTTCCCGAAGCAACAATTATAAAATTCTCGCACGTATCTCCCGATACAAACAGCCTTGCCCCTTTCGGCAGGGACATAATATTGGCATTTGAACAAATCTCGCGAGATGCATTTGAATCAGGCCGCAAGCCGAAAAATAAGTGCAACTGTTTAGCGATGTCGACCATGACATAGTGTAGGGCCGGGACCCAGATATTTACAGCAGTTTATCCAGTTGGATGTCTTTTCCGCCAGGAACAAGCGAAAATAGCATCCCGTCATGTCCAACGATAATTTCTCCTGAAAATACGTCGCTCGTCCCTCGGGAAAAATAGCGGTCGAGAAAACTGCTGGGCGCTGGCGGAATAAGATGGCTCAAAATCAGCATGCGAACATTCGCCCTGCTTGCACTTTCCGCTGCTTCCACCGACGTCGTATGAATAGCCTTAATCTGCTGAAAAATTGTTGCCAGGCGATCCCGGTCGGTTGCCTTGAACCCGGCGGACATAGCATCGATCATATCCGGATTAAGTGTTTCATGAACGAGAATATCCGCATCCGCAGCCACTTTTTCCAAATGTGTCGATTGCGAAGTATCGCCACTGATAACCACCGAACGACCCTTATAGTCAAAACGATAACCAACAGCAGGATTTATACCGCCATGGTCAACAGTGAAGGCCGTAATTGTCAGATCACCGTCATCAATCAGTTTTGCGATGCCATTTGCATCTGGTTCGAAGGTAACAGCGGTTCCGCCGAAACCGCTTTTGGGCATTAAATTTCCGTGATGCTTTACGCGGTAATCCCGGTCACGTTCCATCAGACTGTTGGTAGCATCAACGATGCTCTTGGTGCCGGGCGGACCATAGACTGGAAGCGGTGTGCTGGCACCGCTGTTCGCCCAGCGCTGAATAAGAAAATCTCCAAGACCACCAATATGGTCAGAGTGAAAATGGGTGAGCAGGACAGCTTCGGTTTTGCCGGACTTGATTCCCATCGGGTTGAAATTGCGCGACGCCCCTGAACCCATATCAACAACGAACATCCGTTTGCCGGCAATTACCGCCGTGCACGGTCCCATCCGGCTGGTGTCGGGCATGGGTGATCCGGTGCCGCAGAGCGCAACATGCAGACCATCATCCAGCCCCGCCACAACGTCGACCGGCATTTGGCGTTTAACCCCGCGTGCATAGATCCATTCGCCAATGTCGTCCTGCCAAAGAGAGGCTGTCCCCAGCACAATTCCAATCAATAAAAACGCAGCAATTAAAATCCTGGGACGCATTGGCTCACCTCAATATTCCGGGTTATCATACTGACCTATATTTGCGCCTGGTTCGATTCCGGTTCAGTATTTGGCTTGGCCAAGCTGCCGAAGAATCGTAAATTGTTTCCAGCCGAAAACGGATGTCAGTTTGGATTGCAGGTACGCAGGCCAAAAATACTGTAAAGTGGGCAAAATTTGATCGCGCTGGTGAGAATCATGATTCCGCCAACGATCGCCAGGGCAATACGTTCCCAGCCCCAGCCGGCAACCGCAAATGGCCCGACAAAAACAAGCGTAAGTGCCGTTATTCCGATAATAAAGCGAATGACCCGGTCGATGGTTCCAACATTAGCTGACATAATATGGGTTCTCCTGATTTCTTGATTTACGCACCATGAAACAGAAATAGCTAATTTCATTGTGACTAAGTCACATAAGAAAGATGCTACTTATCGATCGCCCATCAATCGCTTTTTTCAATAATTGAAAGATAGACAATATATTTGATGCGAGGGTAACACATCCCTATCTAACAGATGCAGGAGACGGGCGTCAATTTCACTGCGGCGAAACCTGCTCATGACGCTCTAAGTAAATTGAAACAGACAGCTTTTGTAAAGGAACAAAAAATGACACTCCATATTGGCGATACCGCCCCGAACTTTTCTGCCGACACCAGCTCCGGACACATAAATTTCCACGACTGGGCAAAAGGTAACTGGGTATTTTTCTTCAGTCATCCAGCTGACTTCACTCCGGTTTGCACCACTGAGATGGGCCGTACAGCACAGCTCGCTGAACAATTTGCAGCCCGGAACACGAAACCACTGGGGCTTTCAACCGACACAGCCGAAGAACATCTCAAATGGATTGCGGATGTCAACGACACCCAGCATACAAACCTGCACTTCCCGATCGTTGCGGATCCCGATCTGGAAATATCAAAGAAGTTTGATATGATTCATCCAGAAGAGAGCGATACGCAAGCCGTGCGGTCTGTATTCATCATCGACCCGGAATTAAAAATCCGGCTGACAATGACTTATCCGATGAACGTTGGCCGTAATTTTGACGAGATTTTGCGTGTTATTGATGCGCTCCAAACGGGCGATCGCTGCAAGATCGCTACCCCTGCTGATTGGAAGGCCGGCGACAAGGTTATTATTCCGCCGTCAATCACCAATGAAGAAGCCAAGAATATTTTCCCGCAAGGCTGGGAAGAATTGCGGCCCTATCTTCGGTTGACTGAGGTAAAATAGTCTTTGGAGGGTGGTGCTTCACTGGAAGTACTACCCTCCATCCTAGCAACTGTATCTCTACGCCACTTTCCAGAGGACATTTTTGGCGATTAGAGCGTTGGCAATAATGATGAGTTTTCTTGCGACAGCAATGAGGACAAGTTTATGTGGTTTGCCTTTTTGTTTCAGGCGCTTTGCGAAGGCAGTAAGGGTTGGATTGTGGTTTGAGAAGCGACCAGTGCAGCCTGATACAGCAGATGTCGCAATCAGGTGCGTCCACCTTTGATCCGGCATTTTCCGCTGTATTTCCCGCTATCGCTATTGATTGGCGTAAGGCCCGCCAGTGCTGCAACCTGCTTTTCGCCAAGGCTGCCCAGTTCTGGTAGCTGACCGATTAAGGCGGCACATAACACCGGACCAATGCCAGGCACAGAGCGCAGGACTTGTGTCCGCTGATTGAGTTCTTTGTCACTTTGCAAAGCTATGGGCTGGGGACTATATAGCAAATTTGAAATATATAAGGGTCTGGACCCTAATTCACCAGACCCGGGTTGAGCGTCAGTACTTCTCGCATAAACGAAGTCGGCTTTTTCCAGTTTTTGGTTTTTGCGTTAATCCTGAAACCCAATAGCCGGATCGCCTCTCCCACAAAATGGACACAGTTGCGCTTGTTCAAGCTGTAACTCTTCTGGGGCATGTCGCGCCACTTCTTAACCAACGCCATGAGTTCGTGATATTTGGCATCGGCGATAGTCACCGTAAAATGGGGATTGCTATTTGCCACATATTTGACTTTGGAAGTCTCAATTTTCCCTTTCACCGAACCCCAGAGTATTCCAGGCGACACGTTGACCGCAGTAAACCCGTAGTTTGTATCCACAAGTTCACCGCTGTCCAGTTTTCCCTTGATCACGAAAAATGCGTGCGGAAAATTCTTTCCGAATTCATGAGAATAAAAGGTGACATTGACGTCCGCATTTGCAGGGAGCGAGAACAGCAAAGCAGCGGCAAGAAAAGGAAGCCGCAATAGTCGAAACATATTTTCTAGCAATTACTCAACCTTCTCGCTTCTCAATCGTTGGTCCAGCCATATAGCTGCCTGAACGGGTGTCTGCTTGTTCGTATCGCGATCGACTCTATAATTGGCCTCACGCATATTTTCCACCATGATTGCACCAATAAGGGGCTTGATCGCATTGATCAACTTTATGTCATTGCTCCGGCCCGGCGCAAGCAGCAACATTGCTTCATAAGATGGCACCGCACCTTTTGGGTCTTTCAGCACCACGAAACCATTAGCCGCAATTCGTCCATCAGAGGAAAAGGCAGAAATTACATCCACTTCACCGTTTTTTAAAGCCGGATACATGAAGGTCGGATTAAACGAGCGTAATTGCTTGAAGCGCAGGGGATAGGCCTGTTGCACCATCTTCCACTCGGGGCGTTCAAGAAATTCCACGTCACTGCCAAAAGCAAAATCGGGAGATACGCGGGCCAAATCATCTAGCGTTTTCAAAGATCTGTCAGCTGCGTCTTTGGCGCGCACAGCAAAAGCATAGGTATTTTCAAAACCCAGCGCGCCGAGCATGGCCACGCCATGTTTTTCATCTGCCCATATCGCTATTTCCTTAAGCATCTGATCCGGTGCGACCCTGTCCGTCCGCTTCATCTGGTTTGTCCAAATGGTTCCTGAATAGTCTATCGAAATATCAATATCATCGCTTGCAACCGCCTGAAACACCACAGCGCTGCCCAGCCCGTCGCGATAGCGAACCTTGTAACCGGCCTCCTCCAGACGCGATCCAATCAGCCGCGCCAAAATAAATTGTTCGGAAAATCCCTTGGCACCGATAATAATTTCATCGTTATCTGAAGAGAGTAAGGGGAGCGACGCAACGACCAGACCAAGCCCGAGAACCGCAGCTGAACCCCATGCCAATATCTTGTGGCGGTTGCGGATTGCGCGTTCGATCAGCCCAAGCAAAATATCAACCGATATCGCCAGAGCCGCCGAGACAAGACAGCCGGCCAATACCAGATTCCAATTTTGTGTTTGCAATCCGGCAAAGATCATATCGCCCAGACTGGGTTGACCAACGGTGGTGGAGAGTGTTGCTGCGCCAATTGTCCACACCGCCGCGGTCCTTATACCGGCCATGATCGTTGGCGCGGCCAGCGGTGCTTCGACCAGACGCAGTTTCTGGAATTTAGTCATCCCCAGCCCGTCTGCTGCTTCCCGTGCTGCCGGATCGATGCCTGTCAAACCGGTGACGGCATTTCGCAATATCGGCAGCAATGCGTAAAGCGTGAGCGCCAGCAGGGCAGGCAAAAATCCCAGCGCAGAGATACCTCCGCCAAACAGCGCCGAAAGCCCAAGCAACAGCGGATAGAAAAGCGCAAGTAGCGCCAGACCCGGTATGGTTTGGATAAGACTCGCCACCGTTAAGGCAATGCCCGCTATCCGCGATGAGCGCGCTGCCCATATCGCAAGCGGCAGGCATATCAGTATCGCGAGTAAAAGGGCCGAAAAGCTGAGTTGCACGTGCGCCGCCAGTAATTCCGGTACCCGCGCAAATGCTTGTCTCCAGGGATCGCTCATGACTGATTGCTCAGATCATGAAGTTGCTCGGCTTGCGCGCGCGGTATCGCAACCAGTTTCTCTGCTTCCGCTCCCGCGGTCCCGGCGAGCATTTCGGCGGGCGTGGCATCTGCCTTTATCTGCCCCCCATCCATCACCAGGATACGGTCCGCAAGATAGAGCGCCTCAGCCATATCATGGGTGACTATCATTGTCGTAAGACCGAGCTTTTCGTGCAATATCTTATACCGGTTCGCCAGATTGTCCCGCGTGACCGGGTCAAGCGCTCCGAAAGGTTCATCCATCAGCATCAGGCCCGGGCGCGTTGCCAAGGCCCGCGCAACGCCGGCACGCTGCTGCTGTCCGCCGCTGAGTTGATCTGGCATCCGTATTGCCATTTCCCGGGGCAATTCGACCAGATCGAGCAATATTGAAACGCGGTCTTCTATACCATTTGTTGCGCCGACCAGTTCCAGACCAATGGCGATATTACGCGCAATATTCATATGCGGGAAAAGTCCGATATTCTGAAAAACGTAGCCGATCCGGCGACGCAATATGTGCAGATCCACATCCAGAATATTCTCATCACCAATAAAAACATCACCAGCATCTGGCGTTACCAATCGGTTGATCATTTTCAACAATGTAGATTTGCCCGATCCAGAGAGGCCGACGAGCGCGACCAAACTGCCCGATTTTATTTCCAGTGAAAGCTTATCAACCGCTTTGACCGCGCCATAGTGACGGCTTAGGTTTCGCAAAATAATGTTGGGGCCGCGCGTTGACATTGCCCGACGTTGTGCCCCGCTTTGGCTTTGATGTCCAACCACAGTTCATGCAGCGCTTGACGAAACTGTCAAAAACCGCTCGAATGAACATCAATGTAAATAGCAAACTGGTGATTCAACAATGGCCTATCAAAGTGGACAAAAAACAATTTTTATCACCGGCGGCGCATCCGGATTGGGCCGGGAAGTCGGGCGCTATTTTGCCGGGAAAGGCTGGTTCGTCGGGATTGCCGATATTAACGAGGCGGGGATGGCGGAAACCGCCGCGATGATCCCGGACGGCCAAAGCTCCATCCATAAACTGGACGTCACTGATCGAGCCAATTGGAAGTCCGCCGTAGCCGGGTTTGGCAAAATTACCGGCGGCACGATGAATGTATTATTCAACAATGCCGGCATTGGTGAAGGCGGCCCGATTGAAGAAATGACCGATGAAGTTATTGATCTGATGATTGCGATAAATTTCACCGGCTGCATCAGCGGTACCCGCGCCTGTTTCGAAATGCTGAAAAATACGCCCGATAGTTGTGTGCTTTATACCGCTTCAGCTGCCGGTATTTACGGCGTCGCGGACCTTAGCGTCTATAGCGCCACCAAATTTGCGGTACGGGGCCTTGCCGAATCGCACGACCTTGAGTTTCGAAAACATGGTATCAAGTCACGCTCTTTGATGCCTGGATTTATCGATACAAATATCATTTCGGACGTTGTTGAAGGCACCAACCAGAGCGGCAAGGAACGGCTGGAAGAAAGCGGCGTCCTGGTCAGCCCTGTATCAATAATCGGCCCGGAAGCCTGGGAAGCGGTCCATGGCGACAAGGTACACAGACCGGTCAATAAAATGGCAAAGCAACTGGCTTTTGCTGCTCGCTGGATGCCCGGAAAATTGCGAAAACAATCGATCGAGCTAGCCGATTTGGGCAATATGCTGTCACCAACGGAACAACCGAAAAACTAGGGATGTGACCTAGAGAAAACTCTCAATCTTTTTCGCCAGATCAATATCCCGCTCTGACAAGCCGCCATTTTCACCATCGGGCCTTTTGGCGTCATGGGTGGTCAGCGTGATCTCCACTTTATTGTAGACATTAAACCATTCGGGATGATGGTCCGCCTGTTCTGCATGAATCGCGACACGGGTCATGAAGGCAAATGCCTCGGCAAAATCAACAAATATAAATTTGCGGCTGATCGCATCGCGTTTCGCATCATATTCCCAGCCGGAAAGCTGCTCCAACGCGCTGCTTCTTTCGGTATCGGTCAATTGCGCGACCATGTTTTTATTCTCCTTACTTGGCATTGGCGCCGTTTCGTGGCTTAAGTCTGTTGCATGAAAGCAGGGCCGTCAAGCGAGTTGCATAAGGATATCGACAATCAGCTGATTGTTGATGGTTTAAGCTGTGTTCGCGGCGACAAAATGTTGTTCCGGGATTTGAATTTTAGGCTTGATCCGGGGCGAGCGGGCCTGCTTACTGGCCCCAATGGGGTCGGAAAGTCCAGCTTGCTACGGCTGATCGCCGGATTGCTTGATCCATTTTCAGGGAGTGTGGAAAGGCCATATTCGTTGGCGCTATGCGATGACCGTTTGGCGCTGGACGAGCATCTTTCGCTGGAAAGCGCGCTGCATTTTTGGGCCGGATTGGATGGTCGCGCCATTTCAAAAACCGCGCAGGCCATGAAAGCGGCGGGCATCAGTCATCTGGCCGAAGTACCTGTTCGCTATTTCTCAACCGGTCAGCGT
>UOEF01000311.1_pt1 | contig 11908 bp, 11 predicted proteins | sample 1989141 | NCBI WGS metagenome assembly UOEF01 (sample SAMEA4712195, study PRJEB27164) | hydrothermal vent metagenome | biome: marine basaltic hydrothermal vent biome; feature: marine hydrothermal vent; material: mineral | place: Pacific Ocean | collected 2011-06-14/2011-07-23 | depth 1719 m
CCTGAAACGCGCAAAAGGTTTTTATGAATCAGTTCTGGAAATTTCGCTAATTGAAAATAGCGATGGACCACAGGCCATGCAGATGATTCCCAGCGCCAATGGAGCGATGTGCGGGCATCTTTATGAAGGCAAACCGGCAACATCCGGCGACGGATCTACGCCCCATTTTTCAGTAAACGGAGAATTGCCTGACGCGATGGATCGAATAAAAACTGCCGGTGGTGAAGTGATTTCCGAGCCCATCCCCCTGCCCATTGGAGCCTTTTTTTACGCGAAGGATACAGAGGGCAACTCATTCGCCATATTCAAATATAGCGACTGATGCGAAGAGCCGACCGCCTTTTCCAGATTGTACAATATCTGCGCGGCGGTCGGCTTGTCACCGCAGCAATGCTGGCGGAGCGTTTGGAAGTGTCCGAGCGCACCATCTATCGTGATATTGCCGACCTCCAATCCACGGGAGTTCCCATCGATGGCGAAGCTGGCATTGGCTATATCATGCGTAGCGGCTTTGACCTGCCCCCGCTTATGTTCACCCGCGACGAAATTGTTGCACTTGTGACCGGAGCGCGGATGGTGAAAGCCTGGGGCGGTACCGCAATGATTGCAGCGGCCGAAGAAGCATTGGTGAAGATTGAAGCAGTCCTCCCCGATAAGGATCGCAGCCGCGTAGGCGAGACGAAAATATTTGCGCCGCGAATGGGGTTGGCAGGACAGGCGAGAAAATTGATCGATCGCTGTGAGAGTGCCGTCGAAAACCGCGAAATACTGTCGATTGAATATCGTGATAAAGAGGAAACAACAACAAAACGCGAAGTCCAGCCGCTGGGTCTCTGGTTTTGGGGGAAAGTGTGGACGCTGGTGGGCTGGTGTGAATTGCGCGATGATTTCCGCATGTTCCGGCTGGATCGAATATCGAATATGACACCAACGGGCATTATCTACCACCCCGACCCAAGGCGGTCGATCGAAGAATTTGCACGGCTAGCCAGAGAAAAATATTGGCAGCAAATAGATAATATGAACGAAGGAAGAAATTGAAATGACACTAACATTTTACACCAACCCGATGTCACGCGGCCAAATAGCGCGCTGGGCACTGCATGAGGTGGGCGCGGATTATGATCAGGTGCTGCTCGAATATGGCACCACGATGAAGGGCGATGACTATCTCGCGATAAATCCGATGGGCAAGGTTCCCGCGATTGTCCATGATGGCAAGACGGTGACCGAATGCGCCGCGATTTGCGCCTATCTGGCTGACGCATTTCCTGATGCCGGACTTGCTCCCATCCAGGACGAACGCGCCGATTATTATCGCTGGATGTTTTTTGCGGCCGGGCCAGTGGAAACCGCCGTCACCAATCAGATGCTCGAAATAGTGCCAACCGACGAACAAGAACTCTCTGTCGGCTACGGCAATTACGACCGCGTGATGGATGTGCTGGATCAGACGCTAACCGGGCGTGAATATATCTGCGGGGATCGTTTCACCATGGCCGATGTTTATGTCGGCTCGCAGGTGGATTTTGGATTGCAATTCAAATCCTTTCCCGAGCGAGACAGTTTCAAAGCCTATGCCGAGCGCCTAGCGACACGCGAAGCCTTTAAGGCGTCCAAGGCAGTGGATATGGCGCTAATGCCGGAACCGGCCGATTAGAGGTGGGTTCACAAAGATCAAATCACCACTCCCGACGTTATCGGGAGTCCATTTCCTGCACCAACCATATTAACCCGGACCTGATCGGTGTTTACCCCTTTGAACCAAGGATCGTCATTGCGAGCGTAGCGAAGCAATCCAGAAATGGCCAAAAAGGCTGGATTGCCGCGTCCCCCGGATCAGGTCCGGGGTCCTCGCAATGACGGAAATTTCTTTCAATAATGCCGTGCTTGGTGAAAGGGAATAATTACTAGAGTCAGGCCCAATTAGACAGGCCCTGGACAAATAATTACCGTCTCCGTCCATTTTGTTTTCGCCATGTGTCCAGATCACGCTCATATTGTTCATATGCGAGATAAAAATCATTGAACGGCTGTTCCAGCTCGACCAGAGCCTGCGCGCCAAAAGCCTCCAGATCAGCTTTATTGATCGTGGTTGCCCGCTTGCTGATTTTTACCGCCTGGTCACAAAATGGTCGGCGTAACGGCGAAAAAGACCAGTGATTATAAAGGCTGGTCTGATGGCGATCATGCTCAGCCTTATATCCGCGGCCGGCTTCTCGACGAAATTTACTGATAATCGCGCGATTTGCGTTGCGTAGGTAGCGGGCATTCTTCTTGATAAACACATTATAATCGTCGGTAATACGCGCATAACGCGATCCCGTGCAGCTAAGCGCCGCCACATTCAGACCGGCTCGCACATGCCACAATGTCTCAAGCGGCCCCAGATCACGGTTGATCGTATCGCGCAAGCCATCGGTTCGAACTAGCGGCACACGTGTAGTGGCACTGGCACCAAAGGGTGGGGTCGGTGCACGCGGTGCATAGACAACCGGCGGAGCAGCCGGTCCTTGTGGTACAGCAACTGGCTGACATGCAGCCAAAATAGAAAGCGAAGCGGCGATAACTGCAAAACGTAATTTTCCGAAACCCGACACGATTATTATCTCCCAGAATATTTGACACTCGTCTTATGATCAGCTTGGGGCATTGTCTAGCGGCGAGAGCCTAAATGCCCGGTGAACGCCCAAAAGAAAAAGCCCAGCGGTTTCCCGCCGGGCTTTCGGTTAGCGCCTGCCAGTTTTACAGATGCTTAATCGCTTTGCTTAATGTTAGGTCTATTCCCGTCCGCCCATGAAGTAGAGCAGGAACTGGAACATGTTGATGAAGTCCAGATACAGGTTGAGCGCGCTCATGATGACAACTTTGCCAACCATATCTGTTCCCGCGACATAGGCGTACATGGACTTGATCCGCTGCGTATCATAGGCTGTGAGGCCAGCGAAGATAAGAACACCGATGGCACTGATCGCAAGTTGCATCATCGTCGATTGCAGGAAGATGTTAATCACCATTGCGACAATCAAACCGATAACACCCATGATCAGGAAATTGCCCCAGCCGGAAAGATCCTTCTTGGTGGTGTAACCCCACAAGCTAAGCCCAAGGAACGCCGCTGCCGTCGCAAAGAACGTCTGTGCAATGGACGTGCCGGTATAGACGAGGAAAATCGTCGACATCGACAGACCCATCAACGTGGCAAAGCCCCAGAACATCATCTGCAGGGTGAAGGTCGAAAACTTATTCTGACCAAAGCTCATCGCGATTACGATGGCCAGGGGCGACAAAATAATCACCCATTTCAACATTCCGCCACCGAACATGATATCCGCGGCCATACCGGAACTGGCAAACAGCATTGCAACGATACCGGTGAGCAGCACACCGCTCGCCATATAATTGTATACTTTGAGCATATAGGCCCGCAGACCTTGGTCATAGGCTACATCACTCTGCGCCGGCACTCCGACGCCTGTATTTCCCATACCCATGCGGGCATTCTGCGTTGTTCTTGGATCAGGCCAAGCCATGTTATAGATACTCCTTCAATGGCGAGCCTCAAAACAGGCTCAATTACCGGTAATATCGGGTTTTTCCACTCAATATTCAAGAAAAACCGGAAAATTTTCTGCTGGTATCTTTTTTGCCGGCTGAAACCGCCGAAATTGGTGGCTATTTGGGTGCAGACCCTAATTTGGCAACGAGAACCTTTGCGGCCTCAGTTACTTCAGCCCAGGTCTCATCAAAAGCATCATCCTTGCCATAATACGGGTCTGCGGCATCTTGCCCTTCCCGTCCTTCTAAATGGTCGAACAATAAGGAAATTACGGCCTTGTGGCGATTCGGTTCTATTGCTTTCAGATCAATCATATTCTGATTGTCGAGCGCAATTATATGGTCAAAATCGCGAAAATCGTTCGCCGTGACCTGACGCGCGCGCAGATGGCCGATATCAACACCATTTTTCGCGGCGACCGCTATCGCCCGCTCGTCAGGTGCCTGATCCACATGCCAATCACCGGTACCGGCAGAATCAGCTACAATATTCACACCCACTCGCGCGCATTCTTGACGAAACGCAGCTTCGGCCAGAGGGGAGCGACAAATATTGCCGAGACAGACAAATAAAACGGATTGGGTCATAAACTACGCTTTTTCAGACACTAAACATAACGGCTGTGATTGAGATCACGAGCCAGGATCAACTTCCGGAAAATACACCACAGGCGATGCGTCCACCGCTTTCCCCCGATGGATCGGTCTTTAGATCATCTGGTCCGGCATGGACGATGAAAGCCGCTCCGTCTTCATCAAGCAACGCGTTTTTCCCGCCCTTTAGAACGCCGCCTTCCACTATGGCTTCCAATGAACCCTTGCCATCCTCGCCAATATCAAGGTTAAAGAAATCCCCCATATGGGCGCCTTGCGAATTGTCAAAACCATGAGATTTTTTCTCCGGGTTCCAATGTCCGCCAGCCGATTTATAGTCAGGTCCCTCGCATTTTCCTGTTTCATGAATATGCACGCCGTGCTGGCCGGGCGTGAGACCTTCGGCATTTAGCTGAACGATCAATCCGGTATCGCCGGTCGCAATAATTACTTCGCCATATTGCGCCTGATCGGCACCCATCAGAGATGCCCGGGTAATATTTTCGCCATCTTCTTCCGCTTCTCGCGTGGTTTCTCCGCAGGCTGTCAGAGCCAGAGCCGAGATACTTACCACGATCCACTTTCCAATTTTCACGAGCCATCTCCTTGACTATCTTCTCGGGAACTATATTAATTCCCCGGTTAAATGATAGCAGGACGTGATCGTCTGTGGAACCATAAGTTGATTTCGTACCAATATCGAACGCTTTACAGGGATCCATGTGCCAACCTCCCGTTACCTGATTGCCTTAGGGTCGAACCAGCGTCACCTGCGTTTCGGGAATCCGTCCAATGTGTTGAAACATGCGTTAGCTGCAATGACCGCAAAGGGGATTGCGGTCCAATTCAAATCCCCAGTGATGCATTCCAGACCCCTCGGCCCATCACAGCGCACCTATGCCAACAGCGCAGCGATTATAGAAACAAAAATATGGCCCAGCCAATTGCTCATGGTGTTGAAGAAAATTGAGCGGGATTTTGGTAAGCGACGCGGGCAAACATGGTCCAGGAGAACGCTCGATCTCGACATAATATTGTGGAGCGAGGGTGTATTTTCCAGTGGGTTTCCAAAGCTCACAATACCCCATCACGCTTCCGCGAACGACATTTTTGTGCTTGCTCCGGCAGGCACAATTGCGGCGCATTGGCGAGACCCGATTTCCGGCCTGTCGATTGCACAACTGGCATGGCGACTAAATCATCCAAAGCCGCTTGACCGCAAAGCAATGGACCACTAGGGAGGCGCTTCCAAACAGCATAATGCAACGCATTTTGCGATATTGGGGCCCTTAGCTCAGTCGGTAGAGCAACTGACTTTTAATCAGTAGGTCGCTGGTTCGAACCCAGCAGGGCTCACCATAAATATTTGTTTCTATTAGATAAATTTAGAATGCATGGTTTCATCACAGCCGTGGATCTGAAAAACACGCCTTGTCCGGTCAACCGAAACGACGGTGACAGAGGATGAAACCCACGGCAACTTCGATATTGGATGGCGCTCCTGTGGATAGTTCATTCACTGTTCGCAAAATTTGGTGTGTTGGAGCAGATCGGCAGTACATATTATTGGGGTTCAGGCCCTAACCTGCTTTACGCGCGACTTGGCAACTGTGTCTCATGTGCAACATATCTCAAAATTGCCGGCTAAATCTCTGATTGAACCCGTTTTAGCTCGACACCAACCATCTCATAATGAATAATAATCCTAGGCATATAAAATACACTCGTTCAAAATAATATTTGGCTCTTCCTCCCCGGAAAATAGCAAAATATCGGGAGAATATCATGAAAAAATCACTATTATTGACCGCAACCGCTATTGGCGGCCTGACGGCTGTCGCGCCTGCTTATGCTCAGGATGCACAAGGCGAAGAAGAGTTTGATGATAATGTGATCGTTGTAACCGCTTCCAAGCGGGAAACAACGTTGCAGGAAACCCCAATTGCGGTTTCAGTAACAAGTGCTGCACAAATCGAAGAAGCACAGGTTCGTGATTTACTTGATCTTCAAACCCTGGTTCCCTCGTTACGGATCAACCAGTTGCAGACGTCAGCCAACACCAACTTCATCATTCGCGGTTTTGGTAACGGCGCCAACAACGCCGGGATTGAACCCTCGGTCGGCGTTTTCATTGATGGCGTCTATCGTTCGCGTTCTGCGGCACAGATTGGCGATCTTCCCAATCTCCAGCGCGTCGAAGTATTGCGTGGGCCGCAATCCACATTATTCGGCAAAAACGCATCTGCCGGCATTATCAGCATCGTAACCAAAAAACCGCAATTCGAATTTGGCGGCAGTGCGGAACTTTCTTATGGTAATTTTAACGCCATTATTGCCAAGGCGGATATCACCGGACCGATAGGCGACACGGTGGCGTTCAGCTTGTCCGGCAATTTCAACAAACGCGATGGATATGTTCAGGATCTCGCGCTCAATCAAGACGCCAACGAGCGCAATCGCTGGGGTGTTCGCGGGCAACTATTGTTCGAGCCAAGTAATGATCTTAGCTTCCGGTTTATTGCCGATTATGACAAGATCGACGAGGATTGCTGTTCGGTGGTCAACCTTGTCGATGGTCCGACGGGCAACGCGGTTCGCGCACTTGGTGGCCAGATAGATTCCAACAATCCTTTTTCCAGGATTAGCTTCCTGAACTTCGCGTCCACCAATGATATCGAAAATTACGGTGTTTCTCTCCAAACCGACTATAGCACCGGACCATTTGATATAACGGCAATCGGTGCCTATCGCGCTGTACGCAGTGATACCAATGCGGATTCAGATTTTACCAGTGCAGACCTGATCGGTTCCAACAGAAACGCTACTGCAATTGACACCTATACGGCAGAGCTTCGGGTCGCATCAGATTTTGATGGTTTCTTTAACTTCCTGATCGGTGCCTATTATTTCAAGGAAAATATAGACGTTGCAGCGTCGTTGACCTACGGGGCCGATTTCAAAGCCTATGCTGATCTGCTTAGCGGTGGCGGCTATAGCGGATCCGAAGCAACCTTGCGGTTCCTGATCCCAACAATTCCTGCCGGAACATTTGGCGGTCAGGGGCAGGGCCGGTTTGAGAATTATGATTATAGTAATAATAGCTTCTCGATTTTCGGGCAGCTTGATTTTGAGATAACCGATGACCTGACTTTTTCAGCGGGGGGTAACTACACCCGTGACCGCAAACGCGTAGCGCAGAACAATAGCAGTACGGATGTATTCTCGAGCATCGATTTGGTTCAGGCGGGCGCGCTGGCGGGTATTCCGGGATCAATCCCATTGCCAACCGGGACGATTTTTCCCCGTACAGTCCCATGCCCGAACCCCAACACGTTACCGGCTGGCTTTTGCAACCCATTCTTGCCGTTGGCTCCATTTCAATTTCTTCCGGGCTATCTGAATTTCCCCAATGCGGTTGAGGATGGCAGAACAAGAGACAATGATTTCTCCTACACATTACGGCTTGCTTATCGGATTAGCGATAATTTTAACGCCTATGCGACTTATGCGACCGGCTTTAAGGCATCATCGTTCAACCTTTCGACCGACAGTCGGCCATTCCCGACCGATTTCATTCCCGGCTCGCCTTTCCAGGTTCCACCGCCGGCAGCATCACCTATACGGACGGCCATTCCAAATCTGCCAGCCAATCTTACTTCCGGTACACGCTTTGCCGGTCCCGAAGATGCCGAGGTCTATGAGATCGGTTTGAAAGCCCAATTTGATGGTTTTGCTTTCAATCTGGCCTTGTTTGAACAGACCTTGAAGGGTTTCCAGAGTAACGTCTTCACCGGCACCGGTTTCGTTTTGGGTAATGCCGAGCAACAATCGGTTCGCGGATTTGAAATCGATTCGTCGATTTCTCCAATTTACAACCTGACATTTACCGCCGCACTGACATATCTGGATGCAAATTTTGACAGCTTTACCGGTGGTTCTTCTCTGACCCCGACCTTTTCTGTCGTGCCTACCGATCTAACTGGACGGCGCCCTGCATCAGTGCCCAAATATTCGATCAGCGTTGGCGGAACATATACGCATGAATTTGGTAACGACAACGAACTGATCTTTCATGCGGACTATCTGATGGAGAGCAATACCCAGATCGCACAAGGTGCGCCCACTTTCCGCCGTGCAGTTGAAGCTCTCAACGCTTCGATAACCTTCGCGATGGGCAACGGCCTTGCGGTCACCTTATGGGGGCGCAACCTGACGGACGATGTCTACACGACCACGGTCTTCCCGAGTGTAGCGCAGGCGGGTTCCTTGTCCGGCTATCGCAATCAACCGCGTACTTATGGTGGCGCTGTCAAGTTCAAATTCTGATCCTTCTCTTTCGCTGGATCATTGAGGCGAGTGGCATATGTCACTCGCCTTTTTGTTATCAGAAGACTGCCGTGATTTTGTTGTTCAGCAGAAAACTCGCTTCAACAGCGCTTGGTGATATCTTGTTAACAGTCTATCTTCTGGACCGTAAGCTCATAAACAGGTTTCCCATATAGTATAATATATTTGGAAATTAGGATCTGCCAACCAATCATATAATTATGGTTGGGACCTGTTAGTGGGAATGGCCTTCTTCATGATCTGGCATTTTCAAACTATTATAGACGGCTTCAACAAATGCATCGCCCTTGATAAATGCATCCGGGTTTATATCCCATTTCGCACAGCCGGTTTCATCTCCTTGACCTCAGCCAGTGATTTTCCTTCGGATTGTGCCTGTTGGACTGCGGCAATCACCGACTTCATCATATCACGATAGGCCATTAAATCAGCCTTGGACGCCATTGGTCCATGACCCGGAATAATTTTTGTTTGATCATTGACTATCGTCAGCGCCTTTTCAGCTGCCGCAAGAACACCGCGCGCGTTGCCACCACTTTGCAAATCAATGAACGGAAGCGTCACTTTGTTGAAAAACAAATCTCCCATGTGGAGCACATTGGCCTTCTTCCAAAACACGATACTATCGCCATCTGTATGGCCGTGTTTCTGGTGCATGACCTCCACCACATCACCATTGAGGTGCAATTTCAAACCATGATGGTAGGTGACAACCGGCAAGGCTGCTGGCGCTGCCGGGGCAACGTCACGTCCCGCTACATTGGCTCCCGCAACCATTCTTTCCCGAACATGGTCATGCGCCATGATCAGCGCTCCGGCTTTGCCAAAATTTTCGTTCCCGCCGCTATGATCAAAATGCCAATGGGTGTTGATCAGATATTTGACCGGTTCGGCACCAAAGTCGGCTATCGCAGCCTGGATTTTCGGTGTCAAAGGCGCAAATTGATCGTCAATTAGAACCGTACCATCCGGCCCATAGGATATTCCGATATTCCCACCAGCACCAAATAGAACGGCAACGCCCTCAGCCAGTTTTTCAGTCCTGATTTCTACTTTGGCAAAACGGTCCGTTTCCTGCGCGTTGCTCTCAGCACAGGCGGAAAGTGCCAGCGGCGACACTGCAACCAGCGCGCCAAGGATGGTCTTTGTGAAAATATTCTTCATATCGAAAATCTCCTGACTGTCGGAACTTAACATAATTTGGGCAGGGTGTGACATCAAACTTAATCTGTTGATTCACTAACCACGATCATAGCGGAGAGTAACAGTGGCGCACAATCGCTCCGCCTGTTTAACAACTATGGAAACAGCATTCTGTGAATCCGTTTCCAAAACTTGCTCGATTTGAAACGGGTAACCCAATTCAACATAGCGTTTGAAACGCATCTCACCACTAACAACATCCGGCGAGCGCTCGCCAGGCAACAGGTTCGCAAATTGCCTCGCGGCATCAGCAAGATGCGTTGAGTTAACATGGTCACCCGATCCGCTGAGCCAGGGATGCGCGGGCGGGAAGCCATTTTCTTTTGTGATGAGCGCCTGTGCAGAGGGGGTATCACCCTTGATGAGGGGCGAGAGAAAAACCTCACGTTGTGTCGCTACACCGACCGCATCCGCCGAGGCATATTGATATTCATCCACGGAAAACGGCGGCGGCGTTTTTTCTTTCGCCTTTTCCCGCCAGGATTCGAAGTCGCGATTTTGAAAAACCACTCCCTTGCCGCGAATGCTGTAAACCAGTGATCCACTCTTATCGAAAAATATCAAACTATAGTGCGGATCACCGTCCACACCGAACGCATGTCCCAAACCATGCGTCGCATGTCCAACCCCTTGCTTGCCACATGTCCACTCGGTCCGGGTCAGCGCGGACCATTTCCCCGTATCAAGTGTTCCCCGCGCTGCGCCAGTTTCCACCGCTGTCCAATAGTTGATTGTCTGGACTACAATGACGTCAAATGGATCCAGCGCCAGCCACGGCCATTGATTTTTGTCCGAAGAACATTTGAATACAACGGTCCCATCATCCAGAATGACATGGGAGTGCGTAAACGAACTTGCAGAAGCTATTGTCATAGGCTGAAGATTGCAGAAACCTGTCGCTCTGGCAAATCAATGGGCCAAATAATATCCTAATTTTCTTCATCAGGATAAGTTGGCGACCAATCCTGCAGCCAGCTCGGTTCCGCCTGCATCACCACATCTTCCTTGATCGCATAAATCCGTGGATAGGACCCGGTGCTACTCAAATCGCCATTCTTGATCTTGATCAGCTGGTCACGGAGAATTTCAATATCCGCCCGTGACTTGCGGGGCAGTTGCCCGTCTTCTCCCGCATGGGCACCGCGCAGGGCGATGTCCGGGTTTTTCACGGTCGCCTTCAGTATCTTATATGCCGATTGCAGATAATCGCCCATGTTTGAGCCCGGATAATAGGCAACCGCTCTATCGGCGGACATATAATCGCCAGTGAACATGACATTATTCGCGCTATCGAACAACGAAATCGAATTATCGGTATGACCAGGTGTATAGAGCAGCGTCAATTTACGATCGCCAAGATCAATCTCGGATCCCGGTTTGACCCACTCGTCTATTTTCCAGGTGGCTGGTTTCAGCCCTTCCGCAACGCCCAGATGTTCACCCCAATTTGGCGTAAATTCATCACCTTTCGCGCGTTTCCGCAAATGTGGCAAATCAACAAGGGCAATCCGGTCATAACTGCCCAGCCCGGTATGATCATAGTGCAGATGCGACGGGATGAAGGTGATCGGCAGATCAGTAAGTTGTTTGACCACCGGGCGAATATCATAAAATCCGACGCCGGCATCCAGCAGCAGCGCGCGGTCCGCTCCCGCGATCAGATAGTTGATATTTCTGGTCCAGCTATAGGGTTCAGCAATGGCAAAGGTGCGCTCATCAAGCTGAACCACAACAAAATATGCTTCCTCTCCAAAGGGTTTCCCATCCGCAGGAAGATTGGCCTCTTCAGAAGGCATTATACGCTCACCAGTTGTTGCCAGCGGTACCATGATGCGGTGCCGCTGCCAGATGCCGACGACGAGCAGCAGCACGATAATGACCGCTGCAATTCCAAACTTCTTTGCCATATTAGTTCCCCTTGAACGCCGGACTATGCTTCTCATAAAAACGCTGTCACGTCATCCATTGAATCACCGAAGGCGGCGGCAGTGCAACACCATTTGCATCTTCGATTTACAAAAATTGATATTCCGCCAATTGTTCTACGAACCGTCGAATCCGGCCTGGCGGCTAGGAAGTTACTCCGTCAAATCTTCCCACGCATCTTTCAGCTTACCAAAAAAGCCGCTGGAATTGGGTGTCTCATCACCGGTCTCGGTATCCTGGAAGTCGCGCAGGATTTGTCTTTGTTGCTTGGACAATCTGG
>UOEF01000119.1_pt1 | contig 11838 bp, 10 predicted proteins | sample 1989141 | NCBI WGS metagenome assembly UOEF01 (sample SAMEA4712195, study PRJEB27164) | hydrothermal vent metagenome | biome: marine basaltic hydrothermal vent biome; feature: marine hydrothermal vent; material: mineral | place: Pacific Ocean | collected 2011-06-14/2011-07-23 | depth 1719 m
TGAGGAGGCAAATCTTCTTCTCGCCCGGCAAATTCGCCATGCCGGGATCAGCACCCATGTGCCAGCGCGCGGGTCCGTACGTTCTGGCGCGGTTGAACTATTTCTCGCTGGCATTCGTCATACCGCTGACCCGGGTGCGGAATTTATCGTCCACAGCTGGATGGATGAAAATGGCCTGGAGGCGAATGATTATCCGGCCAGTGATCCGGTTCATGCTGAATATCTGGACTATTACAAGGAAATGGGCGTGCCGGCAGAAAAGGCACGAGCCTTTTACGCGCTGACCAACAGCGTGCCTTTTTCAGAACAATTGAAACTGTCGCGCGACGATCTGGCCCGTTATGCATTACTGCATTGATTGATCGCTGATTTTCAGAACGCGAACTAAGGTCCGGACCAAACACCCAGATACTGATCCTCAATCGTTCACGATACATCCATAAAAACTATAATAATCGACCAACTGCATGATTTTGCGGATGGTTATGCTTGTACATGCCCGAAAAACGCACCACATGAGGTTTGATGGAAGAGAAACAAAATAAGAAACGCTGGAACCACACTTCGGGGTCGCGATTTGCGCTCTCGATAGTTGGCGTTTTGCTGATTCTTGTCTCCCCTGTTATCGGCGCAATCCCAGGCCCTGGCTTTATCATTATATTTCCTATTGGCCTGGCTCTGGTGCTTCAAAATTCCCGCTTTGCAAAGAAACGCTATGTCGATTTCAAGCGGCGTTTTCCTCAATATGGGAAATGGACGGACTGGGCGATGCGAAGGCGCAGGCACAAACAGTTGCCAGATGATTTCCAACTACCTTATTTCGGTAAAGTGAAAACCGGCGATAATGACAAGAAAACCGCCCCCTGAAGCTTGACTTTCCCGCGGTTGCCGCTTAATCGCTGCGTCCAACAGGTGGCTGCGACTTTGCGCGGCCTTTTTTTCGATATTTGAATTTAGGAAAACGCGATGAAGCGCACATTTCAACCAAGCCGACTGGTCCGCAAACGGCGCCATGGCTTTCGTGCTCGCAAAGCCACCGTTGGAGGCCGCAAAATACTGGCTGCGCGCCGTGCTCGTGGCCGCGCAAAACTTTCTGCCTGAAACAGAAATAGCCTTTCGCCCAGAAGCTGTGGTGACAGGTTCGACGAAAAACCCCCAAACTATCGAAGTGATTCGGAAGCGCCCGGATTTTCTGCGCGCTAATCGCGGCAAGCGATTCGTGACGCCGGGCTTTGTTCTGCTGGCCCATAAGCGCAGTGAAAGCTGTCCCGTTCCACTCGAATCAATTCGCTATGGCATCACCGTTACCAAGAAAGTCGGTAACGCTATCGCGCGCAACCGTATGAAACGGCGGTTTCGGGCGATGCTATCGGAAATATTACCGCAATGTGGGATGAAGGGCGTCGACCACATAATCATTGGTCGCAAACAATGCCCTGAGCCAGAGTTTGCAGCGATGAAAACCGAGCTCGAAAAAGGCCTTAAACATCTCGCCAGAAAGCTATAGTCCAGATGTTAGCGCGCATATTTATCTTCCTTGTGCGCTGTTGGCAGTGGGGGCCATCACGCATCTTGCCGCCCACCTGTCGCTATAGCCCCAGTTGCTCCGCATATGCCGTGCAGGCCATTCAGAAACATGGCGCAATTAAAGGTGGCTGGTTGGGGATGAAACGGCTATTGCGCTGTCATCCGTGGGGGGGGTCGGGTTACGACCCAGTGCCTTGATTCGATAACACACCGATCTTACTTTCAACAAATAGCCGAAAACATGGCCAGAAATAGGTAGCATAGTGGACGACAAGCGTAATATTATCATGGCGGTACTGCTCACCGGTATCATTCTGCTCGGCTGGCCGATGCTTATGGAAACCTTTTTTCCGGACATGGTCAATAAGAATGATGCAGTGGAACAAGCCAGTGGCCCCGCGACCGTTCAAGGTGATCCGGGAAGCCCTTCTGTATCGACAGCGACTGGCGGAGCGGAGATTGCTGCTGGCAACGCTATTGGAAAGACAAGCAGCCTTCCGGCGGCACTGAAAGCCAGTCCGCGCATATTGATCGAAACACCGCGCCTTAACGGCTCAATCAATTTACAGGGCGCGAAGGTCGATGACCTGACACTGACAGATCACACGGTGAATCTTGACAAGAAAAGTGCGCCGGTTCGTCTATTTGCCCCTGCGGGCACCAAAAATGCCTATTTCAGCCGTTTTGGCTGGGCCGGTGAGGGCGTGAAGGTTCCTGATGACAACACAGTCTGGACGGCGGACCAAAGCAAATTGACGCCAGCCACGCCGGTTAATCTGACCTGGAATAACGATACCGGTCTGGAATTTGCGATCAAGCTTTCGATCGATGAAAATTACCTGATTACCGCGGAGCAAAGCGCCACCAACCGTGGTGCGAACGCGGTTGCATTAAACCCCTATGGTTTGCTCAGCCGGGTGCGGGATGAAAATAACGTTCCGCCAGGCGAACAATCAAGCTGGACCATCCATATCGGCCCAATGGGCGTGTTTGAAGGCACAGCCGATTATGGTTGGGACTATGATGACATTGCTGAAGCAGGAGCAAAGGGCGTTGATTTTAATGCCAGCGACGGGTGGATTGGCTTCACCGACAAATATTGGCTTGGTGCATTGATTCCAAGCAAAGAAGCAAAGATCGACGCAAAATTCCGTGCGGGAAGCGGGAATATTTATCAGGCGCAGGTTGCCCGTGAAAACGCTCAAGTTATCGCTCCGGGCAAAGCTCTAAAATCCACAACGCTCCTGTTCGCGGGCGCAAAAGAAACCGCCCTGCTCGACAAGTATAAAGAAGAGCAGGGCATTACCCTGCTCGACAAAGCAGTGGACTGGGGTTGGTTTTACTGGTTTGAGAAGCCTCTTTTTTACCTGCTTAACTGGCTGTTCAAGATGGTTGGAAATTTCGGTGTCGCGATCATCATAATGACCTTCATTGTGCGCGGCCTGATGTTCCCGATTGCTCAGAAACAATTTGCATCAATGGCGCAAATGCGGGCCGTTCAGCCGAAGATGAAAAAAATTCAGGAGAAGCATAAGGAGGACAAACAGAAGCAGCAGCAGGAAATCATGAAGCTGTACAAGGATGAAAAGGTTAATCCGCTCGCGGGTTGCCTGCCGATCTTCCTGCAAATTCCGATCTTTTTCGCGCTCTATAAAGTGTTGATGCTATCCATTGAAATGCGTCATCAGCCTTTTGCGCTGTGGATTCAGGATTTGTCTGCGCCCGATCCGATGACTCCGGTCAACCTGTTCGGATTGCTGCCCTTTGACCCGCCGAGTTTCCTGGCCGTGGGTATATTGCCAATATTGATGGGCATTACGATGCACTTCCAGTTCAAATTAAACCCGCAGCATATGGAACCGATGCAGCAGAAGATTTTCGGTCTGATGCCGTGGATTTTGGTGTTCATCATGGCGCCCTTTGCTGCCGGTTTGCAACTTTACTGGACGGTCTCCAACGTCCTCACCATCGCGCAACAGAAATGGCTCTATTCGCGCCATCCGCAGATGAAAGAGATGATGGCAAAAGAGGCCGAGGAAAAAGCGAAGAAAGCTGCGGAAGCGGAAGGTTAGGGTGTGACTACGCTTGATAAGTTTCAATATGCCGAACTTGTTTCGGTACCTCTGAAGATCCTGAAACAAGTTGGCATATATCCCCTTCGGCCAAGGGCGTTTTTATGGAAACAGTTTTTCGTCATTGCGAGCATAGCGAAGCAATCCAGAAAGGGTTCTACCGGGCTGGATTGCTTCGTCACTTCGCTCCTCGCAATGACGCATCCTTGGTTCAAAGGAATGAACACCAGACAAGTTCAGGATGACGACTAATTGTGTCCAAACCGCTCCACCCCAAAATTTTCTCCGGGCCCATTCATTTTCTGAAATCGGCTCCGCAGTTAGAGTTTCTGCCCGATCCAAAGGCGCCGGAGATCGCCTTTGCCGGACGGTCTAACGTCGGCAAATCCTCGCTGATCAACACCCTGACTGGGCGCAACAGTCTGGCCCGTACATCCAATACGCCCGGGCGAACGCAGGAACTGAATTTTTTTGATATTGGCGAACCGCTTATTTTCCGGATATGCGATATGCCCGGCTACGGTTTTGCAAAAGCACCGCCCAAGGTGGTCAAAAAATGGCGCTACCTGATCAACGATTATCTGCGCGGAAGGGCCGTGCTAAAACGGACATTCGTGCTGATCGACGCGCGCCACGGCATCAAACCGGTGGATCAGGAAATATTTGAAATGCTCGACAAGGCCGCGGTCAGCTATCGCATTGTCATGACCAAGGCGGATAAGGTGAAGCAGGTGGAGCTCGATAAAACCGCTGAGAAAGTGGCAGCCATGGCAAAGAAACATCCCGCCGCCCATCCAGAACTTATCATTACTTCGTCCGAGAAAAAGCTGGGTATTGATGAGCTTCGGCTGGCAGTACTCGACGCTGTGCAGACATAACGCAAAAATTGCTTCTCGACTTCGTTCGAAACGAACGGCAAAGATACCAGCCATGAAACTGATAATCGGAAACAAGGCCTATTCCAGCTGGTCGATGCGCGGATGGCTCGCCTGCAAGCAATCGGGGCTGTCGTTCGAGGAGCTTATGGTCCCGCTCTTTGGAGAGGATTGGGACGATGTTCGGGTAAGTGAGAATTTTGCTCCCTCGGGCGGTAAAGTACCCATTCTCTGGGATGGAGAAACGGTAATCTGGGACAGCCTGGCGATTATCGACTGGCTGGCAGATAAAACCCATCGCGACCGGTTCTGGCCAAAGGATGAAACCGCGCGCGGCATGGCGCGGTCCATGGCGGCGGAAATGCACAGCAGCTTCATGGCGCTGAAAAAACAATGCCCGATGAACACGCGCAAGACATATGAAGGGCTGACCTTCTCGCCCGAAGTGGTGCAGGATGCCGACCGCATCATACGCCTGTGGGCAGAAGCGCGAGCGCGCTTTGGTAAAGGCGGCCCGTTTCTGTTCGGAACATTTGGCGCGGTAGACATCATGTACGCCCCGGTGGTGTCGCGCTTCAAAACTTATGGTTTTCAACTGCCCGGCTTTGCCAGCAGCTATATGCAGACAATTCAGGAGCATGAGTGGATTGAAGCATGGATGGAATCGGCCGAGGACGAGCCGTGGGTGATCGAACGACTCGAACAACCTGATGTGGCAAAAAGCTGACTGGACTGTAAACCAATGCCAAACAGCACTGTTCTGGAACGCGCCAAACGCCTGATTGCCTGTCCAAGCATAACCCCGGCGACCGGCGCGGTATTTGATGAATTGGAATCGATGCTGAAACCGCTGGGTTTTGCGGTGTCGCGCTTTATTGCCGGAGACGCCGCGACCGATACAGAGCTTGGCGGACCGGTGGAAAACCTCTTTGCTATCCGCAAGGGTGCAGAAGGTTCTCGCCACTTTACCTATGCCGGTCATCTTGATGTTGTCCCGCCCGGAGAAGGATGGAGCAGCGATCCGTTTATCCCGAAAGTAAAGGGCGGGTTTTTACATGGGCGCGGGGCGGTTGATATGAAAGGCAGCATCGCCGCCTTCCTGCACGCGCTTCATATACTACCCAAAGAGCTCGGCACCATCAGTTTGATTATAACCGGCGACGAAGAAGGTCCGGCGCGCTTTGGTACGGTTGCCCTGATGGAATATATGGCGGAGCGCGGCATCACTCCGGATCTCTGCCTTGTCGGGGAACCGACCAGCGTCAACCGGCTGGGCGATATGATGAAAATCGGGCGGCGCGGATCGGTCAATATGTGGATTACCGTAGAGGGTACACAGGGCCATGTCGCCTATCCACATAATGCGGATAATCCGATAACCAAGTTCGGTAAAATCCTGAGCGAAATTGACGCCCTTGTGCTGGACCAAGGGACAGACTGGTTTCAACCGAGCAATATTGAGTTTACCGATCTGAACGTCGGCAATCCTGCCCATAATGTCATTCCGGCCAAAGCCGAAGGGCGGCTGTCGATACGCTTTAACGATCGGCATTCCGGGGCCAGCCTGTCCGAGTTGATCCGCGAAATTGTCGAACGACATGGCGGGAAGCTGAGCCCGATTATCTCGGGCGAGCCGTTTCTTACCCCGCCGGGAGAATTGTCGGATATTATTTCCGGCGCGATTGTTGAAGTCACGGGAGTGGAGCCGGAATTGTCCACCACAGGTGGTACCAGCGACGCGCGTTTTCTGTCCAAAATTGTTCCGGTGGTGGAATTTGGCCTGTGTAACGCAACCATGCACAAGCTTGACGAGGCGGTGGCGGTCAATGATCTGGAACAATTGTCAGAAATCTATGCCTTGGTGACGCAACGGGTGCTGGCATAATTTTGTTTGTGCCGAGCCTGGTCACTTGGAACTATAATAGGTAGCATTGGGGAAACTTGGTCTTTTTCATCGTTGGCAACGTCGCGTGGAATATTATAAATGCCCAACATCATGCACCCGCGTTCTACAAACGAATGGCTTGCAAAATCTGATCACACCTCTTATAGTTTCATTTGTAACTATTTATAGCCCAAATAAGGAAGCCGCCTATGAACGACCTTTTCGAAAACCCTGCCGGACTTGATGGTTTTGAATTTGTCGAATTTTGCGCGCCGGAAAAAGGCGTGTTGGAGCCCGTGTTCGAAGTCATGGGCTTTACCCGTGTTGCCCGGCATCGCAGCAAAGATGTGCATTTATGGCGACAGGGCGGGATTAACCTGATCATCAATTATGAACCCAAATCCGCCGCGTGGTATTTCGCGCGCGAACATGGCCCTTCGGCCTGCGGTATGGCTTTTCGGGTGAGGGACGCGCGCAAGGCTTATGACCTTCTGCTTGAAAAAGGAGCCGAACCGGTCAATGTCGAAACCGGCCCGATGGAGCTTCGTATCCCGGCCATTCGCGGCATTGGTGGCGCGATACTCTATCTGGTTGATCGCTATGCCGATGGCGAACGGGGAGAGGCGTTGAGCATCTATGATATTGATTTTGAATATCTGGACGGCGTGGACCGCCATCCTGAAGGTGTCGGTTTTCATACGATCGATCACCTCACACATAATGTTTATGGTGGCCGGATGGATTATTGGGCGGATTATTATGAAAGTCTTTTCAACTTTAGAGAAATCCGTTTCTTTGACATCAAGGGTGAATATACCGGGTTGACGTCCAAGGCGCTGACCGCGCCGGACGGTAAAATCCGTATCCCGCTCAATGAGGAAGGCGAAGGTGGCAAGGGCCAGATTGAAGAGTTTTTGCGCGAATTTAATGGCGAAGGCATCCAGCATATTGCGCTCATCTGTGATGATATTATCGCTTGTTGGGATAGGCTTAAAAAACTTGGCGTGCCATTTATGACCGCGCCGCCAAATACCTATTATGAAATGCTGGATGAGCGTTTGCCGGGCCACGGAGAAGATGTTGAAGCCCTTCAGACTCGCGGTATCCTGCTTGATGGCACGACCGATGGCGGAGAGCCAAGGCTTCTTCTTCAGATTTTTGCCGAACCTCAGATCGGACCGGTCTTCTTTGAGTTCATCCAGCGTAAAGGCGATGACGGCTTTGGCGAAGGTAATTTCAAAGCTTTGTTCGAAAGCATCGAACGCGATCAAATTGCGCGCGGTGTGCATGATGTGAAGGAGCCTGTAGTATGAGCGCGCCCAATCTTTCCGGCATCCACCATGTTGCCTATCGCTGTAAAGATGCAAAAGAAACCGTCGAATTCTATGCCCGTGTCATGGGTATGGAATTCCAGCTTGCCTTTGCAGAAAATGAAGTTCCTTCGACCGGCGAATATGATCCCTATATGCACATATTTCTTGATGCAGGTGGCGGTAATATACTGGCCTTTTTTGAGCTACCAGAGCAACCGGACATGGGCAAAGACCCCAACACCCCCGAATGGGTGCAACATATCGCGTTCAAGGTTGGAACGCTGGACGAATTACTCGCTGCCAAGGTCAATGCTGAGGCCGAAGGGCTGGACGTACTTGGCCCGACAAATCATGGAATTTTCAAATCAATCTATTTCTTTGACCCCAATGGCCACCGGCTTGAAATCGCCTGTGACACTGGCACCGAGGAAGAAATGTCTGAGCTGCGACGGGTAGCCCCGGATATGCTTGAAGAATGGAGTCGCACAAAAAAGGCACCCCAGCACGCCGCCTGGTTGCACGAAAAAGCGCGCGAAGAATATTGATTCTTGGCATTGACATAGCTGTTCCCCGGCGTAGGCCGGGGTCCAGAATCTTTGTTCACTGGATTCCGGCCTGCGCCGGAAAACATATTTGATCCGGAGCCATCCATGAAACTAGCCACCCTAAAGAATGACACTCGCGATGGCCGACTGGTCGTTGTTTCAAAAGACCTGACCCGTTGTTGTGGAGCAGAAAATATCGCGCCCACCCTCCAAGCGGCCTTGGATGACTGGACAAAATGCGCGCCAAAACTGGAGGCGCTTTACCGCGATGTGGAACATCAGGCCGTGCCCTGTGAACGCTTCCACGAACGCGAAGCCCACAGCCCGCTTCCCCGCGCCTATCAATGGGCAGATGGAAGCGCGTATATCAATCATGTGGAATTGGTCCGCAAAGCGCGCGGTGCAAAGGTGCCAGAGAGTTTTTACCACGACCCCCTAATGTATCAGGGCGGATCCGATGCCTTTCTTGCTCCCCGTGATCCCATTCCTTTAGGCGACCCAAAATGGGGCTGCGATATGGAGGGTGAGGTCGCTGTTATCACCGATGATGTGCCGGCAGGAGCGAGCGCAGATGAGGCCGCCGATCACATTAAACTGGTCATGCTTTGCAACGATGTTTCGCTACGCGGTCTAATCCCCGGAGAGCTGGCCAAGGGCTTTGGTTTTTTCCAGTCCAAACCGCCCAGTGCCTTTTCCCCGGTTTGTGTAACACCCGATGAGTTGGGCGATGCATGGAAAGACAATGTCATCCATCTGCCGCTGATGGTTGATTATAACCGCGAACCGTTTGGACGCACGAATGCCGGCGTGGACGCAACTTTCAGCCTTGCCGAACTTGTCGCGCATGCCGCAAAAACCCGGCCGTTATGTGCTGGCACGATTATCGGATCGGGCACTGTGTCCAATCAGGGCGCTGATGGTGATCCGGGCAAACCTGTTTCAGAAGGCGGGTTGGGTTATAGCTGTATCGCGGAAATCCGGATGATCGAAACCATTGCCAGTGGAGAGCCGAAAACCCCTTTCATGCGGTCAGGCGACACCGTGAAAATTCAGATGCTGGACGCCGATGGGCGTTCCATATTCGGAGCGATCAGGCAGGAAGTGGTTGCGGTTTAAGTCAGCTTAAAGAAGAATCGCAAGATTGCGTTTATCGGCGACTGTGACCTTTACCTTCATGCCAATCAGATCGGTATCTTCCGGGGCATTGGCCAGAATCCCGATCGCAGGAAGCCCGTTTTCATCTTCCAGCCACAGACTCGCCGCACCGCGGCTGTTCTTGCCATAGGGCATTGCGTAGCTTTTAATCACCGCATTGCCGTTAAAGAAATGGTCCGATTTTATATGTTTGTCCGGTTTGATTTTATCTGGCTCGGCGATGCGATCGGGTGACCATCCTCCCTTGACCGGCTGTGCCGCATATATGCCCACAGATTCCTTGTTAATCACTCCGCCATTGGCGGAGATCATACCCGGCTTGCTACCATCTTTCCGCAACTCCTCTACCAAAGCAACAATCGCGTGGGTGCTATAGCTATTTCCGGGACCACCAAAGAAAGTCAGGCCGCCGGTTAGCGTGAAAGAGGAAAGCGAACGGTCTGGCTGTCCCAGGGCATCAATGCCAAGCGAAACAGCGACCGGAAAACAGCTATAAATATCTATCGGCCCCAAATCATCAGCCTCCAGCCCAGACAATCCCAGTGCTCTGGGAAATGCCGATTGCATCGCTGGCGAGATGGATAAATCACTCTGCAGGCTCATTAACGGTACGCTCGCATCCGCGCCGCTGTGCAGATAAATCATCTTATCTTCCGATATGCCGAGTTCAGTGGCGTGCCCCGCCGTGGTCATAATCACGGCGGCACCCAGGTCCACCGCATCCTGCGCCACCATCCAGCGACGATAGGGATCATTCAGGCGGTAATTGGCATTTTCATCCGCCAGCAATTCCTCTGCTGTCCAGCCCCGGGCAAATTGGGCATGTTCTCTGGTCACTGAAACGCCGGACAAAGCCGACCAAAGCTCTGCCATATCTTTGGCATAGCTCTCCCGGTCCATGCCAAGCCGGGCGCGGCGCGCGTTTTCCACAATGCCGTATGACATCGGCATATTGATTAAACCTTGCCGCCATTCATAAGCGGTCAGCATCTTGTCTTCGTCGGTCCGCAAGTCGGTCATTTCGCGGGTGGCCTTCCGGGTCCAGTCCAGTTCTTTACCGCTGCGCCGCGCCCGCTTGACCGTACCTACATTTTCGGCGCTGGCGATGACCATGGCGGTATATTCCCCGTCATAAACCTGACAGGCCAGCTGATTGAGATGCTTTTGCGGACTTTGGCCCCCGACATCGCCGTATAATAATGTTGCCGGATCAAGACCCGATGCCTGTGCAATCGCTTCCGGGAGATTTTCGGGCGATCCGAAATCATGGGGCAATCCGCTATCATGGAACAGGCGCGTCGAAAGCAGGCAATCGACCGAATTTGAGAGCGCGTCCCTCGCTCCACTGTCGTCCAGTGCAACCTTTACCGCGGCTGAGGCAAGATCGGTTGTGGTGGGCCATTCCAATCCCATAGACGCTTTCAATTTCTGGCCGCTGGTTTCTCCCACACCAACAAGCACCGGTGCTTTGGGATCTGTAATTGCCATGTGAAAATCCCTTAAAATAAACAGTTCATCAATCGGTTAAAACTGATAACAGAAGGGTGAAATCATGCACCTGATAATTTGAGGATATTTTGATGAGCGGATGGCCGGAGCTGAAATGGGATGTGGAACCAACCGGACCGTTAAAGGGTCTCAAAATCGTGGATATGTCCACCGTGGTCCTCGGCCCGTTTGCGACGCTCAACTTTGCCGATATGGGTGCGGATGTGATCAAGGTGGAAAATAGCGAGGGCAAATTTGCCGGAGATATGATGCGCCGTGCGGGAGATTCTCCCACCGGTGACCTTGGCCCGATTTATGCGTCGCTCAATCGCAACAAGAAGAGCATAACGATTAACGCTAAGAATGAGGAAGATAAAGCCGTCCTCATCAAATTGCTCAAACATGCCGACGTGTTTTTCCATAATGTGCGGCTTGCCGGAATGAAGCGGTTGGGGCTTGATTATGAAAGCGTCAAGGCGATCAATCCGGGCATTGTCTACGTTCATTGCGCGGGATTTGGTCAGGGCGGTGAATATTCCCACCGACAGGCTTATGATGATCTAATCCAATGTGTATCTGGTTTTGCGTCCCTATTTGAAATGCGCGGAGATAGCGGTCGACCGCTTTACATGCCTTCTCTGGTGGCGGACAAAACCATCGGTCTGTTCGCGGTCAACGCGACATTGGCGGCCATGTATCATAGAGAAAAAACCGGCGAGGGACAGTTTGTTCAGGTGCCGATGTTCGAAGCCTTTACCTGGTTCAATATGGTTGAGAATCTGTGGGGCGAAACTTTCATTCCCGGCAACGGGCGTCTGGCCTATACGCGGTCGATCAACAAGAATCGCAAGCCCTATCCGACCAAGGACGGCTATATCGGGCTGGTTCCCTATAATGACGCGCAGTGGCGAAAATTTTTCGAACTTGGCGGAAAACCGGGCGTATTCGATGAACCGCGCTTTGCCACTTATACCGAGC
>UOEF01000013.1_pt1 | contig 11734 bp, 7 predicted proteins | sample 1989141 | NCBI WGS metagenome assembly UOEF01 (sample SAMEA4712195, study PRJEB27164) | hydrothermal vent metagenome | biome: marine basaltic hydrothermal vent biome; feature: marine hydrothermal vent; material: mineral | place: Pacific Ocean | collected 2011-06-14/2011-07-23 | depth 1719 m
CCGGAACCCAGGGACGCAGATGTTGTTTTGCTTGTTCCAGTACCGACCGAAAATTACTTGACGGTATACCCATAACCAGCACATCGCAGCTGGAAACAGCCTCGCCAATATCGTTCGTAGCTGTCAGTGCTTCGGGCAGCTCGGCATCGGGAAGATATTTGCTGTTGCGGTGGTTGTTGTTAATATCAGCAACCGTCTCTTCATCGCGAGCCCATATCCTGATCGGAGCATTGCGTGAAACGATTGACGCAACCGTAGTACCCCATGATCCGCCGCCTAATAAGCCTACTCGTAAATCCATAACCACTGTCCCCTATTTGCGAATGACTCCCCCCTCGAGGAGTCCGTTCACTGCAAACTGGCCGGAATTTCAGTGTTTTGCAAGGAAAGGCAGATGTGCAGCGGCGGTTTCTTTCGGTTTTTCGATCATCGGGATATGGCCGGTTTCTTCGAGAATGAGCAATTCACTACCTTCCACGCCCGCATGAATTGCCTCTGCGCTGCTCACGTCAATTAAACGATCATCGCGGCCCCAGATGATCAAAGTCGGTACTTTCAAGTCACCAAGTTTCTCGTTTAATGGTCGTTCTTGCGTATCTTTCACGATTGACCAGAATATTTTGTCGAGCAGGTCTTTATGAGCATTGGCATCTTCGAAAAATATTCGGCGAAACTGGCCAGGGATCGGGGGCGGTTTGTAAGTCACAAAAGCCATCAGGCGCTTGACGTCTTCGGCGGAATCTATCGCTAAAGCATTTTTGCCATCTTCCACTGCGCCTTGAAGTTCACTTTCCTTCTCCCCAAGAACGCCAGCATTGTTGAACAAGGTCAGCGATTTCAGATAGTCTGGATAGGTCAACGCAAATTGCAGTGAAATATGCCCACCCATGCTGTTACCGCCAATATGGCATTTTGAAATACCCAGAGCGTCAAGAAACGCGTGCAACCGCTCAACTTGCGAGGCAATATCATAGTCGCGGTCCATCGACCGGTCATTTTCACCAAAACCCGGCAAATCCGGTGAAATCAGGCGATATTGGCCAGTGATATAGGGTGCATACATCGCCCAATTGTCCTTATCTCCGCCAAAACCGTGCAACAACACAATAGTTTCGCCATCTGATGGACCACCTTCCAGATAGGGCCAATCAAAATCCTCAACCCGAACATATTTTTGAACAAGACCGCCTTTTCGGCGCAGGGATTTTTGAATAAAAATATAAATGGTGCGGGGAAAGAAAAAATAAAGCACCAACAGCGTGAAAAGCAACGCCACTGCCAACCAGATTATGATTTGCATTTCCAGAGTGTCTTTCTATTTTTTTTCGACTTCGCCAGGTAATTGGGTATCAATCCAGTCGGTCATATCGGCCAGCACCGCGTCTTTTTCCGGTTCGTTGAAAATCTCGTGAAACAGTCCCGGATAGATTTTCAGCTTTTTTTCCACGCTGCTAATATGATCATTCAGAAAGCTTGACCCTTCCGGCGCGACGACGCTGTCATCGGCCCCGTGCAGCATCAGTAACGGCAGTGATATGCTAGCCGCTTCATTCTCAATAACATTCATTTCGGTCATCATTTCATGCCCCAATCGCGCGCTGATTTTACTACCGGACACCAATGGATCAGCCAAATAGTCCGCCACCACTTTTGGATCCCGGCTTACTCCATTGGGATCGAACCCGATCACACCCATTTTCGGTAGAAATTTTGATAACAGCCGGCTGATAAATTTCAAAAACACAGATGGTTCATCGGCTGCTTTGATTGCGGGACCGGACAGGACGGCGGCGGCAAATTGCGCCTGGTTTTTCAGCAAATAGGTCGCACTGATTAAACCGCCCAAACTATGTCCCACCAATATTCGTGGTAATCCGGTATGGGCCGGTGTCAACTCGCCAATCAACTTGTCGACACCGTCATGATAAACAGAAAATTCCGGCACAAAGCCATTATCACCTTCCGACTTGCCGTGCCCCCAGTGGTCCAGCGCATGAACCGCGAAACCGCGATTTGTGCAATGTTCAGCAAAATACTGATAGCGACCACTATGTTCGTCATAACCGTGAATCAATATGATCACGGCTTTGGGGTCGCCTTCGGGTAGCCAGCTTTGGCGGTATAATTCTGCCCCCGCCGCCTTTGATGGAGACGTGAGCATCAACATCCCCTCTTCGTGCTTCAAGCGATTTTCCTCTTCATCGCTGTTGTGTGATCATGCGCCAGCTCAGTTTCATATTCGAACAGTATCCGATCCAATGTCTGACTAATCTTGGTTTGCGTACGCACCATTTCAATTTTTGGCCAGGTTTTGCGTTCGCCCAGGTCAATTAGTTCTTCAATATCTTCAATCGGTAAATTACTCAAAATCTTCGCCGGGCTCCAGAACATCGATGGACGGACGATATTTATGTCACCGGTATAGTCCTGATTGATCAACGACAGCGACATGTTGGTCAGGCTGTTGAGTCGGGGGAAATAGGACAATGGCTTCTGCCAGATTGCCGCATTCGCGTTAATCCATGCTTTCATTGTGGTGGTGGTAGCGTCCCGGATTGCATTGAGGGGCGTTTTTTGGGCTTTGAAATCACTGGCAAAGGGCGTGACAATCGGGTTCGCCTGGCTGACGATATGATGATTGACGCCATAAAGTCGCGCGAGCCGTTTAGCCGGCAGGTCGTGGGTAACAGAACCATCCACCCATTTTCGGTTGGGCAGATAGGGAACCCGCTCGCCCTTGTGGTTTTTTGCAGCCAGAGTGACGGGTTTATAGATACCGGGTACCGCGCATGATGCCAATACAGCTTCGCGAATATAGACATTTGGAGATGCGATAGCATTTAACAGCCGCGCGGTTTGATGCTTTTCAGCGGGAGCCACGGAAACATTCAGGTGACGGCCGGTTAGTTCATAAGCCTCCTGGAACGTCAAATCCGGGATCGTCCCTTCAATAGATTTGCGTATTTCATCCTGACGCAAACGTCGGGATCCAGTGTCATTAGCCACGCTTATTTTTTCGTAATTTTGGACAATGGTTTCAGGTTCAAAAAAGGCAGGAATTTCATCATCAACATGGGTGCTTATTATCGCGCCAACCACGGAACCGCCGCTGGAGCCGGACAAAATATTGGGCAGCAGGCCTTCTTTCCACAGCGCTTTCACAACCCCTATATGAAAAAAGAGAAAGGCCCCCGAACCACTCATCAAAAAGGCAGAGCGCCCATAGCAATGCTGCGCGCGACGAAAGAAATCCAGTTTCTCCTCGAAAGGAATATCGGTGACCTTGTCGCTCGCAAGATATTCTAGCGAATTGGCGATCGCGTCGACATATTCCTGAATGAGCTGCTTGGTACCAAATTGGGCCTTCTGGTGGAGACGGTCATTGCCCATGCCATCCATATTGCCGTGGATACCTTCGTTCAGGGCATAGAGCAGGCCCGCATTATCCTGTTTTTTCCAGAGCTTGCGTAACCGATCAAGTCGGCGGCGGATTGATTTATGATCGAAATGCTTGCTCTCATCGGATGATTTCCAGATATCGACGCCGGTGGAGCGGTCATGCGCGACTGCGGCATCCGACCAATCGGAATAATTTTCCGCCTGCGACATGGCCTTTTCCATTTTTAACGTGGTGTTCAATATCATATTACGCACTCGCTATTGGGCCAATATCGCATTGCGCCCGGGAAAGACACCCGCACAGCGAATGCCACTCATATTATTCCGCTCCCTATTTCGTCTTGCCTTGACTCGGCCTTCTTGGCGTTTTTGATACGCGCCGGTAGTTAGACCCCATTGGCTGCGGCTTTGCGGCTTTTTCCGCCGTCTTTGCTTTAGCAGAAGCCTTTTTAACCGCGCGATTAGGTTTGGCAACCCGCAATTCTGTGAACGCCTTTTCAATACACTCAATGAAAAACTCAATATCCGGCATGATTTTCCGGTCCGAAGTGACGTTGAATGACATTTGACCATTATAGCTGGGCGTTGCAATGAACAGTCCCATGCCATTTGCCAATGGTGCCAAAGCATATTGATGGGTGCATTTTGCGCCGTTCATATAGAGCGGAAATTGCGGTCCTGGTACATTGGATATGAATACATTGCTCATTTTCGGCGCAAAACGTTCGCTGGTCATAATCCGCGCAACGCCGGCCATGGTCGCCCCTGGAATATGCTGGGTTAAGTCGGTCATCAAACGGGCGCTTAGGCCAGATTTTGCCGCTTTGGACTCTCGCGTAACATCACGAACCGCTTCAAGTCGCTTGAGCGGGTCGGCGATGTCAGAGCCAATTCCCACCGTCATTGCGGAGATATTATTGCCCGGGGATTGATCCTCTCCATTTTTTGCGCGCGCATTGACCGGCACCCAGCCCACCAGTGACTGTTTTGGAAGCTCCTTGTGTCTGGTCAGATATTTACGGAGCGCACCTCCGACTGTTGCCAACACGACATCGTTGATTGTTGCGCCTTCAATCTTCTTCCTGATAGCCTTGAAATCTTCCAGATCAAAAGTGATCGCATCAAACATCTTGTGGGGCGAAACCGCTGCGTTGAACCGTGTGTCGGGCATGCCCGCATCTTTTTGCTTTTCCTCACCAGAGGAGATGGATTTTTGAGCAGCATCGACCAAGGTCGGCGCAAATTTCATCAGCGCGTTGATCATCTTGACCGGTGATGTTGCGGTGCTGTTAATTGCGCGTTGCATATAGTCTGCGGGTTTTGGAACATCGCCAATATCCCAATCGGTTTTGGGATCAGAGACTGCAGGCGTTCCCTTTGCGTCAATATCGCTCATCGCCAAAAAAAACTGTGCGCCCGATGCTCCGTCAATGGCCGCATGGTGAATACGGTTGGCGATGGCATAGCTGCCCTTCTTGAAACCTTTTATCCGGTCCAGCCCTTCAATGACCGTCATGTCCCACAGAGGACGATTCATATCCATCGGTTTGCTATGCAGTCGCGCGATTTGGATGCAAAACTGCCGCCAGTCTCTCGGCTCCGGCAGCGCGCAATGCGAGATATGCGCTTCGACATCAAAATGCTCGTCCTCAACCCAATAGGGATGATCGACATCGAATGGCAACCGAAAGAGCTTGCGCTTAAAAAGAGGAGAATGGTCTTGTCGTTCCCTTACATATTCGATGATGTCTTTCAGTCGTACCTTGCCGCCCGGAGCCGTTGATTGGTCATATATATTAACCCCCATGACATGGGTCAGGTTATTCGGCGTCTGCATATACAGAAACTGGGCGTCCTGGGCGGCGAGTTGTTGCAACATGGGCGTTTGCCCTCCTTATTCAAATATCTTGTCGGCAAGAGCGAGAACTTCAAGGCGAGATTTTTCCATCCGCCGCGAAAGCGCCCGGAATTTGCGGAGAAGAGCTTTACGTTCGGCGATAGTTTCTTTTGTAGTTTCGCCAGTCAAACCAAGACCAGCAGCCATTTTGAAACCATTTTCGAAAAGAATTTTACCGATCGATGCTTCACTGGTAATCCGGCGAAGTAAATAGGCTTGGCGTCCTTCTTTCAACGCCTCTTCCACGCATTGCTTTTTGTCGATCGTCTGTCCGGGTTCCAGTCGCGATAAAATATCCAGTACCACCGTATAGGCCTCTACAAATGGCAGAAACACAGCATGGCCGATCAGTGGCTGAAAGCGGTTGGTAAGGCTTTTTAGCATCGGACCGCCTTCCATCAGCTTCTTGCTCCAGTCCGGATCGGCGCGGGTCAATTCCGCCTTTAGGTTTTTGCGATATTCCGCCTTTGCCGGATAGAAAAACTCAAATTTAAACAAATCGCGAAGCCGGTCGGTTTCTGCCCAAAAAACGTCAGATGCATTCCGCTCTTTATCTTCGCGTGCTTTCAACAACGATAGTTCGATAATTGCTTTGTCCAGAAAGTGATGAATGATCGTATTGCGATAATAGCTGGCGATAGGGTGCTGACCCGGCTCAATAGCGTAAACTCTTTCAGAACCCTTGTCGTGGCGCAAAAGCAGACCGTTATTTACCAGAGTTTCAACAACCTTCGGGATGCCGTCCAGATTTTCCGGTGTCAGATCCTCGCTCATGCGAATATTGCGTTCTCTTGCCCAACCAATGAAAAAGGCAGTAATTGCGCGCAACTCCTGTGCTGTCATTGCGCGCGGTGCGGAACCCAGCAAACACAGACAGACCAGTGATGTCAACGTCAGTGGAGTTACACTATTTGCCTTCACCGCCACCTCAAAAGCGATTTTAGAAAGGCCGATACGGTCATCGGGTTCCGGAGCATTTCCGATAACCACCGGTTCGCCGAAATCGACATAAACCTTGCCCATCGGTTCACGCAGGCTGCGAATATAGCCGAGAAACCAGCTTAAAGATTCCGGCTTTTTGATGATCCCCGTCTGCTCACCGGCATATTCCTCTACATCCCGGATCAGATCAAAGCTGGTCACCACAGGAATGATATGCACATTTTCTATGTCATTCGAATAGGCACTATCCATGACATATTTGAGCAGACCATAGCGTGGTGGCATCAGCTTTCCGAGCCGCGAACGCGTGCCTTCAAACGCCCAGGTCATTGGAAATCGCTTTTCCATCAGATAGCTGACATAGCTTCGCAACACGAGCTTATAGACCGGGTTGTTTTCAAAACTACGCCGAATGAAAATCGTTCCGGCGCGCCGCAGTAGGAACCCCAGTCCAAAAAAATCCAGATTGATGCCGCCAAAAATATGGATCATCGGCAAATCATTCTGATAAGCAAGATCGGTGGGAGTCAAGCCATCCACATAAGTTTTATGTGTGAACAAAAGCAATGTGGGGTGTTCCCGCATGGTTTGGCGCAAGCGGGTCAGTTCGTTTTTGTCAAAACAGACTTCATCCTCATATCCTTGCGATAGCATATACCGGTCAAGCTTTGCCTTCAAATCAATAAACAAAGGGCTTGGCCGGGCGATCAACTCCTTCATATATTTGTCGGCTTCTTCGTATAATTCGGTTTCCTGCTTTCCAAGATCATCAGCCAGCTGGCTGATTGCCGCCCGGAACCGCGGATCGCTGCGTAAACCTTGTGCGACGTGGCGCGGAACTTTATAGCGCCGCCCACGCAAGCTGCGTTCCGATATATCTAGTACCAGACCGGCCTGCCGGACAACAAAATCCGCAAAATCATCACCGTCGCCATCGCTGGGGCTGTCGATAATATTCTGATTTTCATATCGCTGCCGTAGGTCGCCGATCGTTGCGGGTTTACCGGTCAGACAATGGGCCCTGCGCCTATCTCGCAGCAATATCGCGCGGGCGCGCAAACTTCCCGGATTGCGCGGGTCCCCGAATATAATATGTCGTTTTTTTAGTGCTCGGCTTTTATCAAAATTGGGAATCCGCCAGGCAATACGTATCGGCACCACTAGCGTCTCGGGGTCATCCTTTAGCTTTTCCGACAATTTCCCCAAACGCAATCTGGCACGTTCATCCGAAATTGGCAGGCTGATCCAATTTATATCTGCGCCAGGCCCGCCTTCCGTAAGCGATGTATGTAGCCAATCAAGCAAGTATTTCCGTTCAACCCGGTTTCGTGCGTCTATAATGAACAGCTTTGGGCCCGTCGCCAAAAGCGGGCCGGTATTGGCTATCCTTATCGTTTCATCCATTCCCGCTCCCCAAATTGCGGATTATTTTTTCGTGACCCCAGCCTTTTTCGTGACTCTGGCTCTTTTTGCGGCTTTTGCCTTTGTTGCCACTTTCATCCGGGGAGTACCAGCACCTGTTTTTGTGGAACGTACAGTCCTTGTGTTTTTGGGCGCAACTGGTTTCTTACGAGCCGCAGCCTTTGCTTTGGTTGTTTTTTTAGCTTTGAAACTAGTTTTCTTGGCAGGTTTGCGACGTGGTTTTGGCGTTGTCCTCTCAACCGATACCGCTTCAGTACTTTCATTTATAAGGGTTTCGAGCGCTTCTTCTTCTACATCTTGTCCAAGAGCTTTCAAAAACATGGCGCGAACCTCAGCCACATGGTCGCTGATCGTGGCGGCCTTCCAACCGCTCGTATCGACAGGCGGCAATACCTCTACCCTAACTTTTGCCGGTCGCATCAGAAATTCATTCTTTGGCGCAATGTCACCGGCATTGTGAATAACGATAGGAACCATCGGCACACCGGCCTGCATGGCCATATGAAACGCCCCTTTTTTGAAAGGGCCAAGTTTTGGAGATAATGTCCGTGTGCCTTCCGGTGCGATACAGATAGATTTCCTGTCAACCTGAATGGCCTTGATCAATGGCTCCATCGCTTTGATCGCACTTTTCGCATCACCCCGGTCGATGAATACAGTACCGGCCAATTCCATTAGCTTGCCGATTACCGGCGTGTTTCTAATTTCCTTCTTGCCAACACCGCCCATATCCTTGCGGATCAACTTGGCAAGGATCATGATATCTGCTTTGCTCTGATGGTTGAACACAAATATACAGGGTCTGGCATTCCACAGATTTTCTTCGCCGGTCACCTCAAGCTCACAACCGGATATTGCCGTTGCAACATCGCCAAACAAGCCGGCTGAGAAATTCATTGCCTCTCGCTGCGACCCGGTTAGCGCCCAGATTGGCAATGCTGCCACGGCCGCCCCGATAAGGGAAGCTGTGGCATAAACGGTCCGCACATAATCCACCGGTTTACCCGATCCCCGACTATCAAATTTCTGTAAGGGCCAGCCGCGTTCCATGGCGACTTCCCGTAATTTTGCGTTGGGGTTCAAAGGTCGCGGTTTACCTACATGTTCAAGCAGTTCAATATCGTCATAGCTGTCTGAATAGAAATAGCTCTGGTTCAGTTTAAGCTTATATTCTTTAGCAAGCTCTTCTGCCGCCAGGACTTTGCCTTCACCAAAACAGAGCGGGCGAATAATCTCACCGGTAAATACTCCATTTTTAACTTCATACTGAGAGCAAAGTACATGTTCTATATCGAGGTCACGCGCCGTCGGTTCGATTTGGTAGATAGTGGCGGAAGAAACGATTGCGACAGTGTGCCCTTTAGCATGATGTGCCTCAATAAGGTCGCGGGCTTCGGGATAGACTTTGCGCGCAATATGTTTTTCGTAAAGCTCTTCGCCAAATTCGAAATAGCTTTCCTCGGTCACCCCTTTCATGAATTTAGCTGCACCTGACATCAGTCCCGAAAACCCCATACCGCCGGTGCTATATTGAACCATCACGTTGGCTGTCTCTACCAGCTCTTCTGCTGTCATTTCCCGCCGCTTGATCTTTTCCCACAAAATTGCGGTAGCGGAATAACCAGCGATTATCGTGCCATCAAAGTCAAATAGTGCGCCAATATGCGGTCCTTCAGGAGCATCGAGCACGTCCTGCAAATGGGATTGGTGATTTGCCATTACTGTCCTTCAATCTCCGCCGACTTTACCCTGCAACGCTCCATAGTGCCAAAATACAGCGGGATTTCCGAGTCTTTAATTGGTAAGCCGATAATTATCATGGGGAATTTGAATTGGCGCGTCTTTCCATCGGAAACAATTTGTCAGTTCGATAGACGGAAAAAGTGATAATATGGTGAACATATTCTATATACCGGAAAGACTGTTGATCGACTTTCCTTGCCTTTGTGGAATTCACGATGCTACGCAAATCCTCCCATGGAGCAGAGAGGTTTAATGTCAGAAGCAACGAGCAGGGCCAGTCGACTTGATCGTTTGGTCATACGTCAACCGGATGACTGGCACGTGCATTTGCGCGATGGCGAAATGCTCAGCGCAGTTGCAAATTTTACTGCCCGGCAATTTGCGCGCGCGATTGTCATGCCCAATTTGGCTTCGCCGGTAACTACTGTTGATGCGGCAAGCGCCTATCTAAAACGGATTATGGCAGCGGTTTCGGACGGGATTGCCTTTCAACCACTGATGACTTGCTATCTTACCGACAGCATTGCTCCGGACGAAGTGGAGCGCGGCTTTGCCTCTGGCGCTTTTACCGCCTGCAAACTTTATCCGGCAGGCGCGACAACCAATTCCAGCCACGGCGTCACCAATATCAAAAATATTTATCCGGTTCTGGAAACCATGCAACGAATCGGCATGCCGCTGCTGGTACATGGTGAGGTTACCGATAGCGACATCGATATATTCGACCGGGAAGCGGTTTTCATAGACCGGATATTATCTGGTGTGATTGCCGGTTTTCCAGAACTGAAAATCGTATTTGAGCATATTACCACTGTTGATGCTGTCCAATTCGTGGAAGGCGCTGAAGATAATATCGCCGCAACCATAACGCCCCATCATCTGGAATTTAGCCGCAACGCGATGTTTCAGGGCGGAATACGCCCCCATTATTATTGCCTGCCGGTGGTGAAACGTGAAACGCACAGGCTTGCGCTTCGCAAAGCAGCGACTTCCGGTTCAAAGAAGTTCTTCCTTGGTACGGATTCCGCCCCTCATGTTGTGGAGGCAAAGGAAACATCCTGTGGATGTGCCGGATTATTCAACGCTCCCCATGCGCTGGAAAGCTATATGAAAATATTTGAAGAGGAAGCAGCGCTCGATAAATTCGAAGCTTTTGCTTCGGAAAATGGCCCAAATTTTTACGGTTTGCCACTGAATGAAAAACGAATCATACTGGAAAGGCGCATCACGAAGGTTCCTGCGATCATATCAGCAGGGGATAGCGGCGTTATTCCGTTTCATGCAGAAGAACAATTGGGTTGGACTTACGCCGGATTGCTGACCGAATAGAAGTTTCGTCAGAATCAGATTTCCATCTGACTGCCAAGTTCAACCACGCGGTTACTGGGCAGTTTGAAAAATTCCATGGCGGTAGCGGCATTTCTTAACATCCAGGAAAATATCTTCTCGCGCCACAGCATCATTTGTGGTTTTTCTGAAGGCAACAGGGTTTGACGAGATAGGAAAAAGCTCGTTTGCATCATGTCAAACGCATCGCCACATTGCGTAACTTTTTTCAAAGCCGCTGGAACATCGGTTTCCTGCATGAAACCAAAATGCAAAATCAGGCGATAGAAACCGTTTCCAAGATCCTTCACTTCAACCCGTTCTTTTATCGGTACGCTTGGCACATCCTCTATATTGACGGTTAGAATAACCACCCGCTCATGAATGACCTTATTATGTTTTAAGTTGTGCAACAAAGCCGATGGAACACCCACCGAAGTGGAGGCCATGAATATTGCGGTACCAGGAACGCGCGCGGCACTATTGGCGGCCGATTTGGTGAATATTTCAATTGGCATCGCGGCCTCCGCCATATTCGCGCGCATCAATTTACGACCTTTTGCCCAGGTGGTGAGCAGCAAGAAAGCAATCCCGCCGATCAGCAGTGGGAACCAACCGCCATCGGGAACCTTGGTCAGATTTGCCGCAAAATAGGCTCCATCAACAATGAAGAAAATCGCGATCATCGGTATCGCATACCACCATTTCCATTTCCACAACGTCAGCACGACAATTGCCAGTAACGCAGTGTCGATGAACATCGCTCCCGTCACCGCGATACCATAAGCGGAAGCAAGATTGCTCGAAGTCTGAAAGGTCAGAACCAACAGGATCACCGCAATCATCAACATCCAGTTGATCGCCGGAATATAAATCTGGCCGGCTTCCGATGCGCTGGTATGCTTGATGGTCAGGCGCGGAATAAAACCCAGCTGAATAGCTTGATGTGTAACGGAGAAGGCACCGGATATAACCGCCTGGCTCGCGATAAATGTGGCCATGGTC
>UOEF01000379.1_pt1 | contig 11521 bp, 15 predicted proteins | sample 1989141 | NCBI WGS metagenome assembly UOEF01 (sample SAMEA4712195, study PRJEB27164) | hydrothermal vent metagenome | biome: marine basaltic hydrothermal vent biome; feature: marine hydrothermal vent; material: mineral | place: Pacific Ocean | collected 2011-06-14/2011-07-23 | depth 1719 m
CATTAAATCGCAATCAGATACGGATTGAAGCGAGTTGTACTGAGGCGAGGAAGTTATCGTCTCTTTTGTCATATCGTGTGGCAACGGCGCGGAAGTATTTGAGTTTGCTAAAGAACCTTTCAACGAGGTTGCGATAGCGGTACAGGAACTTGTTGAACACAGGCTTTTTCTTTCGCTGCGGCATGGGCGGGATATTGGCCCATGCTCCCTTTTCTGCAATCTTGGCGCGCAGATTATCTGCATCATAAGGCCGATCAGCGAGCAGAATATCGCCAGCTTTTAGCGTGTCGAGCATCTCAAAAGCGCTGTGGCCGTCATAGGCTTGTCCCGTGCTCAGGCACAATGTGACAGGTAGGCCATTGGCATCGACCATCGCGTGTATCTTGGTGGTCAAGCCTCCACGCGAACGGCCCATGCAATCGGATCGACCGCCTTTTTTTTGGCGTTGCTGCCATGCTGATGCACGCGGATGGACGATGAGTCGATCATCTGGATGTCACCCTCGTAAGCCTCTGATACCGCCTGTAATATCACCGCCCATACACCCGCCTTGCGCCAGCGGTTGAACCGGTTTACGCACGTTGTATAAGGCCCGTAACGAGCCGGAATGTCCGCCCACGGCGCGCCTGTTCGTAGTCGCCAGAATATACCATTGAGCACCCGCCGGTCATCAACCCGGGGCACTCCCCGGCTCTTGTTCGGTAACATAGGCTGGATCACACCCCGCTCAAAATCGGTCAAATCAAATCGCGCCATGAACAATCTCCTTATCCAAAAGACTGAGCCGAAGGCCATCGAAGATAATCACAATTTAGACAATTTGGAAATCCCCTTTATGGGTATGTGAGCTAATGCCAACTGGATGATAGTTGGGGGTCACGTCAATGGCATGTCCAAGCTGCCTCTCGAAAAGCGCGTCCAAATCCTTTCCATGCTGGTTGAAGGTAGTTCAATGCGTTCAACATCCCGCGTTGTCGGCGTATCAATCAACACTGTATCGAAGCTACTCATTGAAGCTGGCGAGGCTTGCGCTAAATATCATGACAAGAATGTCCGAAATCTCAACAGCAAGCGTATCCAGTGCGATGAAATTTGGAGTTTCTGCTATTAAAAGGAAAAGAACGCCGCTTCCGCAAAGGGTGCGCCGACTTTCGCTGGCGACGTTTGGACGTGGACAAGTTTGGACGCTGATAGCAAACTGATCTGCAATTGGTTTGTTGGCGGGCGCGATGCTGAATATGCAGCCTATTTCATAGATGATCTAGCAAGTCGTTTGAGCAACCGAGTTCAAATGACGACAGACGGCCATAAGCCCTATCTACGGGCCATAGACAACGCTTTTGGCATGACATTGACTATGCCACGCTGGTCACTGTATGGCCCCGCACCGAAAGGCCACACGCGGCGTTACAGCCCTGTACAGTGCAACGGTATCAGAAAGAAAACCCGCACCGGCAAGCCCGATAAGAAGCATGCCTCAACATCCTGCGCGGAGCGGCAAAACCTGAATATCAGAATGGGGATGCGCCGGTTTACGAGATTGACCAATGCGTTCAGCAAGAAATATGAAAACCACTGCCCTGCCCTCGCGCTCTACTTTGTGTTCTATAATTTCATTCGGAAACACGCTACGCTAAAAACGACACCGGCTGTTGCCGCTGGCATTGCAGATAAACCTTACAAAATGGAGTGGATTGTATCTCTAATTGAGGCCCGCGCTCCAAAGACTGGACGGCCAAGGAAAAACACCTGATACACTACCGTCCTCTGGAAAATGGCGCAGAGATACAGTTGCTAGGTGGAAGGTTTCTTCTTTGGTATGGGCTGACCCTCTATTTCAATTACCTGATCGGCTGCTGGTATCTTGTCATCTTCTCGTTGAGCGCGATCATAAAGTGCTTTGGCGATCATTGCGCCCCCCACAAGCATGGCGCCGGGCAGTGAACGGGTGGCAATACGGGTTGCCAATATACCCACACCAAATCCCAATATACCGCTTCCTTTGCCACGCTTTCGCGCTTCATTGCCCACGATCATTGTGATGATGTTCCTTACCATTTACGACACTCCTTCCAATTTATAGTGGACGACCCGTCATAGCCTCAGGTTTAACATGGTGATCATAGGTTCCTGCATCAACCAGACCCAATTCCAATGCCGCCGCGCGAAGTGATATTTCCTTCTTATGCGCGTGTTTCGCGATTTTTGTGGCATTGTCATACCCGATCACGGGGGCGAGTGCGGTCACCAGCATCAGGCTGTTATCAACAAGGTCCTTGATCCGCTTTTCATTGGCCTCCAGCCCCTCGACACAGCGCTCGGCAAATCCCGACATTCCGATGGACGCGATTTCTATGGAGCGCAGCACATTGGCACCTATTAGTGGCTTGAATACATTGAGCTCCAGATGTCCCTGCATGCCCCCGACGGTTACAGCCTGATGATTGCCAATCATTTGCGCGGCGACCATCGTTAACATCTCGCACTGGGTCGGGTTAACCTTACCCGGCATAATCGAACTGCCCGGTTCATTGGCGGGCAGGCTGAGTTCACCCAATCCCGAACGTGGGCCGGAACCAAGGAGCCGAATATCATTGGCGATCTTGGTTAGAGAGACCGCTAATGTGTTCAATGCGCCGGAAAGTTCAACCATTGTATCATGCGCTGCAAGCTCGGCAAATTTATTGGGGGCCGAGGTAAATTTGAATCCGGTAATCTTCGAGATTTCCCTGGCAATATGCTCGCCAAAATTTTCAGGTGCGTTGAGACCGGTGCCGACCGCCGTTCCACCCTGTGCCAATTGATGCAGGCGCGGCAACACCGCTTCAATACGGTCGCGAGAGGCCACCAGTTGCGCGGCATAACCGGAAAACTCCTGCCCAAGGGTTAGGGGAGTTGCATCCTGCAAATGGGTGCGCCCGATTTTGACTATGGCTTTCCAGTCCTGCGCTTTTTGCGCCAGCGCGTCGTGAAGCTGTTCAAGCGCCGGAAATAGCTCAACCTCCAGCGCAAGCGCAGAGGCGATGTGCATGGCGGTCGGAAAACTGTCGTTCGATGACTGTCCTCGATTGACATGATCATTGGGGTGTACGGGGTTTTTACCCCCGCGCTTTCCGGTCAGATGTTCGTTGGCAATTCCGGCGATAACTTCATTGACGTTCATATTCGATTGTGTGCCGGAACCGGTTTGCCAGATAGTTAGCGGAAATTGATTGTCGTGTGCGCCGGACCGGACTTCCTCTGCGGCATTTTCGATCGCTCCTGCAATCTCAGGGTCTAGTCCGTGAATGCCGTTAATTCTTGCCGCAGCCTGTTTGACGGTCGCAAGCGCATAGACAAGCCGGATCGGCATGCGTTCCTGGCGAGGAAAGGGGAAATTTTCGATACTGCGCTGTGTTTGCGCGCCCCAATAGGCGTCGGCAGGTACTTCGATTTCTCCAATGGAATCGGTTTCGATACGGGTGTTGGTCATGTCGGTCAGCCTATCACGAAAATCGTCACTGCGTCATCCCAAGCTTGATCCTGAATCCAGAGCATTACAACCCAGCCATGTGAGTTTACCGCTCTGGATGCCAAATCAAGTTCAGCAAGAGCAACTTATTCGCTATTTCTTCTTCCCGAAATCAACAGTCACAACATTAGAGCCGTCATCTACCAGTTCTGGTATTATATCTTGATCACCATCATTTTCGGCTGGCTCATGCTCATCTATCTCGCCTTCTACCTCATCGACGTGAAATTGCAGCGCAAAGTCCACCGCTGGATCGACAAAAGACGTTATGGCCGCAAACGGAATATGGAGCATTGAGCTAATCTGATTGAAACTCAGGCCGACTTCGAATCGATCTTCGCTGACTTTCAGATCCCAATAGCGATTTTGCAGAACGATTGTCATTTCGTCAGGGAATTTTGCGATGAGATGATCAGGAATATCTACGCCCGGCGCCCGGGTTTTGAAAGTGATGTAAAAATGATGCTCGCCTGGCAAGCCGTCTTTCTCGACTTCCCCCAATACCCTGCCGACTACGGCGCGCAGGGCTTCCTGCACAATTTCGTCATAGGGAATCAGGCTGTCGGGGGCGCTATCGGTCATTTGCACTTGGTGGCGCGAACAGGGGGCAGGGTCAAGGGACTTTGGTTAATTTCATTGATTAGGATTCATGTGAATTTCTTGCCTCTCCACCCTAAGCCATTATAGGTTCGCCGCATGAGAACAGCGACAATTGAAAGAAATACCAAAGAAACTGAGATTTCTGTCGAGTTAAATCTCGACGGGACCGGCCAATATGAGATTTCGACCGGCATTGGATTTCTTGACCATATGATCGAGCAGTTCTCGCGGCATTCGCTCATAGATTTGAAGCTGAAGATCAAAGGTGATCTGTACGTCGATCAGCATCATACTGCCGAAGACAGCGCAATCGCTGTGGGACATGCCATTGGTCAGGCGCTTGGCGACAAGGCGGGGATTGTTCGCTACGGCAGCGCCTATTCACCGATGGATGAGACATTAAGCCGCGTCGCGCTTGATATTTCCGGGCGGCCCTATTTCGTCTGGAAGGCTGGATTTTCGCAGGAGCGTCTGGGTGAAATGGACACGGAATTATTCAAACACTGGTTCCACAGCGTTGCTGATGCAGCCGGGATTACGCTGCATATTGAATTGCTTTACGGAGAGAATAATCACCATATTGCGGAAAGCATATTCAAGGGCTTTGCCCGCGCGATGCGACAGGCGGTAGAGCGCGACCCGCGCAAGGGCGATGCCATTCCTTCCACAAAGGGGCGACTTGGTGGGTAGCGCGTATTTTCCGTTGGTGTTGAACTTGTCGAACCGCGCTTTTCCCAAAAGAAATATATAATCGATAGGTACCCTTCGACACGCTCAGGGTTAGCGGAGAAATAATTGACCGAAAAAATTGTCCTTATCGACTATGGCGCCGGTAACCTGCACAGTGTTTTCAATGCGTTGAAAGCGGTGGGCGCCAACGGCGTGCAGGTGACTGCTGATCCAAAGGTTGTTTCAACCGCGGATCGGATTGTGCTTCCTGGCGTGGGGGCGTTCGGCGCTTGTCGCGATGCACTTGCCAATATTGACGGGATGATTGATGCGCTCGAACAGCGGGTACGAACTGATTCTGCACCATTTTTGGGGATATGTGTGGGAATGCAACTGCTGGCCGATAAGGGTATCGAATTTGGCGAGCATGCTGGATTGGGATGGATAGGTGGTACGGTGAAGGCGCTCAAAGCCGCGTCCCCGGAAATTAAAATTCCTCATATGGGCTGGAATGATGTCTCACCGAAAACTCACAGCCATTTGGTCGAAGCAGGTGAGGCTTATTACCTTCACGGCTATCATTTTGATGTTGCGAACACGTCGGATATATTGGCGACTACAAAACACGGTTCATCGCTGGTTTCTGCGGTTGGTCGCGACAATATTGTGGGAGTGCAATTTCACCCCGAAAAAAGTCAGGTTTATGGCCTTAATTTTCTGGAGCGGTTTTTGGAGTGGAAACCATGATCATAAATAACCCCGGTAGCGCTGAGCTTGTCGAAGTGCGTGTATCGGTCGAGAGTCGTCCTTCGACAGGCGCAGGACTAACGGAACCACTCTTATGATCATATTTCCTGCCATCGACCTTAAATCTGGCGAAGTCGTGCGGCTGGCCGAAGGCGATATGGACCGGGCGACGGTATATGGCGACAATCCGGCGGAACAGGCAGAGCTGTTTGCCGCATCGGGCGCAGAGCATTTGCATGTGGTCGATCTTGATGGTGCTTTTGCAGGCTCTCCCCAAAATGCCGCCGCCGTAGAAGCCATTGTTGCAAGCTTCCCCGGCCATGTGCAACTTGGCGGCGGAATCCGAAACAGAGAGACGGTCGCTCGTTGGTTCGAACTGGGCGTGGCCCGGCTGGTGATTGGCACTGCGGCGCTGAAAGATCCTCAATTCGTCAAAGATATGGCGAGGGAATATCAAGGCGGGATCGTCGTCGCGGTAGATGCACGGGATGGTTTTGTTGCGACCGAAGGCTGGGCAGATGTGTCAAAGGTTAGTGTCACCGATTTGTCCCGGCGGTTTGAGGATGCAGGCGTTGCCTCTTTGTTATTTACCGATGTGGGCCGCGATGGCTTGCTCACTGGATGCAATATCGAAGCAACCGTTGACCTGGCGCGCAGCGTTGACATTCCCGTCATTGCAAGCGGCGGCGTAAAGGGGCTGGACGACATCCATATGCTCGCCCAGTTTAAGCAGGACGGAATTGAAGGCGTAATCACGGGGCGCGCGCTATATGATGGGCGACTGGATTTGGAGACGGCCATTGCGATGGCGAACCGGTGATATGACAGTAAGAATCCGTGTCATACCCTGTCTTGATGTCGCCGGTGGCCGGGTGGTCAAAGGGGTGAACTTTGTCGGTCTGCAAGATGCTGGAGATCCGGTCGAGCAGGCAAAGGCCTATGATGCGGCAGGCGCGGACGAGCTTTGTTTTCTCGACATAACCGCATCCCACGAAAAGCGCGATACGATTATTGATGTTGTCCGCCGAACGGCAGAAGTTTGTTTCATGCCGCTCACCGTTGGAGGCGGCGTGCGTACAGCCGATGATGCCCGCGCCCTGCTTATGGCTGGCGCTGATAAAGTAGCGGTCAATAGCGCAGCGGTTGCGCGGCCCGAAGTCGTTAGCGATATTGCAGGCCGGTTCGGAAGTCAGTGCATGGTAGCATCCATTGATGCGCGCAACGTGGGAGAAAACCGTTGGGAAATCTTTACGCATGGCGGGCGCATGGCCACGGGGATTGACGCAATTGCCCATGCAGTGCGGCTTACTGAACTGGGTGCAGGGGAGTTGCTTGTCACCTCGATGGACCGTGATGGAACGCGTGACGGCTATGATCTTGCCTTGACATCGGCAGTGGCTGATGCGGTTTCTATTCCCGTTGTTGCCAGCGGCGGTGTCGGTTCGCTTGATCACCTCGTGGAGGGGGTTACAAAAGGCCGTGCCAATGCGGTGCTGGCGGCTTCAATTTTTCACTTTGGCGAGCATAGCATATCGCAGGCACATGCCGCGTTGCGTGCCGCTAACCTGCCTGCTCGAAGTTGAATCAATTTGAGGCAGCATAAAACAGTCTCTCGTGAACTAGCAACTGTATCTCTACCTATTATTCCAGAGGACATTTTTGGTTAGTAAAGCGTTTGCTGTGATGATGCGTTTTCTGGCGACGGCAATGATGACAAGTTTATGAGGTTTGCCTTTTTGTTTCAGGCGCTTTGCGAAGGCCGCAAGGGTTGGATTGTGGTTTGAAGCGACCAGTGCTGCCTGATACAGCAGATGTCGCAACCAGGTGCGTCCACCTTTGATCCGGCGTTTTCTGCTATCGCTATTGATTGGCGTAAGGCCCGCCAGTGCTGCAACCTGCTTTTCGCCCAGCAGGTCAGTCTTCGCCAGATTGCCTAACGATCGCGCAAAGTTTCGCACGTGAGCGGCTGACACCTGACGCACGTCAAAACCGGCTATTGTCAATGCCTCCCGCCTCCCACAAGGCCCACTCGCAAAAGCCCAATCAACTGTTCGAGACGCAAAGAAAGAGAAGGTACCACCACTCTAGCAAAGCGTGATCAGCCAGCAAGGCTTGCCACAAGGGTCAGGCGGCGCGCACCTCCCCAGCCCACAGCTTTGCAAAGCTGTGGGCTGGGGACTATATAGCAAATTTGAAATACATAAGGGTCTGAAGAGGAATCACATTTGACACCGCGCGAGAAACAGGCACTTAGGTCCAAAGATGCACTTTGCGGGGCAACCATTCGCTGTCTGGATAAATATGGTTATGCAAAAACTAGCACCAGCCGGATTACGCAAGAAGCCGGGGCATCGCGCGGCGCTCTCACCCATCATTTTCCTACAAAAGAGGACTTAATTGTAGAAACAACCAATAGAATATTACGCCCTGTAGCCAACCTGCCCAAAGAACCGGTACCAAGCGAAGGCCAATCTTCAAAGGAATATGAGTTATCGATGATTAAAACCGAACTCCGGCGGGTTTGGGAGCAAGTCGCCAATACAGCAGAAGCCCGGGCGCTGCTGGAAATTCTTGTGGCTTTCAGAACCGATACAAAACTCAGGGAAAGGATAAAGCCGGATCTGGTCCGCTGGAACGCCCGGATGCAGCAGTCCATTTTGTCGGGCTATGCATCAGCAGATGGAGATGACGAGCGGCTTGACCGCATCTGGCAGATTGTGCGGGTTTTCTATCGCGGTTTGATAACCCAAAATGCCTTTGTCGAAGACCCCGGATCGCTTGATGAAATTATGGAAGAATTTGTGAATATGCTGGCCCCGATGATGCAACTTCGCCAAAGTTGTGAATGAAAAGAAGCTATAGTCTCAAATCTCTTTTTTGATTGGCCTCAGATCGCGGTAGCCGGGCGTGCGCTTTTCTTTCTGCGCCGCCACGCTCTCTATAATATCTGCGGGTTGGAACATCCCTGCCTGCCACGTGGCAATATAATCCAGACCATCTCCTATGCTATGATCGCGGGCATATGGCAGCAGCCAACTGGCCATTTACCGCAAGCCAGCTTGGAGTTGCGATAAAGAAGACTGCCTGAAATATTCCCTTAGCCGGATAGAGCAGCGTGCCAAACAGCAGGCGTAGCTTTGCGTTGTCGGTATCCTGTGCAGCGGCTCCGGCCTGTATCCTTTGTGATGCCAAGTTTTGACCCTTCAACTGGGGTATGAGAGATGATGGTCGGTGGTGTCGGTCATATTGTCTACACTTTGGCGTCTTTTACCGGCTCGCCCGCGCCAACTTTAGCGAGCAGACAGAAAACCAATCCGGCGAGGGACAGGGCGGCCACCACGTAATATGCCGTCGCGTAGCCGCTGCCTTCGACGACCCACCCGAAACTGCCCGACATGGACGAGCGACCGAGATTGGGAACAGCCATGAACAGCGCAAACAGGCTTGCGGCTATCGCGGGATTACAAAGGCGCATGGCCCAGACGATGAGAGTGATGGTCAGGAAAAGGGCGGTGACATACTGGACCGCGAAGACCGCCATGAAAGCCGTGCTATTTTGCCAGTGTTCAAATGTCGCGCCCGCTATGATTGCCGCAATTGCAAGGATCAGAAAAAGCACAGTCATGGTCGTACGCAGGCCCGCCCAGCGCACAATGAATGTTACCATCGTGGCACCCGCAATCGCTGCAACGAGCCCGACAAGACTCGCAAAGCTGCTATAATCGTCACTCCCCCAGCCCAGTTGCTGGACCGCTAGCGTCGGTGCGACGGAATCCAGAAAGGCAGAGGTCGCGACGGACAGTCCAGTCCCAATCAGGAACAGGAAGGTAAGCGGCGATAGCAGGGACCGAAAAATCCCCTTCAATATGGGAAGCCAGGCCGCATGTTGGCGCGCCACACATTCCGCGGAGGGCTGGCCGCCGGTCCATGGAAAAAGCCGCTCGCCAGGACGTTCCCGGAATATGGAAATGAATAGCGACGCGATGGCCACAAATACGCCGAAAATGATGGCCGCTGTTGATATATCGTCATTTACCAGTATTTGTCCTGCGATAAAACCGGATGCAGAAATGCCCAAAGCCTGTGAACCAAACATAAACCCGTTGATGGTGGTTCGTTCTTTTTCTGGCACAAGATCGACGGCCATGCCATCAACCGCCACATCGTTGAAGGTGGCGCATAGATTGAGGGCGAAACAAAAACCGGCGAGCACGGCGATCTGATCGGCGGAGGGGGCAGCGATGGCCAGCGCGAACAGGGTTACGATCATCATCGCCTGTGCGACCAATATCCATGATCGCCGCCTGCCCATTGGGCGATAAGTGAAACGATCCATCAGGAGGCCGTTAAAAAGCTTGAGCGACCAGGGCAGCAGCGCCGTTCCGACAAAACCGCCCACTTCTATTGGTGACGCGCCGCGGGCGGCCAGCCAGGCGGGAATCGCGACAACGCTGAGGCCAAAAACGATGCCCTGCATGAAATAGAGCAATATGATCGCGGTGGACCGCAGATGTTTGTTTTCGGAGAGCGCCGGAATGACGTGATGGCCCATATCGAGGGCCGGAATTTCGGATGCATATTGGGTCAACGGGTCTTCTCCAGATCATGAATGAAAGCGCCTAGAGTTCTTAGGTCAGTCATAAAAATACCGCTCTTCGATGATTTTTCCGTCGCGGACGGTGTAGATGGCGATCTCGGAAAATGGCTCGCACCGGCCGGTGGCACGGCGCTTGATGAGCATATCGATAAACAAGGCAAAGCGGTTGCCTGTGATGAAGGGGCCATCGATGCTAAGTTCCTCCATCGCGCTATGCCCCAGCCAACTGGTCAATTTACCATGCGCTTCATCAAATCCCGTAACGATCGCCGGAGCATGTTCGGTCGTATCGTCAGGCTCGATACAGACGATATCGGTAGCCCAATATTTTTCCGCAGCGTCTTGAGGTTTTCCCGCGGCGATTAAAGCCGTGAAATCATCAGCAATCTCGACAAGGCTGTGCATGGGAATATCTCGGGCATCGGATGGGATAGCTTGGCGGATGGCGGGTCGCATAACCATCCGCCGAACACATGTGCCGTCCCAGCGGACGCTGCAAAGGGTTGCACCATCCGCCGAGGTCGCACATTTGAGTTAGCGAACCGTATATTCGCGCAGAAGCATGCTGCTCTTCACGGTGCGGTATTCGGCTCGATTGCCGGACTCTGATATTTGTTGCTCAGCCGTCTTTTTGGCCCATGCGACATAGGCCTTGCTGCGCCGTTCGCCCTCTGCTGCATCTGGCATGCTGGAGAAGGTCCGCATAAGATAGATATGCGGTTCGCCGTCACGGGGGTTCTCATTGATGTAAATTTTATAGTCGCTGATCCAGCCCTGTGATTTGGCGAATTCGTTACTTTTCGTCCACTCGGTCGCGAGCCATTTCGCATATTTGAATGTCCCGCCATCTTTGACATAAATGCCGCCAACTTCGGAATAGTCTCCGGCCACGAGCGGAAATTCCTGTGCTGATGCAGGTGCTGCAAAAGCGAGAGCGACCGGCGCTGTGACCGCGATAGTTCCTTGAATAATTTTGCTATAGAAAGTCATGTTGTTCTCCTGTTTTCATTTTCTTGAAATGGCAGGCACAGCTTTCCCGTATGCGGCATCGGGTTTTTTTCCGAGCCGAACAAAATGGTTCAACGTGTCTGCAATTTCAGAGCGCTGTTGATGGGCGCAAATGTAACATCGCGTCAACGGCGCTACCGTCAAAAAAGCGTCAATAATGCTCTAATTTGCGGGTGAGGGTGCTGGCAGCAGGTCTGGCCAGCCATATTTCTCCCATGCTGCAATCATTCCTATCCGTTCTGCAAAGTCCATGAAATCAGGATGTTCTCTGACCCGGTTGACCGGCTCGACGTCTGTCCAAAGCGACATGAAGGTATAGAAATTGGCGGGGGTTATCTGCTTGCCGAGGGTTTTGAATACCATTTCCGGTTTTCCCATCCAGATGGCAG
>UOEF01000355.1_pt1 | contig 11513 bp, 10 predicted proteins | sample 1989141 | NCBI WGS metagenome assembly UOEF01 (sample SAMEA4712195, study PRJEB27164) | hydrothermal vent metagenome | biome: marine basaltic hydrothermal vent biome; feature: marine hydrothermal vent; material: mineral | place: Pacific Ocean | collected 2011-06-14/2011-07-23 | depth 1719 m
CGGCATTCTTCCGGGCGGATTGAAAGTAAAACGCAGAGCCCCGCTTATTCATGCTCAATTGATGGAGCGTCAGGAACGTGCGCTTTCCGATCCACTCACCATTTTGGACTGGGTCAATCTTTGGGCGCTGGCGGTGAACGAGGAAAATGCCGCTGGCGGAAAAGTGGTTACCGCCCCGACCAACGGCGCGGCGGGGATAGTGCCCTCGGTGCTGCGCTTTTACGAACGTTTTTCGCCACAGGCGGATGCCGCTGGGGTCGAAACCTTCCTGTTGACCGCCGCCGCCATTGGTTCGCTGTTCAAGGAAAATGCGTCTATTTCCGGCGCGGAAGTCGGCTGTCAGGGCGAGGTTGGGGTGGCCTGTTCCATGGCCGCTGCCGGCCTGACCGCTGCCTGGGGCGGAACGCCTTCACAGGTTGAAAATGCAGCGGAAATCGGCATGGAACATAATCTGGGGCTGACCTGCGATCCGGTGGCTGGCCTTGTTCAGGTCCCCTGTATTGAGCGCAACGCGGTCGGCGCGGTAAAGGCAATTGAAGCGGCGCGACTGTCCATATTGGGCGATGGCACCCACCGGGTCAGCCTTGATGAAGTGATCGAAACCATGCGTAAGACGGGCCTGGATATGAGCGAACGCTATAAAGAAACCTCGCAAGGCGGGCTCGCGGTCAATCTGGTGGAATGTTGAAAAGCTTCCGCCAGTTACGGACATTGCCTTTATAGCAGCGCCTTTATAGCAGCGGGTCGAAGGGATGGAAATGACCGATCAGTGGAAAATACGAAAAGCGGACGATGCTGACGCCGAACGGCTGGCGCTGATTGGGGCGGCGACTTTTCTGGAGAGTTTTGCAGGGATTTTGGATGGTGATGCCATTGTCGAACATTGCAAGGCGCAGCATGATGCGCGGACATATCATGGCTATCTGGCAAATGGCGGTTCGGCCTGGCTGGCGGAAATTTCAGATGGCGGCGCTCCGGTTGGACTTTCTCTTCTGACCAAGCCAGATATTCCCGGTGGCGCGGCGGATGGTAGTGATCTGGAGCTTAAACGAATCTATGCATTTTCGCGTTTCCATGGCGGGGGGCTTGGCGCGGCATTGCTGGAACCAGTGATCGAAGCAGCTCGATTGGCAGGCGCAAAGCGATTGCTGCTTGGTGTTTATGCAGAGAATGCGCGCGCGATTGGCTTTTATGGGAAGCACGGCTTTGCCCAAATTGGCGATCGTAATTTTCAGATTGGTCATAAGACTTATTATGATGTGGTTCTTGCCAAACAGCTTTGAAATCCACGCTTTGTTCAGCTTGATTAGTCCAAAAGGGATGCATGGCTTATGGCGAACAACAGAGTAGATATGACCGGCTAAAATCTATTGCTGCTGTAACATTGATTCATGCCGGAATCGGCTATGGACTGGTGAGCGGGATGGGCGTGGATATAGCCTTGTCCACGGGTGACAGCCTGAATGTCATAAATATTATGCCGCCATCACCAGAACCAGAACCGGCTCCGGTCCAGGCAAAGGCCGAAACAGAGCAAGGCGCTGCATCACCGAAAAACCTGAAGTCCAAAGCAACGCCGGTGGTAGCGCCAAAACCCAAGGTTATAGTACCGAAGATAAATCCGGTAATTGCCGCGCCAAAAGCTGGTGAGGGCAATCAGGCATCGGCAGGAGCGTCGAATGAGCGTGGCCCCGGTTCCGGCAGCGGAGGTCTGGGCGACGGGACCGGTAGCGGGCGCAGCGGCGATGGGCCGGGTGGCGGCATCGCGTCGGCTCCCCGGCATATATCCGGCGCGTTAACCCGCAGGGATATACCGCGCGAAATATGGAAATCAACGACGCGCGGTAAGCTGTTCGTCGTTTTTACCGTAAACGCCAACGGACGCGCGCGCGGTTGCCGGATCAAAAAATCCAGCGGCAATGCAGCGCTTGATGAAATCACCTGTCGCCTGATCGAAGAGCGATTTCTATTTGAACCGGCCAGAAACAGAAACGGCGCGGCGATTGCACAGCCCTATGGCTGGGTTCAGGAATGGTGGCGGGACGGGCGCGGGCCGCAATTCACCAGATGAGAAAATTCACATTCCCATGAAATCGCGCTTGCCCACCGGAACGCCCTGCATACGGAGCAAATTATAAGCAGTGGTGATGTGAAAGAAGAGATTTGGGAGAAAGAAACTGAGAACGTAGGACTTCCCGTCCAGATCGATCGTCTGATCCGGACCGATGGGCAGGGCGATCATCATTTCCTCATTGCCGTCAATCGCCGCATCGTCAGCTTTGGCAAAAGTTTCGCCACAGGTCTCTATTCGTTCGATCAAGGCATCAAACGTCTCGCCTTCCATCGGGAGGTTGGGCAAATCATCGCTGGCAACGCCGGTCATCCGCGCAGCACCGCGCACCGCAAATTCGGTGATCATCTGTACCTGCCATTTTAATTCGTGCATATCGGGATATAAACGATGATTGAGATAGGCTTCTTCTTCCGTATCGGAGGCTTCCGTCTGTTCTTTGGCTTTCTTCAAAACATTGACCAGGCCGCGAAACGCCTGCGCTGTGGAATTTTTGAAAATATCGGAGAGGGCAATGGTCATATCTGTTCCTAAAAGGGATTGAGGTTAGTTACTTCTGTTATCCGACCAATCCGTAGAGGATATATCCGCCAAGCGCGAGAAAGGATATGAGCGATCCAAAGACGCCGATAACGCGGGCCACAACGAAAAACTTTCCTCCATCAGAACCCTGTGATCCTGCTTCCGTTGACAGGGCAATGGCATGGGAAAACCGAGCCACAATAAAGATGATCGCGAGGATTTTGACAATATGATTGGGCACTATTGTCATCTCAGCCAGTGCCAGGACAACCACGAAAAGCGCGGCATTTTCCGCCAGATTACCGTGGCGGCGAATTTTGCGTTCAAGTACCGGATCATCGCCGATGCCAAGGTTGATACCGGACCTGGCCCGATATGCGCCGACCGTGACCATCAAAAGCCCTTGCAAAATGATCATAATTGCACCCGTAGCGGCGGCATAGATGGGGATCGTCATTGAATATTTTCCTGTTCAGGCTGCCTGAGATTCGCAGCATGTTAGATTATGAGATCGCCCGGGACAGGGCAGCGGCTGTTCCATTCCATTACGCCAATAGCAATCCACTTTGTCGAGATAAAATGCGAAATAACCGCCTAGGTCCTGAAACTCTTCAAAGGGCGCTTCATAGCTCCAGGCAGCATGTCTAGCGGTATATCCATTGGTTCTGATCGTCCAGTAGCTCGCGGTGCCCTTGAACGGGCAATAGGTCTGTTTTTCTTCCATCGAAAATAGATCCGTTTCGACATCCATGCGCGGAAAATAAACGACCGGCCGCAACTCTTGCTCATGCACAATCATCGTGCGATCAGATGCGGCTACCATGGTTTCGTTGAACATAATCTGATGCAGAGATGAGGATGGCCGGATTTTCAGATCATATTTGGGACATTGGCAGAAATCCGGTACGTTTTGACATGATCGCTCCGCTGGTTTTGAAATATGCAGCATTTTCCCTCTCCGTGATTTCACGAATCCAAGAGTAGTGGCTAAATAATCTACTGTCCAAGACAGTTGCCGCACCTTATTGTTGCAAAAATTAGCCAAGCAATAACGGCTTGGGTCATTTGGGTTCAAACCCCGGAAAGATGGTTATGGATTGGGAAGACATCAGGATATTTCGCGAAGTCATGGAGGCGCGCACGGTGAGAGCCACTGCCAAGAACCTGGGTATTCACCATTCTACCGTCAGCCGCAGGATCGAACATCTTGAAACAACGCTTGGTGTTGCTTTGTTTGAACGCCGCCCGGAAGGATATTTACCGACGCAGGCCGGAGAAGATCTGGCCCGGGTGGCGGGGCAGTTTCGCGAAGATCTGGTTGTCGTGGAACGACATATTGTGGGGCGTGATAATCAGCTGACCGGAACGTTGAAGGTCACCATGGCGGAACCTATTGCTGTCCATATTTTTGCACCGCGACTGCCTGAATTTTGCGAAGCTTATCCGGGGCTTGAGTTAGAGATTATCACCAGCTACGACCTGCTTGATGTTGCGCGAAGGGAGGCGGATATTGCTATCCGCATGGACAATAATCCGCCCGAAATGCTCGTTGGAAAACGGCTTTTTGCCTATACAAATTCAATCTATGCCCATCCTGATTACCTGGCCGAACATGATTTGGAGAATAGTCCAGAAGAAGCTCGGTGGCTGGGGTGGAAGGCCCGCGAAAGTCGCTTCCCCGATTGGACCCAAGATACCGAATTTCCCAAAGTTCCGGTTTGGGGGCATTTTGGCAGCGTGTCGCTCCAGATCGAAATGGCCCGGAATAAAATGGGATTGATTTTGGTACCAAGCATGGCCGCGGACAAATATCCTGATCTGGTGCGCGCGACCAGGCGTCCACCTTCGCCATCTCGTGATATATGGATTTTGACCCATGAAGACTTGCGACGAACGGCAAGGGTTCGCGCATTTATGGAGTTTGCCGAAAAGGTGCTTCGTGAAAACAAGGCATTTTTGATGGGAGCATTGCCGGGCTGAGTAGGCGTTTTCGAAAGCCGTTGGCCGATACTCCCTGTTTTTGCACGGATATTCCAGGGCCAGGACCTATTAAATACACAGGCACAAGCCGGGTCTCAGTATAGAAATGACTTTATCGGACTGGATCGCTGCCTTCGTCGCTATAATGGATCCACAAACAAAACCCCTCAATAGCGACATTGATTGTCGCTGGCATTTCTGTACGCTGTTCAAATTTCGCCAACAATTCGTCAACAAAAGGCTGAGCAGGAGAGATGGTTTTGAATTCCGACGTAGCGGACAAAAAATTTTACGGCTGGAATAATGCAACATTGCTGTTTCTGATCCAATTTGGTGCTTCCGGCTTTGTTTATTTCGCCTATTCTGCAATCTTCCCCGCAATGATCGAAGCGATGGACTGGGATCGCGGGTCCTCCTCGATCGCCCACAGCCTCGGTTTTATCATGCTGGGCTTATTCTATCCGCTCACAGCCTGGATGATCGGCAAATGGGGAGTGCGGTTGACACTGACGGCCGGGTATTTGATCATGCTGGCGGGCCTCTTGATGGTCATTTTTCTGGTTACCGAAATCTGGCAATGGACCATCGCATGGGGGTTGGTCATCGGCCTGTCCTTTTCCTTGACCGGGCCAATAAGCGGTCAAACGCTTGTCATTCAGTGGTTCAATGTCCGGCGCGCAACGGTCCTTGGAATTTTCGTTACCGGCGGGGCTGCGGGCGGATTTATAGCTCAGCCGGTCCTGACCGAAATCATTGCGCGTTTCGGCAATTGGCAATCGGGATGGATGGTCAGTGTCGTGATGGTATTCATCGCCCTTATATTAACCCAGTTCCTGGTCAACAAACCTGTTGATGTCGGACAACATCCCGATAACATAGACCCCGAAACAGATATTTTGTCCGATGGCATTTCGGCGTCAAAACCGTTTACCTATCGCAGCAGCCATAGCTGGTCGATGCGTGAGGTTTTCAGGTCGCGTGCTGTCTACCTGATGTTGCTTATCTCGGTTACTTATCTGGGAATTGGCACGTTCGTCATCACTCATGGCGCACTGTATCTGACCGACATCGGTATTTCCAAACTGGAGTCCGCCTCGCTAATGGGGATTTTCATTCTAGGTAGCGGCCTGGGCCGTATTCCCGCAGGAATGTTGGGCGACCGGGTTGAAATGCGCTGGTTGGTTACAGCAATCATGGGCGTATTCATGGTTAGCTTCATCCTGTTTTCGCTTAGCGAGGACTTCACTGTTCTGGCGATAACCGGTTTCATTGTCGGAGCCTGTTATGGCGGAAAATTCGCGGTGGCTCCGGCGATGATGAGCAACTATTTCGGTGAAGATAGTTTTGCAAAGGTTAACGCCACCTTCGCGCCACTGCTGCTTCCCTTTGTCGCAATGGCACCTGTCGGAGGAGGGTATATATACGACACGCAGGGCAGTTATGATCTGGCGTTTACCATCGGGTCAGTGCTGCTTGGCCTGTCTTTCATTGCCGCAATATTGCTGAAACCACCGGTCCACAGTCAGGCGAAAGTCCAACCTGCTTAGGATCAGGACCCTAAACATTTCCGTCGGCAGATAGCAGTGCCGCAATCGGTCTGGTTCCTTCGCGGCGCGCAAGAATAATCATCAAAATGGTCGTAAACGGCACCGCCAGAATAGCGCCCGATATCCCCCATAATGTACTCCAAATCGCCAAAGATACCAGCACCACCATCGGGCTGAGGTTGACCGACTTGCTCAACATGCGTGGTTCCACAACATTGCCGATAATCACCTGAGCCGTGATCATCAGTCCGGTGGCAATCAACGGAACCGTCAGCGTACCAAATTGAGCGACGGCAAATAGCGCGGGAAACGCGACGCCAATTATTGATCCAATATAGGGTATATAGTTGAGCAGCGCGATGACGATCGCCCACAATGCCGCATATTCCACACCCAGCGCCACCAATATACCCCAGCATACCAGCCCCAATATGATATTGATCAGCGTTTTGGTGGCAAGATAGCTACCAATATCATGGTTGATTCGCGCAAACATGTTCAGCGTATCAGTAGAGGCGCTATCATCCCCAAAGGCGCGTTGGACCTTTTGCGGAAACCCGGTAATCTCGCTAAGCAAAAATGAAGCGTATAAAATAGTGATGAAAACGAACCCGCCAAAGGAAGTTAACGACGACAGTACCGATTGTGCAAGTGCGGCAAAGTCAAATTCGGTGAAAAAACTATTGGCAAACTCACTCAGCGCATTGGTTACCGCCCGGCTTCCGCGATCCAGCATGGCCGCAGGCGACCCCATTAATTCCCCGATGTCGGTTTTGGGCACTGCATCGGCCATTGTTTCGGGCTCCGGCGTCCCGATCCACTGCGCGAACAAATTCTCCAGATTGCTTTGATAGCGCGGCAGCGATGGCACCAGATTTTGCAGGCTCGCGACCAGCGCCCGTGTCATTGCGAATAATATCAGCAATATACCGGCCAGCGCCAAACTAGCGCGCAACCAGACCGGTGTCCGCCCCAGTCCGGGTACGCGGGCAACCGCTGCACTGGCGGCATAGAGAATTTGCAGCAATATGATTGCCGTAACGATGGGCAGGATGATGTCCTTACCGACATAGAACAGCCAGCCGATCATGATCGTCACGCCGACCGAATAAAATATTGTACTGACGCGCCCCTGAAACATAAGTTACGGATAGCGGCAAAAACGATCACTGTCATCAGTGTGATGAACTGTAAATTAAAAGGAACCCAAAACCATCTTGACGACATGCGTGCTTCTCGGCCAATAGCCGCTATGGCCGACAGCATATCTTCGCAACCCTCCAGCACGCTTAACCGTCGCGGTTTACTCTTCGTTCTCTCTTCTCCTTCCGGCGCGGGCAAGTCGACGCTCGCTCGCATGTTATTGAAGGCAGATGATGAAATTGCAATGTCGGTTTCCGTCACCACGCGGGCGCAGCGGCCCGGCGAAGAACATGGCAAAGACTATTATTTTGTTAGCGGCGAAGAGTTTGAAGAGATGATCGCTGACCACGCATTCCTGGAATATGCAACAGTGTTCGGTAATCGCTATGCCACTCCCGCCGCGCCGGTCCAGCAAAGCCTGAACGAGGGGCAAGACGTATTATTCGACATTGACTGGCAGGGTACACAACAGCTTTATCAGCGCGCCGGCCAGGATGTCGTCCGCATATTTATATTACCGCCATCTTTGAAGCAGCTGCGCGATCGACTTGAAGCTCGTGCCACTGACAGCCCCGAAATTATCGAAAGCCGGATGCAGCGTGCGACCAGCGAAATCAGCCACTGGGACGGCTATGACTATGTTCTGATTAACGACGATCTCGACGCTTGTTTCGACAAGGTAAAACAGATTCTGGCGACCGAAAGATTGCGCCGGTCACGTCAGACCGGACTAATTGGCTTTGTACGGGACTTGATACAGGAAGGTTGAAGACGGCGCGCGAAATAACCGCATTTCGTTCGGGGTTACGTGGCCCGTTTCACATAAAGCCCATCAAAAACATCGGACCATGTCTTGCCGCCGTCCTGTGACACCTGCCAATATTGGCGAACACTACCATCCTTATTCGGCGTCCATGTCACGCGGTTAATTGGCGCGCTTTTGACATAGCCGGGCCAATTGACATTGCTAAGCACCATCGCGCCGTTCTCGTCTAAACCACCCTCAAGGAACAGTGCGCCGCCATCTTTTCCCATCCATGTCTGGTGCCAGACCTTGCGCGCGGCATCGTAAAAACTCATGCTCATGCCGGTATATCCGCCCTTGGTGGAATAATGTTCCTCAATCACACAGCCGCCGTGGGCGCTGGTAATTTTATTTATTCCTGATGGCGCGTCTTTGCCCGCCGCGGTTACATCCCAAGTGCCGGTCCAGAAATCAAAAGCGCGGTGATCGGGCGTAGCGCAAGGTGGCGACAGTGTGGGAGCAACCGGCGCTGTTTGTTCTGTCTGAGCAAACGCGGGGGGTGGAAGCAAGATGCTCATCAGGGGAAGAGCGCCCATAAATGTTATGGCCATAGTGACGGTAAAAAGAGAAAAGGAGCTTGCCCATGCGGTAGGCAATTTTCTCAGCTGTCCGCCTTCACCAAGCACCAATATCATCCGCGTCCATCCCCCTTATTTGAGCTTCAGCGCGTCCCGAGGGCTTTTCGCCTTTGTGGGGACGCTATTCAGCTGAGTTTAGGAATAGCATGGACGGGTGCGTGGTGGAGGGGTGTTTCGACTAACGGGCGATGGGGTTCGATGGGGGTGGGGATAAATTGACGTTGGATATTTGCATCCAACGTGACCATAGCGCTTCACCAGCAATTGCAAAGCGCACGTTTAGACTTTTTTCAAATCGGGTGACTGCATCCATCTCACTTTACCAACTCTCTATTGCATTGCGAACAAAAACAGAACATATAGCGCCGTTATGACACGCCCTATCACCCGCTGGACTCTCTGCTTCATCTTCGGCAAAGCGGCGCGATGAGTCTCACACACATTAAAGTTAAGGGCGCCCGGGAGCATAATCTCAAAGGCTTTGATATTGACCTGCCGCGCGACAAGCTGATCGTGATTACCGGCCTGTCGGGTAGCGGTAAATCATCGCTGGCCTTCGACACCATCTATGCCGAGGGTCAGCGGCGCTATGTGGAATCGCTCTCCGCCTATGCGCGGCAGTTTCTGGAGATGATGCAGAAGCCCGATGTCGAGCATATCGAGGGGCTGTCGCCAGCAATATCCATTGAACAGAAAACCACTTCGCGCAATCCGCGTTCGACAGTGGCGACAGTTACCGAGATTTACGATTATATGCGGCTCCTCTGGGCGCGGGCGGGCGTGCCTTATTCTCCGGCTACCGGAGAACCAATTACCGCGCAGACGGTTAGCATGATGGTTGATCGGACGATGGCGCTGCCGGAAAAAACGCGCTTTTACCTGCTCGCCCCGGTCGTACGCGGGCGCAAGGGGGAATATCGCAAGGAATTACTGGAGTGGCAAAAAGCCGGCTTTACCCGAGTGCGAGTCGATGGCGAATTTTACGATATTGAAGAAACGCCAAAGCTCGACAAGAAACTCAAGCATGATATTGAAGTTGTCGTCGACCGGTTGGTCGTGCGCGCCAAAACCGAAGATCGCGAAGGAATGGAAACACGGCTGGCTGACAGCTTTGAGACTGCTTTGCGGCTGTCCGACGGGCTGGCTTATGTCGATTTGGCGGAAGGGACGATTGAGGAAATGACCGCCAGCAGGGCCGCTGAGGCTACCGCTTTGTTCAAACCTGAGCCGGGAATGTCTCCCTCCCCTTTAGGGGAGGGACTAAGGGAGGGGGAGTCAGCACTTGCCGACAGCCCCCCCTCCCAACCCTCCCCCCTGAAGGGTGGAGGACTTAAAGGTACTGGCCTGCCTGGAAACCGCATTGTGTTTTCCGAACGCTTTGCCTGCCCGGTAAGTGGTTTCACAATTGAGGAAATTACCCCTCGCCTATTCTCTTTCAACGCGCCGCAGGGAGCTTGTCCGGCTTGTGATGGTCTGGGCGAAAAGCAATATTTTGATCCGCAGTTAATCGTGCCCAATCCGGCACTGACGATCAAACAGGGCGCGGTGGTTCCCTGGGCGAAGTCGAACCCGCCCAGCCCTTATTATATGCAAGTACTGGGCAGCATCGCGAGACATTTTGAATTTTCGCTGGAGACGCCGTGGAACGAGTTGAGTGAACATCACCGCGATGTTATTCTAAATGGTACGCAGGGCATTCCGGTGACTTTGCGGTTTCAGGATGGGCGCAAATCCTATGAAGTGAAAAAGCCCTTTGAAGGGGTGGTTGGCAACCTCAACCGGCGGATGCTGCAAACCGAAAGTGCGTGGATGCGTGAAGAGCTGTCAAAATTTCAGGCGGCAGCCCATTGCGAAATTTGTCACGGCGCACGGTTAAAGCCGGAAGCGCTGGCGGTGAAGATTGCCGGTGAAGATATTTCCATTCCGACGCGGCGCAGCGTTGGCGATGCATTGGAGTTTTTCGAAGGCTTAGCGGTCAAGCTCGACAAGGTGCAGAAACAAATCGCCGAACCTATACTCAAGGAAATTATCGAACGGCTGGGGTTCCTCAACAATGTCGGCCTCGACTATCTCAATCTCGACCGGACCAGCGGCACTTTGTCCGGTGGCGAGAGTCAGCGCATCCGGCTGGCAAGCCAAATAGGTTCAGGGCTAAGCGGTGTATTATATGTTTTGGATGAACCGAGTATCGGCCTCCACCAGCGCGATAATGACCGGTTGCTCACCACATTGAAACGCCTTCGCGACCTTGGTAATACGGTTATTGTCGTCGAGCATGACGAAGATGCGATCCGCAGTGCCGATCACATTGTTGATATTGGTCCTGGCGCCGGTGTCCATGGCGGAGAGATAATTGCTGAAGGAACGCTCAAGCAAATCCTCAAAAATAAGAAATCGCTCACCGCGCAATATCTTAACGGAACACGGGAAATCGAGGTCCCGGAAAAGCGGCGCAAAGGCAGCGGCAAGACGCTGACCGTTCATGGTGCGGAAGCGAACAATCTACAGAATATCACCGCATCCATCCCGCTCGGCACTTTCACCTGTGTCACTGGCCTGTCCGGCTCGGGCAAATCATCGCTCACCATAGATACGCTCTACGCAGCAGCAGCGCGAACACTCAATGGCGCGCGCGTTATTGCCGGTAAGCATGAGAAAGTTACCGGTCTGGAATATTGTGACAAAGTAATCGACATTGACCAGTCGCCCATTGGCCGCACGCCGCGGTCCAACCCCGCCACTTATACCGGGGCCTTCACCAATATCCGCGACTGGTTCGCTGGCTTGCCCGAGGCGCAGGCGCGCGGCTATAAACCGGGACGTTTCTCGTTCAACGTCAAAGGCGGACGCTGCGAAGTGTGTCGCGG
>UOEF01000129.1_pt1 | contig 11084 bp, 8 predicted proteins | sample 1989141 | NCBI WGS metagenome assembly UOEF01 (sample SAMEA4712195, study PRJEB27164) | hydrothermal vent metagenome | biome: marine basaltic hydrothermal vent biome; feature: marine hydrothermal vent; material: mineral | place: Pacific Ocean | collected 2011-06-14/2011-07-23 | depth 1719 m
GATAATGTCCGCCTGGCAGATAGCGCTATGGCAGCCCATGTTGAATTTGACGGAGTGGTGGTTGATGCTGACGCCGTTATTGGCGAGGTTGATGATGGTGACATTGTCCTGAAACAAATGCTCAACGCCGGTCGAGCTGGTTCCGCGGCTGAGATACTGGGTGTTGGCGCTGGCGCGATGGATATTACGGTTGATTATATCAAAGGCCGCAAGCAGTTTGACAAAATCATTGCAACATTTCAGGCGTTACAACATCGAATGTCGCACCTTTATAGCGAGATAGAAATTGCGCGGGCCACGGTTTTGAAAGCACAGCAAATGCTTGACGAAGGTTCATCCAAAGCTGAGTTGATGGTGTCGGTTGCGAAAGCCAAGGCTGGCAAGGCGACGGCGCTTTCGGTTAAGGAAGGCGTGCAAATGCACGGCGGCGTTGGCATGACCGATGAATATGACATTGGGCTTTATATGAAGCGCGATCGCGGGCTTCAGGAATTTATGGGCGATGCAAACTATCACACTAATCTCGTTGCAGAAATGCACGGCTACTAAAAGGAAATCAAAATGGATTTTAACAAGCTATTCTCTCTTGAAGGCCGTGTCGCTCTTGTTACCGGGGGACAGCGCGGTATTGGCGCGATGATTACCGAAGGTTTTTTGTCGCAGGGAGCAAAAGTCTATATCTCGGGCCGTAAAGCCGATCAGGGCGAGGCGGCAGCGGCTGAATTTGGTGATAATTGCACTTATATTCAGGGCGATATTTCAACAGTTGAGGGTTGCAAAGCGCTGGCCGCAGAGATTGCCAGCCGCGAAGAGAAGCTTGATATATTGGTCAACAATGCCGGTGTTGCATGGGGCGAAGAATATGTCTCATTTCCGGAAACTGGCTGGGACAAGGTCATGGACACCAATGTGAAAGGGCTGTTCTTCCTGACCCAGGCATTGCACCCGCAACTGAAAGCGGCGGCCAGTTTTGAACAGCCAGCCAAAGTGATTAACATTGCCTCTATAGATGGCCTGAAGGTCAATCCCTGGGAAACATATAGTTATCAGGCTTCAAAAGCGGCAGTCATTCACCTGACCCGCAAAATGGCCTCCAAACTGGTGCAGGAAGATATTATCATGACCGGTATCGCGCCAGGTGCCTTTGCCTCAACTATGAACAAGGTGGCGCGCGATCATGGCGATGCCGTGGCTCCGGGCATCCCGGCTCGTCGTATTGGTCGCGCAGAGGATATGGCTTCTGCGGCGGTCTTTTTGGCGAGTTCCGCCGGAGACTATGTTGTTGGAAGCACTATTCCGGTAGACGGCGGTGTTGTAAATGCGGCCAATCCAGGCAATTCTATCGAAGCTGGATAGCCATTGGCTTGACCTTATCACTCCATACTGTATTATATATACAATACAGTATGGAGATTTTATGAGAAAACGATATTTTGCCGCCTTTGCGGTTTTGCCGCTTCTGCTGACAGCTTGCACGAGCTCCGATGATACCGATAGTGACGGTATAGAGGTTTCCATCGATCTTAGTGATGAAGAAACCCCTGACACTGAAAAGATAAAAATTGGAGACGGAGAGGAAAGCGGTAAATTCTCGATCAAGGCGGATGGCTTTGCGCTGGATGTGGACTTGCCATCGATCAAACTCGACAGCGGTGATTTCGACATGAACAATGTGAACCTCTATCCCGGTTCAAAAGTCACGGGTCTGAATATCGAGGACAAAGACGGCAAGGGCGGCAAGGTAAGGTTGAGTTTTACCGCGCCGCTGGGCGTTGAAAAACTAACGGACTGGTATGAAACGAAGATGAAAGAAGAAGACTTTTCCGTCATCAAGAATGAGACCGGATTGTCTGGAAAGACCGACGAAGGCGACGCATTTTCTTTGCAACTGACCGGAAAATCAGCCGATGAAACGGTCGGGCAACTGGAGTTCTACGAAAGCTGAAGCAGTTCCTGTTCGTTACCAGTTTTTACCATGACGCGTGAACCTGTTCAGCTTGTGTGCCGGATGCTATGCTATGCCTACCAAGCATAGCAATAGAGGAGCGCTGAAACATGGGAAAACTGGTAAAGAAAACAAAATTGAATCTTGCGATCGCAGTATTGGCAACTCCAATTGCAATGGTTCCATTTTTGGGAACACCTGCATATGCCCAGAATATGGGGGTAAAAAGCGCATTAGGTAATGCCTCCGACAGCGCGCTTGACAAACTATCTGAACCCGGCGCTTTTTATGCTGATGAGGCTGTTCGCGTTTTGCTTCCCGGTCCGCTCAAAAAAGCCACTAAAATACTGCGCTTCACCAGCAAGGCTGGCCTTACCAAAGATATTACCAGAAGCCTGAATGATGCAGCGGGCAAAGCCGCTTTGGAGGCTAAACCGATTTTCCGTTCCGCGATTGATGGCCTGACGCTGCAAGACGGTGTTGGCATTGTGACCGATGGTAATACGGGTGGTACCAATTATCTCCGGCGCACCTCAGGCGAAGAACTTGGCCTTAAAATTCGCCCCCTGGTCGAAAAAGCTCTGGGTGAAGTGGGCGCATATCGCCAGGTTGAGAAACTCGGTTCAATCTCTTCGCTTGCCCGGTTGGGCGGCGCAGATATTTCTCGCGAAGGTCTGACCGACAGCGTTACCAAACAGGCATTGGATGGCATATTCACTTATATCGGGCGGGAGGAACAGAATTTCCGCAAAAACCCGCTGAGTAAGGGCAAGAAGCTGCTCGACAAAATATTTTAGAGGTTTTGCCGACCATAGTTAAGTTGCAAATAATGCAACAGCTTGAACTCCGTTTTCAATTGAAACTTAATCCTTTGGCGACCATTTCCTTCCTATAAGTTCAACAGGAAAAGAGATGTTTGTTTGGCGTTTTAAGAAGGAATAATATCATGAAAACGCTTTTCAATATTGTCGCTGCCTTGGCCGTTAGCAGCATTGTGCTGATATCTTCGGTTCAGGCTTAAGGCTCTACAAATTTCGATCCCGGCTGTCGCATTCTCCTCCCAAAATGGCACCGGGATTGATCCAACGGTCCGGTTCTTTCCAGATCCCCCTCCCGAAATGGAAAGACCGGACTAACGGATGCCCCCGTCACCTATTCTCCATTGATTCTGGTTTATCCACCGCTTTAGCAGGGTTTTTCCACTGTTAATTGTCGTGTCTGTGGATAACTTGCATTTTCCCATTAGGTCCGACTCGGGAACCTCTGTCATAAGGAACTTATCGGAAGGAATTTGCTCATAACCGGCGACCAGTCAGCAATGACCCGTTGGGGAGAGATGAAGGACGGAAGATAATTGAGACGACCAATTTGTTGTTTGCAAAAATGATAGAATGATCTTTCGATTGATGATCGGAAAAAATCGGAAAAGTGATGGCGCAAGCCGGAACGGATCAGGGGATGGAAGATCGTCAGGTGACTGGACCAATATCGCGTTTGAAACCGAAGCACCGGAGCGCAAGCAAAGGAGCGGAGAACAGATAACAGGATATTGGCCCGGAAACCGGACGCCGGACAAGCGGAAGCTGAGCCTCGCAAGAGAATCGCTCCCCCAATCAGGCGCAGTGGCAGCCGGGGACTGGATTTATCCAGAAACCGACTGCCATTTTTTTTGCCCTATTTAGCTGGTGCGAACGCAGTGCCTCAAACGTTGCCAACTGCGCCTATATTTGGCGTTTGCAGATGGTATAGAGGCATCAGCCGCAAAGCCAGAATTCCATTTCTTCCATTCATGTGACGCTTGTCACAACCTGTAACCGAATCACCTGCTAACAAAATCAGGCGATAGCGTTTCTGCGTACAGGGGGGCGCTATCGCTTTCCTCATTGAAACCCGGTGGTTGAAGCGACCCGGCCACCGGGTTTCATTTTGAGAAGATGCTGTTCAGTCTCCCCAAATTTGCAATTCCTGAACCGGCCCTTGCCACCATGGCGGGACGAGAGGCGTTGTTGTTTCGATTGGCATCAGCGTCTATCAGCAGGATCAAATTAGATAGGGGAGTTACAATGACCGCATTTCGGATATTCATCATTCTGTTTGCGTTAATCCCGCTCTATTTTGGGGTGACCGGTGTCTTTCTTGGGGCAGCCCAACTGATGGAGGGAATGCCATTTACGCAAGCGATGGATAATCAGTTCCGCTATCTGTCAGGCGTTTATATTGGTATTTCGATGATATTATTTTACTGTGCCGGCGACGTGGTCGGGCGAGCGCTGTTGTTTCGCGGAGTGGTACTCGCGGTGTTTATTGGCGGGGTTGCACGGGCAATTTCTTACCTTACTGTCGGAACGCCACCACCAGAGCAAGTTTTTGGCATGGGATTGGAACTGATGTTGCCATTGAGTCTGCTTTGGCAGGCACGGGTTATCCGTGTGGTCACTAGGTCCTGATAGTTCCCAACCCATAGCTTTGCAAAGCTGTGGGTTGTGGAGGTGCGCGCCGTCTGACCCCTGTGGCAAGCCTTGTTCGCTTCCTCCGTCCATTTATAGATATATATCCCGGTTGACTCGTTTCCAACCTCTATGCCATTACAAACAGAACGTTCTGTATTTAATATATTCTGATTGGAGGAGCAAGGGATCATTGCTCAAGAAATACCATGAGTGACAAAAAAATTATCAAAATCGGCGGAGCCAGCGGATATTGGGGCGAATCCGATATGGCTGCCCCGCAGCTTCTTGCTGCTGGTGGACTTGACTATCTCGTCTTCGATTATCTGGCGGAAATTACGATGTCGCTCATGGCGCGAGCGCGTATCGCTGATCCGGATAAAGGCTATGCACTTGATTTTGTCTCGTCCGTGTTGAAGCAAAACCTGGCCCAAATTGCGGCCCAGAAGGTGAAAGTCATTTCAAATGCTGGGGGGGTCAACCCTATAGGTTGCGGCAAAGCAATCGAGCAATTGGTGCAGGAGTTGGGACTCAATTTGCAAGTCGCTGTGATTACGGGCGATGATATATTGGAGCCTCTGCGCGAGGGAATTTATGATCCACTGAGTGAATTATATTCCGGTGCGCCGCTACCGCCGAGCGAAAAGCTGATGAGTGCCAATGCCTATCTTGGTGCGTTTCCCATTGCAGAGGCGCTAAGCAGGGATGCTGATATTGTCATTACCGGTCGCTGCGTGGACAGTGCGGTGACGCTAGGGGCGTGCATCCATGAATTCGGTTGGACTGCGGATGATCTGGACGAGCTTGCGGGCGGATCGCTTGCGGGTCATGTGATTGAATGCGGTCCGCAAGCCACGGGCGGTAATTTTACCGACTGGCGCGAGGTTGCCGATACCATCGCCGAAATTGGTTATCCTATCGTCGAGATTATTTCCGATGGATCGTTTATCTGCACAAAACCGGAAGGTAGCGGCGGGATGGTCACGGTTGGCACTGTGTCCGAGCAAATTGTCTATGAGATTGGTGACCCCCAAGCTTACGTGCTACCGGATGTCATTTGTGATTTCTCTCAGGTGCGGGTTACGCAGTCGGGGGAGAACCGCGTTACAATTGATGGTGCTGTCGGCCTTGCTGCACCGGATAGCTATAAAGCCAGCATTACATATTTGGACGGCTTTCGCGGGCATATATCCCTGAGTTTTACCGGCTTTGAGGCGGATGAGAAGATCAGGATATTTACCGATGCCGCCTTGGCGCGGGCGCGCAAAAAGCTCGACGCAAAGGACATTCCGGATTATGAAGAGGTGATGCTCGAAATCCTCGGCACGGAATGTCAATATGGGACCGCCTCGCAGATAGAAAAAGGTGTCCGGGAAGTTGTCGGCAGATTTGCTTTCAAACATCGTGACCAGAAAGCGATTTCCCTGCTGATTAAAGAAGTAACGGGCATGGCGCTGGCATCGCCGGCCGGGCTTTCCGGCCTCGGCGGCGGCAGGCCAAAACCATCGCCGGTCGTGCGTCTGTTCTCTTGCGCTATCCCGAAGGAAAACCTGACAATATCTGTGGATATGGATGGCAAGACATCCGGCGTCGAAATTGCCAACGGCAGAGCTTTTGACCCGGCTTCGTTGGAACGTCCACCCCTGCCTTCTGGCGTGTCTGTGGACGAAACGGGCGGTAAAATGATCAAAGTGCCGCTGATTGCACTTGCCTGGGGACGCAGCGGGGACAAGGGCGATAAAGCCAATATCGGCATCATTGCCCGCAAGCCCGAATACCTCCCTTTCATCGTCTCAGCGCTGACAGAACAAGTCGTGGCGTCGCGCTTTAGTCATTTCCTGGATGGCCCGGTTGAGCGGTTTTTGATGCCGGGTCTGCATGCGATCAATTTCCTCCTGCATGACGCCCTTGGCGGTGGCGGGATTGCCAGTTTGCGTAATGATCCTCAGGGAAAATGTTTTGCCCAGATACTTCTGGATCACCCTATTGCGGTTCCGGCCGAGATGGCAGAACAGCTCTTGTGAGCACGCAGGGAGTGAAACGCTTTCCCCATCTGTTTGCGCCATTAGACTTGGGATTTGCCACAATCAGGAACCGTATTTTGATGGGTTCCATGCACACCGGGCTTGAAGAGGCGGAAAACGGCTTTGAACGGATGGCCGCCTATTATGTCGAGCGGGCACGGGGTGGTGTCGGGATGATTATTACCGGCGGCATAGCGCCTAATAGTGAATCAGGCTCCGGCGCCAAACTGTCCACAGCGCGCGAAGCGGTCCAGCACAGCATCATAACCTCTGCTGTTCATCGGGCAGCTGCTGATGTCATCATATGTATGCAAATATTGCATATGGGGCCGCTGGCAGAAAATGAAGCCTGTGTGTCTCCGTCTGGGGTCAGATCAAAAATCGGCGCTTTTACACCTCTCGCACTGACCGAGGAGGGAATCGAAAAACAAATTGCCGATATGGTCAATTGTGCCCGGCTTGCCAAAAAGGCGGGATATGATGGTGTCGAGATTATCGGTTCGGCGGGATATTTGTTGAGCGCGTTTCTGGTCGAAAAAACCAACCGGCGTACAGACAGGTGGGGCGGTAGTTATGGAAATCGGATGCGCTTCGCGCTGGAGGTTATTCGCCGGGTTCGTCTGGCGGTTGGCGATAATTTTATCGTCATCTTCCGGATTGCCGCCATGGATATGCTGCAAGGCGGCATGTCATGGGACGAGGTTGTGCAACTGGCGAAAAATATAGAAGATGCGGGCGTGAATATCATCAGCAGTCATTTCACCTGGCACGAGGCTTCCGTCCCGACAATTGCCACCATGGTTCCGCGCGCCGCGTTCAGCAGCGTCACAGGGCGTCTTCGGAAGGAACTGAATATTCCGACGATCACCAGTAATCGCATCAATATGCCCGATATTGCCGAGGCCGTTTTGGCGCGCGGTGATGCTGATCTTGTTTCCATGGCGCGACCCATGCTCGCCGACCCGGACCTTGTACGCAAAGCGGCGGAAGGCCGGGAAGATGAGATTAACACCTGCATCGCCTGCAATCAGGCCTGCCTCGACCATTTATTTACCGGGCAAGCCGTAAGCTGTCTGGTCAACCCCAGAGCCTGTCATGAGACACTGCTAAATTACCCGCGCGTTGATAGCGCAAAAAACATTGCTGTTGTTGGCGCTGGCCCTGCCGGTCTGTCCTTTGCTACGGTGGCCGCCAGTCGCGGCCATAAGGTGACGTTGTTTGACGCGGCATCGGAAATCGGCGGGCAATTTAATCTGGCGAAGAAAATTCCGGGTAAAGAGGAATTTTACGAAACCCTGCGATATTATAAACGCATGATCGAAGTTCACGGCATTGAGTTATGCCTCAATACGCAGGTCACGGCCAACATGCTGAAAGATCGAGACTTTGATGAAATTGTCATTGCAACCGGGATCAAACCGCGCACGCCGGATATTGAGGGTATCACCCATCCCAAGGCTGTCAGCTATATAGACGTAGTAAGAGGTCATACCAAAATCGGCAAAAAAATCGCAATCATCGGCGCGGGTGGCATTGGCTTTGATGTTGCGGAACTGCTCAGCCATGCTGGCAAGTCAGGCGCTCTTGATATTGATGTTTTTGCCAGAGAGTGGGGCATTGATTTCAAAAACCATCCGCGCGGCGGGGTCACGGGGGTAGAGCCTGTTACCGAAAAGGCAAACCGGGAAATATATCTCTTGCAGCGCAAAACCACGCCTGTTGGTCGTGGCCTGGGTAAAACAACGGGCTGGACTCACCGCATTGCTCTTGGTCGCCGGGGTGTAAAAATGCTCAATGGCGTTGAATATTTGAAAATTGATGATGATGGTTTGCATATCCTGATCGACGACAAGCGGGAGGTTTTGAACGTGGATAATATCATTATCTGTGCAGGCCAGACATCATTACGCATTGTTTTTGATGAGATGCAGGACAGCGGGTTCAGCATGAACCTGATCGGTGGCGCTTATGAGGCCGGGGAGCTGGATGCGAAACGGGCAATTGACCAGGCAAGCCGTCTGGCTGCAAGAATATGATTGATATGGATTGTCTATCCAAACAGCGAAGCGAAAGCCGTTTTCACATCTGAAAGGCTTTGCTCGGACGCATCCGCAGCCCTGATCAGGATGTGACCATCAGGCCTGATGATGAGCGCGCCTTCCTCTGGCAATGCAATGGACTCCAGCCACGCTTTTGCACCTTCATATTCGTCATTCAATATAATAGTGCGATTTGGAATTTCAAACTGCTCGCAAAGCGCCGCCCAGTCGTGATTCTCAAGGCCTGAAATAATTGTAAAAGTCGCAGGATCAAGCAGATCAAGCGTTGATATTTTCTGACCATCTTTCGTCAACCAGGCATGGGGCAAACGAAAACCTGCTTCGGCGCTCGGGACAAATTTTTCGACACTGCCGGTATATTCTTCATCATAGTTAAGGCCAAGTTGCAATCCGATGGAATTAAAATGCTGCCTTTGCTGTTCAACGGCATCGGCTATGCGCTCGCGCCGGCCGTCTTCGTCCAACCAGGCATGGAAAGTCTCCTCCGATTTCCAGATTTCCGATGGGCAGGAAAGTTCAGACAGCGGGGCAAGCCGCTGTGCATTGGCCAGGCTTTGACGGGCATTTTGCGTTGCAATCGGCTGGCATTCACGTTCGTAGCTAAGTAGTAATTTTTCGCGCGCCCAACCCCCGATTACCGCCGCTATTTTCCAAGCGAGATTATTGGCTTCCAAAATCCCGGTATTCAGCCCCAGTCCTCCGGTAGGCGGAAAGCGGTGGGCGGCATCACCGATGAGAAAGAAGCGGTTTTTTTGATATGCCTGGGCGATCTCCGAATTCATCGTCCACGGCACAGCAAATTTGAACTTCAGGTCTTTCATATCAAAACCAACGGCTTTTCTAATCAAGTCAAGACAATGCTCCTCGGTGTAAAGGGACATGTCGAGTTCGCTATAAGGCATCAGGAAAATCAGACTCCACAGCTCTTCGGTGCGATAACAAAGCAGTGTGCAGTTACAGGCAGGGTCTGTCAGCCAATAAATAACACCGAGCCGGTCTTTCAGTGCCTCGCGCAAATCGGCTGAAAATGTGATGCTCATGCAGGCCATGACATTTGCCTCGCCGTCCATGCCAATGCCAAGGCTTTCCCTGACCGGGCTGCCTGCACCATCGGCGGCAATCACGAAAGTACTTTGAATGAAATAGGAGCGGTCCCGGGTTTCGATTTCGGATGTGATACTTCCGGGCTGTTCTTTGGCACTTTTCCATTCATGGCCGCGTCTTAATTCGATGAGAGGACAGGCATCGACAGTCTCCAGCAATATTTCCTCGAAATCGGGCTGCGCGATATTGATGAGGGGGGTTGGCGTGATGTCGAAAGCCGCATCATCTTGTCTTTCATAAGGGACTTTTCCCAAAATTGGGGCATCCAGCCGAGGGAGAAAATAGACGCTCCCTCCGTCTTCACGGGGCAAAGCTGCGGCTTTGATCTTGTCAAAATCCAGACCCAGCGCGCGGCAGATTTCCAAGCTGCGCGGGTTCATGGCATGCGCTTTGGGCGCGAATGAGCGATCCGTCAGGCGCTCGACAATCACCGTACGAATACCAAATTTTGCTAGAAGCAGTGCCTGAATACACCCGGAAGGGCCACCACCGACAATTAAAACAATATTTTCGCTGATCGATTCATTGTCTGTGGTCATGGTGGTTATTTCCTTACAGTCTGGCTTGTTAAATTATTTTTCGCCTTCATTCATCGAGGCGAGAATAAATTCTGTGGTTTCATTATAATGGGCGCCAAGCAGCGCGCAGGCCTGATCCGCATCCTTATTCAGCACAGCGTCCATGAGATTTTGATGTTCGTTCGCGACGTCGCGCTTATGTGGTCGGTCAGAGAGTACTACGGCCTTGCGATATCGGGTGCTGCACTCAAAAAGAGTCTTGATAAAAAGCATCAACCACTCCGATTCGCAGGCCGATAGCAAAGCTGTGTGAAAATTGTGATGTGCAGTCTCCCAGTCTTTATCCAACGCCAAACGCCCGCCTTCCGGGGTTTTTTGGATGCGCGATATTCGGTGATGGGCCGCGACAACTTCACCCTCCCAGTTGACATCGCCATTGGTGATCGATTCGCGCAGCGCAATAGATTCCAGCTCAAGGCGGATGCGCTGTGTATCAACAAGTTCTTTTCGGGAAATTTCAGAAACCCGGAAGCCGCGTTGATCTTCGGCGGTAATAAACCCGGAAGTGGAAAGGCGTGATAACGCCTCACGCAGCGGGCTTAGACCGGCCGCATAATGCTTGCTCAGGTCATTCAGGTTGAGACGGGCTCCAGGGGCAAACTTGCCGTTTACAATGTCGTTGCGAACAGAATCGGCAAGCTGGGAAGCCATTGTTCGTTTCAGGGATTGTTCTCCAGCCATGTACACCTCCATTTTACGGTTTTTGCAGGTCCGCAACGCGCGGCTGAACGCACAATATAATTATATATAAAAATTACTATATATATTTATCTATGAATAATAGATTATTCTATCTTGTATATATTTTTTAGATGGTATATTCCAACCTATCAAATTCGGCCAAGGGCCACGGGGAGCGATAAATGAAGTTGGTGCGTTACGGGGAGCGGGGTGCTGAAAAGCCGGGTTTGCTTGACGCTGATGGT
>UOEF01000314.1_pt1 | contig 11012 bp, 8 predicted proteins | sample 1989141 | NCBI WGS metagenome assembly UOEF01 (sample SAMEA4712195, study PRJEB27164) | hydrothermal vent metagenome | biome: marine basaltic hydrothermal vent biome; feature: marine hydrothermal vent; material: mineral | place: Pacific Ocean | collected 2011-06-14/2011-07-23 | depth 1719 m
GGGCGGCCGTTTAGGGGCCTATCGCGATGCGCTCAAAGGTGATCATGATCTGAAAGACGCACTGCATCGCAACCTTTATCGCGGTGAGGAGGTTGACATAAAGGCGCTTGAATTTGTTTCGGAAAAGCTTCGTAATTTTTTTGACCAACTGATGGCTATTGAAACCGATGCAATCATCGCAGGAGATATTTTGGGACCGCAGACATGAGTGGCAAGGCGACACCGGAATTTTCTGTCACGATAAAGCTGTCAGAGCTAGGGTCTCTCCCTTCCGCTTCTGCAATTAGCGCCGATGCTGAACAATGCGCTGAACTTGCCACACGCTTCGGCCTCCCCAAAATTTCCTCCCTGAAAGCGGACTATCGGCTGGAAGCACAGAATGACCGGATAGTCTTTTCCGGCCGGTTGCAATCCGATCTGATGCAAATATGCGCGATTAGCGGACAGGGTTTCCAAGCATCGATAAAGGAAAATTTCGAGATCATATTTGTCGAAAAATATGAATATATGGTCGAGGATGATGAAATAGAACTGGCGTCAGAAGATTGTGATGTCATGGTCTATGAAGGCGGACAAATCGATGTTGGCGAGGCAGTGGCACAGACTTTATATCTCGCTCTCGATCCCTATCCACGCGGACCAAATGCGGAACAGATCGCGCGCGATAAGGGATTGAAAACCGAAGAAGAAGCGGGGCCGTTTGGCGTTCTGGCAGCGCTCAAGGACAAGCTGGGTTAGGGTCGGGAACCCAGGCGACAGAGGAAACTCCATCACACCGGGCATGACCGTTACAATCACGAAGGTCGTGAACGCGGCATAAATTGCGGCGCGTATATTTCCGTATTTTGTTATTGGGTTTTCTTTTATTTGGCCCGGATTGGTTTCAGACCGCTATTGCTTCCGGTTCGACATATTCTCCGGCATGCTGGGCAGTTGGCTGGATTGGTTTGATAATATCGATCAATATGCCATCATCATCCTGGGTGATGAAATGGCGTTGACCAAAGTCTTCATCGCGAAGTGACTTCAAAATAGGAAGGTCGGCTTTCCGGGCGCGATTGTACCACGAGTCGACATCTTCGACCTCGAAATTGAGGATCAGACCCCTGGATAGGTGACGGCCGGACTCTGGGACAGTTTCATGGTCATATCGCAGAATAGCGAGATTGACAGTTTCATCGTCTTTGGATTGTAAATGGACGTACCAATCCGTGTCATATAGTGCGGTGAAACCCAGATTATCAATATAGAAGCGTGCGCTGGCCTGTACATCGCGTACCTGGATAACGGGATAATAGCTGGTGGTTTTCATTTGCTTTGCCTTTCCGTTTTGAATACATACAGTGTGTATGTTTAGCAATAGATAACAAACAGGCTGTATGTATGCAAGAAGAAAAAACAATATCCAATCAGAAGCGGACTGAAAAGACACGTAAACAATTGATTTCAATTGGAAAAAAACTATTCGTGGAACAGGGATTCGCAGCCACTTCGACCCCGGAAATTGTAAAAGCAGCCGGGGTGACTCGCGGAGCGCTCTATCATCATTTCAAAGACAAAAAGGATTTGTTCCGCGCTGTGGTCGCGTCGGATTGCGAGGCGGTGGGCCGTGAAATTAACCGAGGCTCCGAGGCGGCGGACAATATTATTGATATGTTGAAAACCGGTTCCAGCTCCTTTGTGAAAGCAATCACCAGCCAGGGCCGGGCGCGAACGATCCTGATTGAGGGGCCGGCGGTACTGGGCCAGAAAGAGCTGCTCGAAATTGAGGATCAATTTACGCGTCTAACGTTGAAACAGGGGTTGGAGGCTGCCATTCGCCAAGGGGCTATAAAGCCGTTTTCGCTGCAACCATTGGTCGCGCTGGTAAGTTCCATGCTCGATGGTGCCGCGCTCAAGGTACAAGCGGGAATGGATTTTGCCGATGTTGAGCCGATTATTCATGCGTTTATTGACGGGTTGGCGGCGGAATAAGGGATTTGATCTTCTAGCCCCCGATGCCAAGCGCCATTGCGGCTTCCCGGATCCGTTTCGCTTCGGTGCCATTATTTTTGAACGCCGCCAAACCGTCTGTCAGTGCCTTTTGCGCCTTCGCCGTTTGTCCCAATTGCGTCCGGCTTCGCATTAGCATGATCCAGCCGTTCGCGTCATTGGGGTTTGATTGCAGCCTTTTGTCCAGACCATTGACCATATTGGCGATCATCGCTTCCTGTTGGCCGGGGGGCAGGGCAGCAGCTTCCTTCATCTGGGCTTTGGATGGGCCGGGAATGGCCGCGGTGGCTTTGGCTGGGCCATCGGTAGTGATTCCGCCCGTTGGAGCAGTCGGCGCTACCTTCGCGAGGCGCTCGGCAACATCAATGCCCTCTTTTTCCGCCACTTGCCCGATTACGCGGCGAATGTCGGCAGCATAGGGCGCATCAGCTGGCGTATCCTCAAGCAAAGCGAACCAATCGTTGATCGCGCCCTGGTGATCGCCCGCAATGTCCTTTTGTACCGCCAGAAAATAGCGGGCCCGTGGATCATCCTTGTCCAGCGCCAGTGCCTTCTTAAACGCATCGGCGGCATCGGCGGGAACCTGCATCCCGTCGCTCGCCATTACCAGTGCTTCGCCCAGCATTGACCAATATTCAGGATTTTTTGGATCAAGCGTTGTGGCGCGTTTCATCGCCGTGGCCGATTCGGCAAATTTCTGCGTCTCAAAATAGCTCCAACCCAGCATCCGCCAGCTTTCGGCATCCTCCGGATTATCCTGTAATTTTTTCTCCAATCCGGCGATCACAGCATCAACACTGGGCGCCTCTTCGGTTTGGCTTATGGTTGTCTCGGTCGATCCAGACGTGCTTCCACCATAGCTTTTATATAAAGCTGTTCCAATTGCTCCCAAAGCAAGAAACATCGCTAAAATCAGGGCGATACGGCCAATTTTGGGAGATTGTTTTTCGGTAGAAGTTTCAGTCATAATCCAATTGTCTCACGTGATTAATGGCGGCGTAGCACTCTAGCCAGATAAGATATTGCTTCAAGTATATTGATTGATCCGCGACGTTAACCATTATCTACCGCAAAAACGTTGGATTTGGTTGTGATATTTTACACTGGCATTGAAAAAACATTTTGGTAAGGTGCTGCAATATTTCAGTCTTTTTTGGCCTTATGCTGGGTCGCGCTCAAACCGGAAAAGATTTGTGAAGTCGGGGTTTTCTAACGCTTGAGGGGGCGCGGGACCGACAGAACAATTGGGGGAGACAAAAGCGCGTGTCGGATAAATATAGAGTTGCGATAATTGGTTCCGGTCCGGCGGGCATGAGCGCGGCCGGCCGCGCCGCGCAACTCAAGTTGAAACATGTGCTGCTTGAAAAGACCGACCATCTTTCCGACACCATCTACAAATATCAAAAGGGCAAGCATGTCATGGCGACGCCAAGCCAGCTCGTGCTACGCTCTGACATGGATTTTGACGCGGGTAAGCGTGAAGCGATCCTCGAAACCTGGGATGAGCAGACCGAAGGGCAAGGGGTGAATGTTCAATTCAACGCCGAGCCGATCAAGATTGAGGGTGATGAAGGCGACTTTACCATTACCCTGAAAAACGGTGATATAATCAAGGCCGAGACCATCGTTATGGCGATCGGTACACAGGGTAACCCAAATCTGATGCGCTGTCCCGGTGGCGACAACAAGATGGTGCAATATCAGCTGGATGACCCCGGCGAATATTATGATGAACATATCACCGTCATTGGATCGGGTGACGCGGGCATTGAAAATGCTCTGGGTCTCGCGGCAGATGCGGCGCAGAATAATATTGTGACGATCCTCAACCGCTCCGCGGAATTTGCCCGGGCGAAAAAAGCCAATGTGAAGTTGCTCATGGAGGCCGGTGAGCAGGGCAAAGTGATGATCCGTAACGAAACGACGCCAGCGGAGGTCAAGGATGGAGAGCTGGTTCTCGAAACCCGCGATGGTCAGGAGACGATAGTCTGCGACCGCATCATCGCGCGCATGGGCAGCGCCCCACCGCGTAAATTTGTCGAAGAATGCGGAATTGAGTTCACCTCTGAAGACCGGGAGGCCTATCCCAAATTATCGCCTGCTTTTGAAACCACCAAAAAGGGCATCTATGTAATCGGCGCGCTGGCCGGTTATCCGTTAATCAAGCACTGTATGAACCAGGGCTATGATGTGGTTGAATTTATCAACGGAAATGATGAATTAAAACCGGCTGATGAACCAATATTGGAAAAGAAATTCAGCGACTTGTCAAAGGGGAAATCGGTCGACGAATGGCTGGAGTTTTTCCGCGAACGGGTGACCATTCTCAATGATTTATCTCCCCTGCAAATGCGGGAATTCATGCTTGATAGCGATCCGCGCCTCTATCGCCGGGGAGAAACCGTGTTTGAACGCAACGAGCCGGGAAGTTCACTATTCGCTATCGCGCAGGGTAGCGTGGAGGTTGAGGTTGACCCCAATGATCCCTCGATCACTGTGCCAATTGAAGAGGGTTCGATTTTTGGCGAGGTTGGCCTGATCTCCGGGCGACGGCGCGGTGCGACGATCAACGTGGCAGAAGATATGATCGCCATTGAAATCTCGCGAACCGCTGCGCTGAAACTGCAGGCATCCGTTCCTGCTGCGAAACGCGCTATCACGCGAATCTCCACCGAACGTCAACTGCTGCAGATGTTCGGTTCGGGTCTTACCAAAGAAGATATTTCCCAAGTTGTTGAGACCAGCGAGATTATGAATATTCGTGCGGGCGACACGATCATTGAGGAAGGTTCGGAAGGCAATGACATCTATGTCATTCGCGTCGGGTCAATGGTCGTCGAAAAGGAAATTGGCGGCAAGCCGGTGTTCCTGTCTTACTTGCCCGCCGGAAGCTATGTTGGAGAAATGACATTGATTGCGGGCGGTTATCGCACCGCGAGCGTGAAGGCGGCGATTAAATCGGAAGTCATAAAAATCAATGGCGACGCTTTTAAGAAAGTTCTCGACAAGCATCCTGATCTTTTGCGTAAAGCGAAGCAGGAGATGGCCGCGCGTCAGGATGTGAACGCGTTTGTCGAGGCGAAAAAGGATAGCTTTTCCGGTGTTGTCGACATGTATTCCGGGATCGCCAATTTCCTGGTCGACAACGGGATTGGAGAAGCAACAGATGTATTGCTGATCGATGAAAATCTTTGTGTGGGGTGCGATAATTGTGAGAAAGCCTGCGCGGACAGTCACGAAGGATTAAGCCGCCTCGATCGCGAGGCGGGTCGCACCTATGCCCATCTGCATGTCCCCACCAGTTGCCGTCACTGTGAACATCCCCATTGCATGTCCGACTGCCCCCCCGATGCAATCCATCGCGGTCCCGATGGCGAGGTGTTTATCGACGACACCTGTATCGGCTGTGGTAATTGTCAACGCTATTGCCCTTACGGTGTGATCCGTATGGACAAGGTTCCACCGAAAAAACCGGGCTTGCTTAGCTGGCTGTTATTTGGCTTTGGCCCTGGCCCCGGCGAACCGGACAAAAAATGGGTCACTGAAAAAAGCGACCCAACAGTTGAGAAACCAAAAAAGGCGATAAAATGTGATATGTGTGCAGGGATTAAAGGTGGTCCTGCCTGTGTTCGCGCCTGCCCGACAGGGGCGGCGATCCGGGTTGCACCAGAGGAATTTCTGACCGTCGCCAAGCTGGAAAGAGAGGACGCCTGATGGCCTCTGTATCTATACCCGGCGGTGTCGCCAAGAAGAAGGTAGCCATGCACGATGGCTTCCTCAAACACGCTGGCTATCGCTGGTTGAAAATATCAGCGGCGGCCATGCTTGTCTGCATTGTCAGCTATTTATTTGTGGATGTATCGCCGCGCCATAATGGCGGTAGCTGGTATGGTTATACATTGGGCACAATCGGTGCACTGCTGATCCTTTGGCTCACCATGCTGGGCGTTCGAAAACGGGCGATGACCAGTGGCAAGTGGTCACTCAAAGCTTGGACTTCGGCGCATATTTATCTCGGGATTTCGCTAATTGTCATTGGTACCTTGCATACCGGGTTTCAATTTGGCTGGAATATCCATACGGCGGCTTATGCCCTGATGATGCTGGTGATTATATCCGGCATATTCGGCATTTATTTTTACGCGACAATCCCGCAGGCGCTTTCCAGCAATCGTGATGAGATGACCGAAACGCAAATGCTTGATGCGCTGCGTTCGCTCGACCGGCAATTGCATGATGCGGCCCAGCCTTTATCCGCAGAACATGCCAGGCTGGTCTTGCAGTCGTTGGAACAGGATCCATTTGGCGGTGGATTTTTGCAGCGGGTTTCCGGTAAATATCCAAAATGCGCCACGCGCCGTGCACAGGCGGATTTACGGCAAGAGCGTGCCTATCAGCCCCGCATGTCCGGGAAAGACGGAAAATTTGATGATCCGCTCGACAAAGTCGATGCGCTGCTGGAGAAAAAAGAGGCAACCCTTGCCCGTGTGCGGCGTCACTTGCGGTTGAAATCCCTGCTTCAAGTCTGGCTGTTCGTTCATGTGCCAATGACCTTTGCGCTGATAGCTGTGCTCTCCGCTCATATAATTAGCGTTTTCTTTTACTGGTAGGATGGAGATAATATTTTGACCTTTATTGTCCGCCAGATAGCCGTAACCGCGGATGGCCGTGAGATTATCCGGTCAAATCCGTTTGATCAGCCGGAAATTGGTATTGGCCGGAACGCCGAAAATCCAATTCATTTATCCGACCTTGCGGTCAACCCGGATCATGCCGTCATTCGCCAGCTTGATGACGGCCGGATTGCGATTGAAAGTATTTCTGGTCAGAAATTCACCGTCGATGGCAGCAGCAAAATGTCTGCGATAATTAGTCCTTCAAAAGGCGCAGAATTGGGTTTTGGTGGCCACGTTATTTCGGTTAGCGAGGATGATGACGGTGTTATTCTCACTGTCAAGCGGGTCGAGGCTTTGTCCGATTCGGCCGAAGCAAAGTCTGAGGGTTCGCTATACACACTAAAGGGCCTGTTACCGAGCAAGCGGATCGGTGCCTGGGGTTTCGCGGCCTTGGCCTTGGCCGCCTTTTTGGCATGGCCGATATATACCTGGGCTACTTATCGCGGGGTTGATGAGCGGCCCGACCAATTCCACGCCGATACCATGTGGTCATCGGGCGCGCTGAGCGAGGCGCACCACGGTCTGGAAAAGGATTGCCAAGCCTGTCATGTCGACGCTTTTGTGGCCGTCCGCGACAATACGTGCCTCAATTGCCATGAGGATGATGCCCCTGATCACGCCCGCCCCGACCGCTTGCTGACTGCCCGGGGCGACCCGGAAGGATTTGCGAAAGTGGGTGCCGCTTTTGCCGCCGCGTTTAACAAGCCGCGCGGCAGGTGTGTCGAATGTCACACCGAGCATGAGGGCGGTGGTGCTATGAAGGCGACTGCACAGAAGTTTTGTGCAGATTGTCACGATGGACTGGATGGTCGCTTGGTCGATACCAAATTGGAAAATGCTACAGATTTCGGGGATTCTCATCCGCAGTTCCGCCCCGCGGTTCTGATTCGTCCCGGCGGTAAAAACCCGCTTCGCAAGCGAATCTCTCTCGACCAGAAACCAACCGAATATAATGGTTTGAAGTTTCCCCACGACCTCCACCTTTCAAAATCTGGCGGCGTCGCACAAATGGGCCGGCGATTGGCTGATAAGTTTGATTTTGGACCTTCGCTGGTGTGCAAGGATTGTCACACGCCAGATCCCAAGGGCGTGCGCTTTGAGCCGGTGGACATGAAAGAAAATTGCAGCATGTGCCACAGCCTCGCTTTCGATGAGATTGGCGGCACGATTCGAACCTTGCGTCACGGGGAGTCGGGACAGGTGCGCGCTGACCTGCGGGCTTATTATCGCTCCACTGGTCCATCGCGCCCGATCAATCTGGGCGGTATGGAACGCCGCCGGCCCGGCGCGATCAATGACCGGCGCGTTGCCAGTGACTATGCGCGCGCCGTGAAATTCAGACCGAGCCGGGCCAATATGGCTATTAGTCAGGTATTTTCTCGTGGAGGTGCCTGTTTTGATTGTCATGGGGTAACTCCGCCCTCATCGCGCGGCAATGTCGATTTTGGCATCAAGCCGGTAACACAGACGGATCGTTACATGCACAAAGGCTGGTTCAGTCACGAAGCGCATAATGACGAAGATTGCGCGACCTGCCACAATGCGGAAACATCCGGCGATGCGCGGGATTTGCTTTTGCCGGGGATTAAAACATGCCGTGAATGTCATGGCGGTGAATTTGCCAAGACGGCTGATGTACCTTCCACCTGCGCGATGTGTCATGACTATCATGCGGATGAGGGTGCGCCCTGGTTCATCAAGGAACAGCAAAAAGACAAGCAAAAAAAATCGAACAGGGCATTGAATGACAATGCCATGAACCGACCGGATAACAAATTAAACGTGAAAATAAGAAAGCGGAAAGTTGCCAGTCGCTGAGGGTGACCTGAAAAGGGGAGGGCGCTCATGCTGATGGCGCAGGTTACGGATATTCATCTGGGCTTTGACCCCGATAATCCGGCAGAGTTTAATCGCAAGCGGCTGGATCAGGCGCTCAAATACATATGTGAGATGACGCCGCAGCCTGATATGCTGCTGGCGACAGGCGACCTTGTCGATCGCGGTGATCAGGCCAGCTATCAGCGGCTGGAAAATGCGCTTTCCGACGTTCCTTTTCCGGCCTATATGTGTCTTGGCAATCATGATTTACGCGCACCCTTTCACAAGCAGTTTCCCGATGTGCCGATGGTCGATGGTTTTGTGCAATATGAAGTGGATGATGGCCCGCTTAGACTGCTATTTCTCGATACATTGAAAGAAGGCCGTCATGGTGGTTCCTTCTGTGAGACTCGGGCGAGGTGGTTATCGGACCGGCTCGCTGAAAAACCGGATAAACCAACCATATTGATCCTGCATCATCCGCCGGTGGAATCCGGAATCGCCTGGATGAATACCCACCCTGACGAACCCTGGGTATCACGGCTGGCCGATGCAATGGCTGGCCATGGTCAGGTGAAGGCAATGATTACCGGGCATCTTCATCGTAATGTTTCCACCTTTTTTGAAGGTAAAAGCCTTTCAATCTGCGCGTCAACCGCCCCGCAGGTGGCATTTGATTTGGCTCTGATTGATCCGGAAAAACCCGATGGGCGCAACATGATTGTCGCCGACCCGCCGGCCATCGCGCTGCATTGGTGGAATGGGCAGCAACTGGTCAGCCATTTCGAAACGGCCGAAGAGCACGTCATGCTGGCGCGCTACGACGAAAATTTGCAGCCACTGGTAAAGGCGCTGCTCGCAGAACGGCCGAAATAGGTAAGAAGAAATACCCATGTCGTTCATCGACGGGTAAGCGCGGTTTATCTAATATATAATTTCAACTGCAACTTTTTTGCTTTTGGTGTGTTGTTACGATATAACGCTGTCAAGCCTATCATGGCGCGCAACTCTTGTCCCGGGCCGGGGCAAAGACCATCTAGTTTGGAGAGACATAAATGCGACTTTCACTATCCAGCCGTAAGTTTTTTCTGGGTGTTTCCACCGCTGCATTGCTGGGTTCGGCCCCTGCACTGGCGGACCATCATGGGAAAAAAATGACCACAGCGGAACTTAATCAGATGAGTGCAAATGGCGCAACGCAGGCGGATAACAGCAACAAGGCGAAAAACACCATACTTCAAAAATGGACGGGACCCTATGACGGTGTGCCACCGTGGGATGAGGTGAAAGTTTCAGATTTCCCCGCAGCCTTTGAAAAAGCGATGGCCGATACCAAAGCAGAGTTTTTGGCGGTCCGGGATAATCCTGCTGCTGCAACATTTGAAAATACGACCGTGCCTCTGGAACTGGCGGGCAACAAAATGAGCAATTTGTTTTCGATTTGGGGGGTGCACAGCAGCAACTTGTCAAACGAGGAAGTCCGTAAAATCCAGGGAGAATGGCTCCCCAAGATCTCAGCCTTTTTTAACGAACTGACCCTCGATCCAAAAATTCTCCTACGCTATAAAGCGGTCTATGATGGTCGCGAAGCTGCAGCTCTAAATGCCCAGCAAATGCGGCTGGTCGAGCGCGATTATGAAGGACTTGTTCGCAATGGCGCGTTGCTTGATGGCGATGCCAAGAAACAGTTAATCGCACTCAATACCGAATTGTCCAAGGCGTTTAACGATTTTTCCAACAAGGTACTTGCGGATGAGGAAACCTATATTTATCTGACCGATGAAGCCGATCTGGTCGGCCTTCCCGCCAGCTTTATTGCATCGATCAGGGATGCCGCAGAAGCGCAGGGCAATAAAGGCTGGGCGCTTAAAAACACGCGCTCGGTAATGCAGCCATTCCTGCAAAACTCTACGCGCCGGGATTTACGGGAAAAAGTTTATAACGCTTATGTCAACCGCGGTGACAATGGCGATGGTAACGACACCAATGCGACCATTGCCAAAATCCTGAAAATCAGGGCGGATCGCGCCAAGGTGCTTGGTTTCAAAACCCATGCACATTACCGGATGGATGACACAATGGCGAAAACGCCGGAAGCGGCGATGGACCTGATGATGAAGGTCTGGCCCGCCGCCGTAGCGCGGGTGAAGGAAGAAGTTGCGGACATGCAGGAAGTGGCCGATGCCGAGGGTGCCGGTATCACTATCGCGCCGTGGGACTATCGCTTCTATGCAGAGAAGGTACGCAAGGCGAAATATGATCTCGATGAAGCAGAGATCAAACCCTATTTCAAACTCGACAATATGGTCTCCGCCATGTTTGACGCGGCGAACAAGCTTTACGGTATGAGCTTTACCGAAAACACCGGCACCGTTCCGGTCTTCCATCCCGATGTGCGGACCTTTGAAGTGAAGCGCGGTGACAAGCTCGTCGGGCTTTTCTATCTCGACAATTTCGCGCGTATGGGTAAGCGTTCCGGTGCCTGGATGACCACCTATCGCAGTCAATATGATCTGGGCGGCAAGA
>UOEF01000275.1_pt1 | contig 10977 bp, 12 predicted proteins | sample 1989141 | NCBI WGS metagenome assembly UOEF01 (sample SAMEA4712195, study PRJEB27164) | hydrothermal vent metagenome | biome: marine basaltic hydrothermal vent biome; feature: marine hydrothermal vent; material: mineral | place: Pacific Ocean | collected 2011-06-14/2011-07-23 | depth 1719 m
CCGGTATGATTTTCCGGCCCAGATACGATTTTGAACGGAGTTACTCAGTCTTATGCAAATCATGGTTCGCGACAATAATGTAGATCAGGCCCTTCGGGCGCTCAAAAAGAAATTGCAGCGTGAAGGCGTTTATCGCGAAATGAAACTGCGCCGCCATTACGAAAAACCGTCGGAAAAACGTGCACGCGAAAAAGCTGCTGCGGTGCGCCGCGCGCGTAAGATGGAGCGCAAGCGGATGGAACGCGACGGTCTGATTTAAGACCTGCCCTTATCGATCTCCCATATAATAGGTAGCCCGCAATGTCCGTGACCACTGTCCCGATTCCGCCGATTAAAAAAGGCTCCATGGTCAGGCTGTGGATCGGGTTGATCGTTGTTTTGCTGGCCGCCGGGGGTCTTGCCTATGCCGGAACCCAAAATGCGGTTGAAACCGGTGCGACAAACGAACAGTTTTTGGCGAATAATGCCGATAGAGATGGCGTTGTTACGACCAAATCCGGCTTGCAATATAAAGTGATCAAACCGGGCGAAGGCAAATCACCCACCGCGACCGATACTGCCTTGGTTAAATATGAAGGCAGGCTTCGTGACGGCACTATATTCGATGCCAACGAACAAACCCCGATGCCCGTTGGCGGCGTTGTGCCAGGGTTCTCCGAAGCGTTACAGCTTATGCAAAAGGGCGGCGAATATAAAATCTGGATTCCCTCCGAACTTGCTTATGGCGAAACCTCGCCCGGTCCGGAATTGCCGGCCAATTCTTTGCTGATTTTTGATGTCAGCCTGATAGACTTTATCTCGGCCGAACAGATGCAGGCACTGCAGCAACAGATGCAGCAGCAGGGCGGACCCGGTCCAGGTGCGTCTCGACCAGTAATTCCCGGACAATAATCTCAGGGCTCGTACCTTCGCAGGGGACTATAGCCGCTCCGCCTGTGCCACCGCGTCGGATGCGCGCAATGCCGATATTATCCGCATAAGATGCTGAACATTATGCACTTCCAGATCGATCTCAAATGTATGAAAAGGCGCGTCGCGATGAGTCATTCTCAGTCGCAGGATATTGGCGTTATGAAAGCCGAAAATACCGGCCATTTCTGCCAGCGTCCCAGGCTTGTCATGGAGCACAACCGCCAATCGTGCAGCGGCCCCGTCGGTATCCGAACCCCAGCTTAGATCGACCCAATCGGCGTCCACGCCATCTGCGAGCTTCAGGCAGTCAATAGCATGAACCTCGACATTTTCACCGCTGCGGCGCAGCCCCACTATCCGGTCTCCGGGAACCGGATGACAGCATTCGGCAAGATCAAATGCGACTCCCGGTGTCAGCCCCTTGATAGATATTGCGCGATCCTGTTCGGGCCATTCCCAATCCGTATCATTATCATTGACGCTGCCCGGCATGATCGCTTCCATAACATCGCGGTCGCTTATCTGGCGGGTTCCAATGGCTATCATCAGCTCGTCATCACTGTCGAATTTGAGCCGCTTCAACGCAGCCTTTTGCGCTTTTTTGCCAATCTTTCCCGGCAGGCGCCCAACGATCTCGTCATATAGCTTGGTACCGATTTCAATTATCTCGTCGCGTTCCTTATACCGTACGAACCGTCGTATTGCCGCGCGTGCTTTGCCCGTAATTACAAAAGACAGCCAGCCCGGCTGTGGTTCCTGCCCATCGGATTTCAGGACTTCTACAACATCGCCATTGGCCAGTTGCGTCCGCAAAGGGACATGGCGTCCATTGACTTTGGCACCCACCGCCTGATTGCCAAGATCGGTATGTACCGCATATGCAAAATCGACCGTCGTCGACCCCTTGGGAAGTTGCAGCAAAGTCCCCTTGGGAGTAAAGGCGAAAATGCGATCCTGATACATTGCAAGTCGGGTGTTTTCGAGCAGTTCTTCTGCATCCTCGGCATGGTCCAATATTTCAATCAGGTCGCGTATCCAGCCCGCTTGCCCATCGGGTTGATTATCCTGTTTATAAGCCCAATGTGCGGCCAGACCGAACTCATTATCATCGTGCATCCGTTGTGAACGGATCTGGATCTCAACGCGCATATTGTTGCTATGCATAACCGTTGTATGGATTGAACGATAACCGTTGCGCTTGGGGGTGGAGATATAATCCTTGAACCTACCCGGTACCATTTTCCATTTTTCGTGCAATATGCCAAGCGCGCGATAACATTCGGACGCATTTTCGGTGATTACGCGAAACGCCATAATGTCGGTCAGTTGTTCAAAGCTGACATGGCGTTCCTGCATTTTTTTCCAGATCGAATAAGGATGTTTTTCGCGGCCGGTAACTTCGGCGGCCAGACCGGCATTGGCGAGGGTCTTCTGGATTGTCTCGGCTATTTTTTCAACTTGACCGTCGTCGCCCTCCTTGATTTGCTGAAGCCTGCCGGTGATAGTTTCATAGGCCTCTGGTTCCAGATAGCGGTACGATAATAATTGCATCTCGCGCATATATTCATACATGCCGATCCGCTCTGCCAGTGGGGCATAAATATCCATGGTCTCGCGGGCGATACGGCGGCGCTTGTCTTCATTTTTGATAAAATGCAGCGTCCGCATGTTGTGGAGCCGATCGGCGAGTTTGACCAGCAATACCCGGATATCATCAGACAGGGCGAGCAGAAATTTCCGTAAATTTTCCGCAGCGCGTTCATCCTCGGTTTGCGCTTCAATTTTGGACAGTTTTGTCACGCCGTCAACCAGACGGGCGATATCCTTGCCAAATAGTCTTTCGATTTCCTCAACGGTGGTAAGCGTATCTTCCACCGTATCATGGAGCAAGGCGGTTACAATGGTTTCCTGATCCAGCTTGAGGTCGGTCATCAAACCGGCAACCTCTATCGGATGGCTAAAATAGGGATCACCACTGGCACGCTTTTGGCTGCCATGCATTTTTACCGAATAGACATAGGCGCGGTTGATCAGATCCTCATCTGCATCGGGATCATAGTCGCGTATTCGCTCTACAAGTTCATATTGCCTAAGCATTGACAAGAGGATGTCTTGCTTTGGCGAAGGTAGCAACAAAAAATAGCGCCGAAGCCGCCACTTAAATCCCAAGGAGTGGGAAGGGGAAGGGTGCTTCGGCGCCGAGTATGTGACCGGCCGGACCAAATTCAATGAGAAATCTGGTAATTTCGGGAAATATGACCGGTCAGGAGGATCAAATGAAAGCGTGGTTCAAAACGCCGTTCAACTATTGCATTTGGCAAGCGCTTCCTCATCAATCAGTTCTCCCTTGTAGGAAAATGAAGCAAGCGGGCCGACCTTATCCGCTATTTTTGCACAAAGAGATCTTGTTGATGAGGTGCTCTTTGCAGCTTTACACATGGTACCAGCGCAGTAGACAACTGTGCCTTTGATTATATGACGAGTCGCTTCGACCGGGGTTTGCAGTTCTGCTGTATAGATGACAGCGCTGCCGCGTGCCTGGCTGGCACTTGCCGTAAACAACAGGCCTGTTGTTAATATAGCCGTGAACATAGCCATCATGGTTCGCATGGTGCTTTGGGAGAGAAGCATATTAAAATCCTTTCGTATTCATTTCATTTTCCGGCGGTGCCGGATGGGGAGGAAATTTAGTGTTTGCAATTTAGGTTGCGAATCAGTACTTAGTTTAATCAGTTTTAAGTTGCAACTAAAAACTTAAATTATTTTTGGGCATTCCGGGAAATTGGAGTAGGTCAGAAAACTGGAGTAGGACCAACGCATGGGTAAATTACACGAAAATCTATCATCGCTTGGGGATGATTGCAGCCTGCCGGCTTCGTTGGAGGTAATCGGAGAACGCTGGTGCTTTATGATTTTGCGTGCGGCGCTCAACGGCGTTGGCCATTTTGAAGGATTTCTCACTGAAATCGGGATTGCGCGGAATATCCTCGCCAACCGGCTAACCCGTATGGTCGATGCGGGCATCATGTCCCGCCGTCCCTGTGAACATGACAAGCGCAAGGTGGAATACCGCCTGACTGACAAGGGTGCTGATCTGTTGCCCACAATGATTGCGCTGCGCCAATGGGGCGAAAAATGGGAAACGGGGACGCGTTCCAATCCGGTTTTGTGCGATTCGCGTGATCGTATGCCAATCGCCCAAATTGCACTTCACGGGCATGATGGGCGGGTTCTGATCAAAAATGACCTATGTTGGATAGACGAATCCGAATTGCGCGATCATGCTTCCAATTCTTCCAGTGACCGCAGTGATATGAATGTCCGCCATCTCAAGGAAATCGGTGGGTCTTCGGTGGCCTAAGTCGCTTCTGCGTCCCCAACGGTCATGTAGATACTGTTAATCGGACTGGACAGCAGTTTGCGAACCATTGGTTCGAAAAATTCCAGGGGAGCAGTGTCATAATTGGCATCAAATGCTGTCTGATCATATTTTGCACAAAATTCTTCGCAGGCCTCGAAATATTCATGGCCGCGGTACGCTTCGCGTAAATCACGATCCTGTCCGACATGGTGAAAGAAATAATAGCCCTGAAAAATACCGTGTTTTTCAGTGATCCAGTGCAGTTTTTCGCTGACAAAGGGCTTTAGGATGGCCGCTGCTACATCGGGATGGTTATAGGTGCACAGCGTATCGCCAATATCGTGCAGCAATGCCATCACGACATAATCATCATCCCGTCCGTCACGATGGGCGCGTGTCGCCGTCTGTAGGCTATGTTGCAACCGGTCTATCGGAAAGCCACCAAAATCACCGTCAAGCAACAGCAGGTGATCGAGTACGCGATCTGCCACTTTACTGGCAAAGGGCATGAAATGGCTGGATATTACCTGCCAATCTTCCTGTGTACCTTTTTCCATAGAGGAGAATTTTGCTCGCGTTTCATTCGGACCGCCCATTTCGTTCTTCTCCTGAATATTATATCGCCATTGGCATATTTTTCTGATTGGACGAGCATTAGGCAAGTTCTTCACCCAATAATGCAAACCATTTATCAATTATTGCATTTGCCGCCAATCTACCGACAAATGATATGCGATTCTTTCCCAAACGGCAATGCCTCGCTATAGGTACGAATATGGCCGTCATGGAAATTCGTCCCCAACCATTTTTTGGCAATAAAAACCGGGCATTCTGGAACCTGCAATCAGCGGGTTGGGCAGGTGCTCTAGTGCTGCGCGGCCTTTCCGGCATCGCCAATGGGCAGCAGCTAAGTTTTCTGGTGCCGGTGATTATATCGACAATTACCGGCTATTCGATCTCTCTGCTATTATCGGTTATATACCGGAGCTTGATTGATCGCCGACCGCTGGCGACATGGGGTTTGACGGCGATCGTTCTCTCTGGGGCCGCGGCGCTTTTTGCATTTGTTGATGCTTGGGTTTTTCTTATTCAGAATCCGGGTACGGAATCTGCCTTTGGTACATTGTTTCTGGGTGCCTTTTTCCTGGACATTACGATGCTTGGCGCTTGGTCTGCTCTCTATTACGCGATAAACTTCTTCCTGCGCGTGGAGGAACAGAACGACCAGCTGCTGCATTTGGAAACACAGGCTACACGGGCGCAACTGGCGATGCTTCGTTATCAACTGAACCCGCATTTTCTGTTTAATACGCTCAACAGCATTTCAACTCTCGTACTGCTCAAGCAGACAGAACCTGCCAATGCGATGCTTTCACGCCTTTCTTCATTTCTCCGCCACACACTGGTTAATGAAGTGCATAGTCGGGTCAGCCTGGCGCAGGAGGTTGAAACACTGCATCTTTATCTCGATATTGAGAAGATGAGATTTGAGGAGCGTTTGAGACCCAGTTTTGATATCGATCCCGAAGTTCGGGATGCTTTATTACCTTCGCTATTGCTTCAACCTCTGGTTGAAAACGCGATAAAATACGCAGTCACGCCAAAAGAGGAGGGAGCTGATATTTCAGTTTCGGCGAGGTTGGAGGAGGGAAAAGTAAGGATCAAAGTATCTGATACTGGACCGGGAACCAGCAGCCCGATTACGAAAACGACCGACTCTACAGGGGTCGGGCTTGGCAATATTCAGGAGCGATTAAATCAGGCTTATGGAGAAGCGCACGAATTTAACATCGAATCATCTTCCGGCAGTGGTTTTGCCGTCATAATTGCCCTACCATTTGAAACGAGAGAACAGATTGAGCGCGAAGCAGCAAAGGATACGGTAACCGACGACCAGCAAAGGAATGAAGCAATTTTTGGGGAGCATGCAACGGGTGACAGCCAGCAACAGGGGTCGGCGGATCAAGGCGTAACTACGCCGACTATGGCGTCATTGCAGCATAAGGAAAATAATCCATGACGATCAGGACGATATTAGTCGACGATGAGAAATTAGCCATTCAAGGCCTCGAGATAAGGCTTGAGAAATTTGACGATATTGAGATTGTAGATACCTGCAGCAATGGGCGGGAGGCGATCCGTAAGATAAAGACGCTAAAGCCCGATCTTGTATTTCTGGATATTCAGATGCCGGGCTTTGACGGTTTTTCTGTTGTACAGGGCGTGATGGAAATTGAACCGCCCCTGTTTATCTTTGTGACCGCCTATGCCGAACATGCGGTACGTGCTTTTGAGGCATCGGCCATCGACTATCTGGTAAAACCGGTTGAGGAAGACCGGCTGGCCGATGCGATGGACAGGGTGCGTAAAAGACTGACCGAAAAACGCGGGTCTGAAGAAATCGAAAAACTCAAGAACGTACTGAGCGAAGTTGCACCAGGCGCAATGGCCGATTTTGAAAATGCCGAAGAACCAGCGGCGGCCAGTCGTTATGAAAAGCTGATCAACGTCAAGGATCGCGGACAGATATTCCGGGTCGATGTGGATACGATCGAGCGCATTGATGCAGCGGGTGATTATATGTGCATCTATACCGCCGATAACTCGCTTATCCTGCGAGAGACGATGAAGGATCTCGAAAAGCGACTCGACCCACGAAATTTTCAGCGCGTACATCGTTCTACTATCGTCAACCTCAGTCAGGTCCGGGAGGTGAAACCGCACACCAATGGTGAGTGTTTTCTGGTACTGGGATCAGGCGCGCAGGTGAAAGTATCGCGCAGTTACCGCGACGTGGTCGCACGATTTGTGCATTAACTAGTGTTGACATTCAAAAGTCAAATATCTGAAAAGCTGCAGTTGTGTTACACCGCTAGCAATTACGTCACCCCGGCGCAGGCCGAGGCCCAGTCCCAAAAAAAGAAACCTTATCGGACTGGGTACCGGCCTTCGCCGGTATGACGAATGAACAAACCAAAGCCCCTAAACAACCTGGAGCCATGGCCTTAACCATCATTCCCGGCGGTTTTGAAAAAACTCTTTGAGCAGCGTGGCTGAGGCATCTTCCTCCAGACCGGAATAAACTTCCGGTGCGTGATGGCATGTGGCTTGTTCGAAAAAGCGTGTGCCGCTCTCCACCGCGCCACCTTTTTTGTCGATAGCGCCATAATATAGCCGCCGGATTCGGGCGTGAGAAATAGCGCCCGCGCACATCGCGCATGGCTCCAATGTTATCCATAGATCGCAGCCCGTAAGTCGATCCGAGCCGATATTCTGCGCTGCTTCGCGGATCGCAACTATTTCAGCATGGGCACTGGGATCGTTATGCGAGCGCGTTAAATTGTAACCACGGCCAATAATCTCAACATCGCGAACAACCACGGCACCTACCGGGACCTCCCCAGCCGCGGCGGCCCTTCGCGCCAATCTGAGCGCTTCTGTCATATATGTGGTGTATTGATCGGATGTCATGCTGTGGCGACTAGCGGGATCGACATCGGATGACCAGCGTTTCAAAGCTCATGAAAATAGCCCGGTGAAGCTTGACGAACGGGCGCTTTGGGGTTAATTGGCCTCTCTTTCCCGCTGGGAATCACTCAATAACAAGATATTGGACTGAAACGATGTCGCGGATTTGCGAACTGACAGGTAAGACTCGGCTGGTGGGCAATAATGTTTCCCACGCCAAAAACCGCACCAAAAAGACCTTTCTGCCAAATTTGCAGAATGTGACCTTGCTTTCTGATGCGCTGGATAAAGGCGTGAAACTGCGTGTTTCGACCCATGGTTTGCGGTCGGTGGAACATGTTGGCGGTCTGGACAATTGGCTGATGAAAACATCCGATGATAAATTGAGCACGCGCGCGCGCCGGATCAAGAAGGAAATTGCCAAAAAGCAAGCCTCCGCCGCTTAAGCATTTCTTATTCTTTTGTCTGATTTTCGGGCAATGCCGAAAAGCCGGGGGTTACCTCGGCTTTCTCGTTTTCAGGGTTAGGTTTTTTGCTTCGCGATGATTTACTCGGTTTGGTCCGACCTTTGAGTAGCCGGAACTTGAGTAGAATATTATCCTGAAATACGCTAAAATTATCGTCAGATACGAGCCATATGATGGTATCATCTCCCTCCTGCGTCACCGCCAAACCTTCCATATTGTCAACAGTAAAAGGCTTCTTAAGCGTTGCAATACGCCGAGATGTCCAGACTTTACCAGGCTCAATCCGGGAAATATCGGCGATCGAGACGATTGCTGAAATACCCTCAAGCGGAGTGAAACGCCGGTGGAGTATAAGTGCCCGGCCATCGGGAAGCAGCGCCGCATCGGTTATGAAGAAACCCTTGGGCGGGCGATAACCAAAGGAGATCGGTTTGCTTTCCTTCTCCGCCGGATCACCATCAAAAATCAGCGCCTCATAGCCGCCTGCCTTATATTCCTGCGATTCGGAAAAAACCAGAAAACGAGCCGGTTCTGATCCTTTTCCCGGGATCCGAAGCATTGCCTCGGCGCCCCCGTTCATAGGCCAACGCTTCATGATCGGAGGCGCAAAATCAGCCTCTTTGCGCGCAAAGGAGCGACCATATCGCCAGATTCCATGGCCCCGCTCATAGCCGACCCAGAACCGACCGGTTTCCTCATCATAAACAATCGACTCAGAATCCCAATTGGGCATGGCATGTTCGTTTTCCGGCTCAGGACCCGCTGGTAGCCGCGCGATGAACGGGCGGAGCGCTCTGTTGTTCTTTTCGTCCAAAGTAAAGCCAGCCAAAATACCATTGTCGCTGAGCAACAGAAAGCGCAGATCGGGCATTGCCAGCATCGCTGAGAAACCGCCAAAGCTATGAAAATCACTATCCAGTTTCCAGCCGCCCAGAAATTCCAGTCGCCCCGTTATTTTTCGGTTGGGTTTTTCAACATTGAAAGTGATTGGTTCCAGCGAGATATATTGACTGAAGTTCAATTTCGGCTGCGGCCCGTGGACATAGGTCACCGGAACAAGAAAAAACAGTAAGGAAATACAGGCAAACAAACGGATCACGAATGGGCGCATAACTGATAATCGCGATCAAATATATTCTATTCTGGACGCTCGCGCAAAACTTCCGCTAGAAACCCTCATGGTGATCCGAAAGGCAAATTGATGAAGAAGATTTATCCCGATGCGGCAACCGCGCTCGAAGGACTGTTATTTGACGAAATGCATCTTTGTGTGGGTGGTTTTGGTCTCTGCGGAATCCCCGAACGATTGATTGATGCCCTGCAGGATGCGGGAGTCAAAGGCCTGACTATCGCCTCAAACAATGCCGGCATTGATAATGAGGGCCTTGGGAAATTGCTGCGGTCCAAACAAGTGAAGAAGATGATTTCCTCTTATGTCGGAGAGAATAAGGAATTTGAACGGCAATATTTGTCCGGTGAACTGGAAGTGGAATTTTGTCCGCAGGGGACGCTCGCCGAACGATGCCGCGCCGGGGGGGCTGGTATTCCAGGATTCTATACCAAGACGGGCGTTGGTACGCAGGTTGCCGAAGGCAAGGAAGTGAAGCAATTTGACGGTGAGGATTATATTCTCGAACGCGGAATTTTTGCAGACCTTTGCCTGATCAAAGGCTGGAAAGCGGACAAGGCGGGGAATCTGATTTTCCGCAAAACCGCGCGCAATTTCAATGCGCCGATGGCGACGGCGGGAAAAATATGCGTTGCCGAGGTGGAGGAGATTGTTGAAGTCGGCGATCTCGACCCCGACGCGATCCATTTGCCGAGCATCTATGTCAAGCGGCTGATTTCCGGCGCGCCCTATGACAAGAAAATTGAATTTCGCATGACACGGGAGCGGGAAGGCGCCTGATGAAAGCTGCGCGTCCGTTACTTGCGTTGGCATGCTTGTCACTGCTCTCCGGTTGTGTCGCGGCGCTGTTGCCGCTGGCCGCTATGGGGACAATTGGGAAAACACAGATTGACCGGCGGGCGGCGAAGCGGGATCTGATTTCCGCCGGTGCGGTTGATCTCAACCCGGTGACCGAAGGCACGGTTGCTGCAACTGAAACTTCGGCAAAGAATATCACCGATTATACCGGGCAGGGCGGAGATTTCGATCTGGCCGAAACGGACGATAAGCAGCTTTCCGACAAGGACTATCTTTCTCGTTTTTTCAAGCCGGTGAATCCTCAAAAACCCATGCCTTATGCTGATTTTACCCGCTATGCGCTGGCGCAATCGGCTAGGTTCGAGGCGGGTGAAGGTGTCAAATCTGCCGTGCTCGTCCCGCGCGTCGCCCTGGAAAAACCAGAGACGATCAATTGCGCCGGGAAACCTTTAGCGGTGCTTATTGACCTGGATGATCAGGCGCATGACGATTGGGCAAATAGCGAAATATTATATCGCCAAAATGGGTTGGCGGAGGCGTTGAATGAACTGCGCGCCGCGAAGATTAGCGTGATCTGGTTATCGGATGCGCCTGCCGGAGTATCAGAGCGAATATCAGCAACCCTCAAAGACGCTGGTCTCTCAGCCAGTGAAGCAGATGATTTTCTGTTTCTGGATCGCGGTGGAGACGACCGCAAGCAGGCCCGCCGATGGGATGCGGCGCGAACCTATTGTATCGTTGCAATGGCTGGTGATAAGCGCGCGGACTTTGACGAGCTGTACGATTATCTGCGCCATCCGGACGGCGCGGTAACGCTGGAACATATGTACGGTGCCGGCTGG
>UOEF01000057.1_pt1 | contig 10946 bp, 10 predicted proteins | sample 1989141 | NCBI WGS metagenome assembly UOEF01 (sample SAMEA4712195, study PRJEB27164) | hydrothermal vent metagenome | biome: marine basaltic hydrothermal vent biome; feature: marine hydrothermal vent; material: mineral | place: Pacific Ocean | collected 2011-06-14/2011-07-23 | depth 1719 m
CCCGGCAAGGGCAGCGCTATATTCTTCCATATCTGGAATGAAGCAAGGCCGACAGAAGGCTGCGTAGCCATTGCCCGGGAAGACATGGATTTCATTCTGCCGCAGTTATCGCCGGGCGATGTGATGGAAATAATTTAGGGTCAGGACAGGTTTAATCCATCCACTCTGCGCCACAATGTTGAAATTATATTTGCAAACTCAAAGACTGGCGGCGCGTTCACGCGTGCAATTGCGCGGTGCGCGTGCACCTTGTTGTCAGCCATCATAATCGCAGCTACCGTCATTTTCTGGCTTAGCCAATAAGGCGCGACCCTGACCTGTTGACTGGAACTATTCGGTGAATGGTAAGAAAGAATTTGCAATATCACAGCATGTTACGGTTGCGACATACATCTGTTCCGGTTAGCTACCAACGGTGATCATCGAGGCGCCTCATCCTTTCACGATTTCCAATTATCGTTTCTATTGGTTCGCGCGGCTATGTTCGATGCTGGCGCTCTATTCAATGATGCTCATCGTGGCGTGGCAGGCCTATAACCTTGCGCGCGAGACAATGTCGGTCGAGGCATCGTCGGTCAGACTCGGTCTGATCGGGCTGCTCCAATTTATTCCTCTGTTTTTGCTAACACCGCTTGTCGGGTGGGTGGCGGACAATCTCGACAGGCGTCATATTGTTCGCGTTATATTGGTTATGCAATGCATCATTGCCAGCCTGCTCGCCTATCAAACAGCGGCGGGGGAGCTAACGCTGGTGCAAATGTATTTCATTGCGGTGCTGCTGGGCATTACGCGGGCGTTCCTTGGCCCGGCGACCGCCGCGCTGTCTGCAAATCTTATCCCGAAGGCGTCTATTCCGACGGCAATAGCCCTGTCCACTATTGCCTGGCAGGCAGGAATGCTGGTCGGCCCCGCCATGGCTGGACCGCTTTATTCGGTTGATCAAGCACTGCCCTATACCATTAGCGCGACGCTCTTTGGTTTGTCCGCTTTGGCGTTCTTTTTCATCACACCGGTTCCGCGGTCGAAAATTGATCGCAGTCGGGGACCAATTGCCCAAATTTCCGATGGTATGCGTTATGTCTGGGGAAACAGGCTGGTACTTGGTGTGATCTCGCTCGACCTGTTTGCGGTTTTGCTCGCCGGCGCAACGGCGCTCATCCCCGTATTTGCGCGTGATATATTGGAAGCGGGCGAATTTGGCCTTTCGATGCTCGCCGCTTCTCCAGCGGCCGGCGCGATCATTGTCGCGGTTATATTCAGCTTTCGACCGATCAAGTCCAATGTTGGCAATAAAATGCTGTGGGCGGTCTATGTTTTTGGCATTGCCACGATTTTATTTGGGTTCAGTACATGGCTACCCCTGTCGATGCTCTGCCTCGTCATCATCGGTGCGGCTGATATGTTCAGTGTTTATGTGCGGGGGTCATTGATCCAGCTTCACACGCCGGATGACAAACGAGGCCGGGTAAGTGCTGTTTCTCAACTGACAATCTCCGCCTCCAACGAACTGGGTGAAGCAGAAAGCGGATTTCTCGCCGGATTGGTTGGACCGGTAATTGCGGTTGTAGCAGGCGGAGCGGGCGCTATATTGGTAACAGCAGCATGGGCACGACTCTTTCCCGAAATCGGGACGGCAAAAACTTTTGATCCGCCAGATAATTTACAAACCGAATCGGAATTACAGGCTAAAGCCCAAAACTAGGAGAACCGGATAATGATCGCAAATAGCATCCTTGAAACCATCGGAAATACACCACATATAAAAATCCAACGGCTGTTTGGCGACGCTAATGTCTGGGTGAAATCTGAGCGTTCCAATCCGGGCGGTTCGATCAAGGATCGCATTGGTTTGGCGATGATTGAAGATGCCGAAAAATCGGGCGCTTTGCAGCCCGGCGGGACAATTATCGAACCGACTTCAGGGAATACGGGCGTCGGCCTTGCGATGGTCGCGGCGGTCAAGGGTTACAAGCTGGTCCTCGTCATGCCGGAGTCAATGTCGCTAGAGCGGCGGCGGTTGATGCTGGCTTATGGTGCAACTTTCGACCTCAGCCCAAAGGAAAAGGGCATGAAAGGGGCAATTGAACGAGCCCAGGAACTGGTCGATTACACACCCGGTTCCTGGATGCCGCAGCAATTTGAAAATCCCTCCAATGTTGAGGTGCATAAGCGAACAACTGCCATGGAAATTCTTGCCGATTTCAAGGATGATCCACTTGACGCGATCATCACCGGTGTGGGTACAGGCGGTCATATTTCCGGTGTTGCAGAAGTATTAAAATCGCATTGGAGCGGCCTGAAAGTCTATGCCGTTGAGCCTACCGGTTCCCCTGTTATCAACGGCGGTCAACCCGGCCCCCACCCCATTCAGGGAATAGGTGCGGGGTTCATTCCCGGAAACCTTCATACACAGAGTATTGACGGGGCACTCCAAGTGAATCCCTCAGATGCGAAAGCAATGGCTTTAAGAGCCGCGAAAGAGGAAGGTATGCTGGTAGGCATCAGTTCGGGCGCGACACTCGCAGCGATAGCGGCCAAGCTCCCTGACCTGGGTGACGGCGCGAAGGTTTTGGGCTTTAACTATGACACCGGTGAACGTTATCTTTCCGTTCCAGAGTTCTTGCCCGAAGAATGAGCTCGATAGAAGTCAACACCTTCACTTACCAGCATGGTGAATTGGAGCTTGCCGGTTACATGGCCCAGCCAAGCCGCTATCCGCGCGCTGCAATTTTAATCGTGCCGACCATCGCCGGACCAAATAAAATCATGTTTGATCGCGCGAAGTGGCTGGCATCCATTGGTTATTCCGCGATGGTTTGCGATATTTATGGCAAAGGAGAAGTCACGGACATGGCGGAAGGTCGCCAACTTGCCGGAGAACTTCGAAGTGATCCTGAATATTACCGTGAACGATTCCGGTGCGCGCTTGATGAATTGCGCGTCCGGTCAAAATTGGCCAATGAACGTATCGCGGCCATTGGATACAGCATGGGCGGTGAGATCGTTCTTGAAATTGCAAGGGGTGGTGAAGACCTGGCGCTTGTTGTCAGTTTCCACGGGCTATTGGCAACGCCCTTGCCCGCGAAACGGGGCACTGTAATCCCCAGACTTTTGGTCTGCAATGGCCGCGCCGATCCTTTGGTTCCACCAAAACAGGTCCGGGCATTTCTGGAGGAAATGGATATTGCCGGGGCCGATTGCCACTTTCACAACTATACCGGCGTCCTCCACGGTTTCACGGATCCCGCAAGCGACAATAAACCACTTGATGCGGTAGCCTATAACGAATCAGCTGATCGACAAAGTAAAGCGGCTATGCTCAGTCTGTTCGAAGAACTTTTTTAGGCGAAAGCGCCGAATCTCGCGGGGGGATATCGACCCGGCGCCTTCTTTCCATCGCTAGTCCGGTTTCCCGTCGCCTTTATCGTCGAGAAGGTCTGGTTTCCCGTCGCCATTATCGTCGAGAAGGTCCGGTTTCCCATCGCCATTGGTATCCCAGGCGTCGGGTTTTCCATTGCCACTACGATCCCAGGCATCGGCCTTACCATCACCATTAGTATCAATTGTGGGTACCGGAATTTCCGAACGCACATCAGCTGCCGATGGTTCCTGTACTGCCGTGTCCGCTACGGCAACTTCTTCTGCGGGTGTCGCGGCATGCGCCGCCATCGAAAAACCCAATCCGGCGGTTATCAGATAGGGCGTCATCCTCAGCACGCGGCCAGAGGTAGCTTTGGAATGCATTGCATATACTCCTTATGCAGTCATTCCCCTGTCGAGAACCTGTTTGCCCTGCCAAATAATCAAGGTCCAGCACCGTTCGACTATTAGGTCAAAAAAGGCGATAGATCGCAAAATTCGATCAGTTATCTCGAAATCTACTCCGCTCATCGTCATAATCGATGAGCAATCGCAATTGACATATCAGCAGCCTATCTTGGCCAACCCGGTAGGGACTTCAACAGAATAAACTGGTTGTCAGGCGACCGCAAACATTTCCGGATCAAGTGCCATAATCGCGTCGCTGCCACCTTCAATTTTGCGGCGCAAGGAACCGGCATCAGGCATGAAGCGCTCGGCGAAATATTGCGCGGTTACCAATTTGGCTTCGTAATATTTGGCATTTCCTGTCCCGGCTTCCAGCGCTGCTTGTGCCGCCTTGCTCATCCGCAACCACATTAGGCCCAGTGATACGATACCCATGATATGCATGTAATGATAAGCGCCAGCTCCTGCGTTATTCGGGTTCGCCATACCGTTTTGCATCAACCACATGGTGGCCGTTTGCAGTTCGCCATTTGCTTTCTCCAAAGCTTCGGCAAAACCGGCAAGCTTCTCATTACCTTTTGCTTCTTCGATCTCAGATGCGATCACACCGAACAACGCCTGAACCGCGCGACCCCCGTTTTTGGCAAGCTTTCGCCCGACCAGATCCATCGCCTGAATACCGTTGGTTCCTTCGTAAATCATGGCAATTCGGGCATCGCGAACAAATTGTTCCATACCCCATTCTTTAATATAACCGTGACCGCCATAGACCTGTTGAGATTCGGTTGCGATCTGGTAACCCATATAAGTGCCATAGCCTTTCACCACAGGCGTCAACAGGCTGACCAAATCGTTGGCCATCTGCCGTTCTTCCTCGGTTTCGGCTTTGTCCGCAAGATCAACCTGGAGCGCGCCCCAAAGCACCAGCATCCGCATCGATTCCGTAAACGCCTTGCCATCCATCAGCATCCGGCGCACATCGGGATGTACGAACAAAGTATCCGCTTTCTCCTCGGGATCCTGCGCTCCGGTCAGCGCCCTGCCCTGACGACGGTCCCCGGCATATATAACCGCATTTTGATAAGCGATTTCACCCTGCGCCAAGCCTTGCAGGCCGACGCCAAGCCGCGCCGCGTTCATCATGATGAACATCGCCCGCAGGCCTTTATTCTCTTCACCAACCATATAGCCGGTGGCGCCATCATAGTTCATCACACAGGTTGCATTGCCGTGGATGCCCATTTTCTCTTCGATCGAACCGCAACTTACACCATTGCGCTCACCCAATGATCCATCTTCGTTGACCAGATATTTTGGAACAATGAAGAGCGAGATTCCTTTGGAACTGTCGGGAGCGTCCGGAGTCTTGGCAAGAACAAGATGGACTATATTTTCAGCCAGATCATGTTCGCCGGCAGAAATAAATATCTTCTGACCGGTAATGGCATAACTGCCGCCCGGCATTGGCTCTGCCTTGGTCCGGATTAGTCCCAAATCAGTTCCGCAATGCGCTTCGGTCAGGTTCATCGTGCCTGTCCATTTTCCAGAGATCATCTGGGTTGCATAGATTTGCTTTTGCTCTTCGCTACCTTCCGTCAGGATAGAGGCAATCGCTCCCTGGGTTAGGCCGGTGTACATCTCCAGCGCCTGATTGGCAGACACCATAAACTCCATAACGGCATTGCCAACCACACGGGGCAAGCCCTGCCCCCCGAATTCCTCTGGTGCCGATAATGTTGTCCAACCGCCATCGGTTAGTTGCCGGTAAGCTTCTTTGAAACCTTTCGGCGTTGTCACCGAACCATCATCGTGGCGCGTGCAGCCCTCTTCGTCACCAGAGAGGTTTAGTGGATGCAAGACCTCGCTGGAGAATTTTCCTGCTTCGGTCAAAATTGCATCGACCATTTCCGGTGTCGCATTTTCAAAACCGGGAATGGTCGAATATTTTTCCAGATTGAGGACCTCGTTTAGGATGAAACGAACTTCCCCGATGGGGGCGGTATAAGTGGGCATGATATAGTCTTTCTAAATTATGTGATTTCGATCAAAAATTACTGGCGAACGATCCTCTAATTCCGTTGTGCTTTTGCGTCGGCCATGGCGTTCTGCACAATTTTGATAAATCCGGTAAGTTCCTTGATAGAGCTATCGATATCGCTGCGCTGTTTCTTCAGAACGTCGACTTTCTCGCCGCATTTTTGCAATGTCACTTGCATTTGGGTAATCCGGCCATCGCCGAGATCGTATAAATCGATCAAATCCTTAATCTCGGTCAAGCTAAAGCCAACATTTTTTGCGCGCATGATCCAGGCAAGCCGCGCACGGTCCCTTTTGGTATAAATCCGCGAGAGTCCCTTGCGATGCGGTGCAATCAATCCTTCGTCTTCGTAGAAACGCAACGCGCGCGCCGTGACATCAAACTCCTCGGACAAATCGGAAATTGTATAGGTTTCGCGGTTTTTGAGGTCCGGCGTGTCAATCTCTGCATGGCTTGAAGCTTGCGACATGATAATCTTATAGCTTACGCTAACGTAAACGTCAATATTATCCGCCGGGACAAAGATTCTCAATGTCCCGGCCTCTGGTGGAGCGCGCGACTGCATCCCCCTCTCCCATCAAATAGAAGCTCACTCCGTTAAAGCCGGCACGCGGACTGCAATAGCTTTTGCAAGGTTCCGGCAAATTGCCGGAGATACGTAATTCAACACCATCGAAACTGGCATTAAACTGACATTTTTTTTTGCTGTTCAGGGTTATCCGTACATCTTCACCATTTCGCTGCGCTTCCCCAAGGCCTTCGCATTTACTGTCAGGTCCAAATACCGCGATCATTCCGATCTGATAGCCATTTTCGTCATTGCCAACCGCGCAAAATCGATCCATGCCAAGATCGCTCTGCCGTTCAAATGCTCCGGACAGGGAAACATTCCGAATGTCTGGAATAACCCCGGCTTCAATCGCAGCCTTTTCTAACGAAGATTGTTCCGTTTTGGGTGCCGGCGAGCCGCTGTTGTCAGAACCACAGGCGGCCAATAACAATGTAGCCAATGCAAAACCGATTCTCATTCAATCGACTCCAAAGCACCGTTAATAACCTTGCGATAAAAGCAACTGGGCGCGCCGGTATGACAGGTTGGCCCGGCTGGCCTGGCTTTTATCCAAAGGGCGTCCTGATCACAGTCAATTCGGATTTCGGAAAGCTCTAGAATATTTCCCGATGTCTCACCCTTCTTCCATAATTTCTGTCGGCTGCGGGAAAAGAAATGCACCATATTAGTTTCCAGTGTTTGAGCGAGCGCCTCCGCATTCATAAATGCTACCATCAGCACATCACCGGACGAATCATCGGTGATCACTGCGGTCACCAATCCATTCGAATCATATCTGGGGTTCAACGTCGTTCCGGTTTCTCGGCCCCGATTTTTTTCATCTGTCATCCTGTCAAATTAGGGTTCAAGAAAGCAGGACGCAACGCAAAACCGCGCAAGACGCTTTATTCCGGAAAACAAACAACCCCTGTGTGTTTTTTATGACAATTGGGGGGCAGACAAAGGGAGGAATCAAATCTATATGCCAATCCATTCCCCACGCGGGTGAATCGATCAAGGTGAGATATGCTGACAACCCACCCGTTTGACGATGATAAATTACGAGAAGAATGCGGCATTTTTGGAGTCGCTGGAGCGGAGGATGCCGCCGCAATAGTTGCACTGGGCCTCCACGCCCTGCAACATCGCGGACAGGAAGCTGCTGGTATTACGGCGAGAAAGGGGAGAGGCCTTTACAGCCACCGTGCCCTGGGTCCGGTTGCGGGGAATTTTGATACCGAAGAAGTGATAAACAAGCTGAAAGGCGACTATGCCTGTGGTCATGTACGCTATTCCACGACAGGAGCGGGAACACTTCGAAACATCCAGCCATTGGAAGCCGATCTGGCTTCGGGCGGATTCGCAATTGCACATAATGGTAATATCTCCAACGCCTTGAAACTACGCGATGAACTGGTTCGCAGTGGATCAATTTTTCAATCGACCAGTGATACCGAAGTCATCATCCATCTCGTCGCAACATCCAAATTCCGCACATTGCTCGACAAGTTTATTGACGCGCTTCGTCAGGTGGAAGGCGCTTATTCGCTGGTCTGTATGACTGCCGATGGCATGATCGCCTGTCGCGACCCTTTGGGAATTCGTCCGCTCGTGATGGGGAAGCTGGGTGATGCCTATATTTTTGCCTCCGAAACCGTTGCACTGGATCTGGTTGACGCGGAATATATTCGCAGCGTGGAACCCGGCGAATTGATTGTCGTATCCGATGGTGAACTGCGTTCCCATCGACCCTTTGGCCAAAGCCATGCCAGACCTTGTATTTTTGAACATGTTTACTTCTCTCGCCCTGACTCAATCATCGACGGATCTTCGATTTACAGTGTCCGTAAAGAAATAGGAGCACAGCTTGCCATCGAGAACCCCGTTGATGCGGACTATGTCATTCCGGTCCCTGATAGTGGCACTCCAGCAGCTCTGGGTTATGCGGAGAAGTCAGGCACGCCGTTTGAACTTGGGATTATTCGCTCTCATTATGTCGGCCGGACATTCATTCAGCCGGGCGACGGTGTTCGGCATCTGGGCGTCAAGCTGAAACATAACGCCAATAGACCGCTGGTGAACGGCAAGAAAATTGTGCTGGTGGACGACAGTATCGTGCGCGGTACAACATCCCTGAAAATCGTCCAAATGATGCGCGACGCGGGCGCAGCAGAAGTTCACATGCGAATAGCCAGTCCGCCAACCATGCACAGTTGTTTCTATGGCGTGAACACACCAAAGCGCGAAAAATTGCTTGCTGCCGTCAAATCCGTGGAGCAAATGAAAGACTTTATTCAGGCGGACAGTCTGGCCTTCATTTCGATCGACGGCCTTTACCGGGCGGTTGGTGAAGAAACACGCCATGATATTCAACCGCAATATTGTGATGCCTGTTTCACCGGTGCCTATCCAACCAAACTCACGGATCAGGATGATAATGATCAACCCGATCAACTAACCCTTCTCAACGAACAGGTAGGGCAAAGCGAGAGCCTCATCCTGACGGAACAGGTCGGCTAAAATGAAATTTGAAGGTCAATTGGCGCTGGTAACCGGTGCAAGCCGGGGCATTGGTGCCGCGACGGCCAAAGCCCTGGCAAAAGAGGGCGCGCATGTCATTTTAACCGCACGATCGGCCGACGATCTTGAAGCGGTCGAAGAGCAAATTCACGGCGGCGGTGGCAATGCAACTATTGCGCCCCTGGATTTGACCGATGGCGATAGCATCGGCCGATTGGCAAAGGCAATTTCGAACCGCTGGGAAGCTTTGGACATAATGGTGCTAAACGCCGCAATGCTTGGAACTCTAACGCCGGTAACTGCCATTGACGGTCAGGAGTTTAACAAAGTCCTGACACTTAATCTTATTGCTCAGCAAGCGCTTATTGCAGCGTTCGATCCGATGATGCGGAACAGCACCGATGCCAGACTTCTTGCCATTACCAGTAGCGTTGGCAAATCACCACGCGCTTTTTGGGGAGCTTATGGTGCGTCCAAAGCGGCGCTGGATACGCTCGTCACAAGCTATGGCGAAGAAATGCGAAATCTGGGTAAATTACGTACTGCAATCATTGACCCGGGGAAAACCCGAACAGCGATGCGAGCCGATGCTTATCCCGGTGAAGATCCAATGACGCTAAAAACTCCGGATGACGTTGCGGTCAGGCTAGTTGAAATTCTCGCCAGTGACTTTGAAACTGGCGAGAGATTCCAAATCAGTTAGCAGTTTCGCTGTCCAAATAAGCCTTCACGGCTTCAAAAAAAGCAATGCGCTGTTCCTTCTGCGCCTCTGGCGTGGCGCTGGGCCAGTTGCCGTTGCTCGCGATCACCAGCTTGCGTTTCGGGTCAATGAATATCCCTTGCCCGAATATGCCCTGCGCGGCAAAGCTGCCGTCATCAAAGGTCCACCATTGATAGCCATAACCACTTCCCGGCGCTCCAATATCGGCCTGCTTCGTACCGGCTTTTTCAAACCAGCCATCCGGTACGATTGAGTATTCTCCAATTTTTCCGCCATTCATCGCAAATCGACCGAATAGCGCGTAATCCCTTATGGTCGCGGAGATACAGCAACCGCCGATTTCCTTGCCACCTTCGTTAAGCAGCCATTCGCCATCCTGGGTCATACCATAAGGCGCCCAGACCTTCTCCGACAGATATTCTGCTAAAGTCTTGCCGGTAGCTTTTTGCACCAGCACGCCAATTAAGTTGGTTTCACCGGTATTATATTGCCAGCGCGTTCCAGGTTCCACCTCTCTCTTCAACGTCTTCATATAGACAATGACCGGATCAACACCATCTACCGGCTTGGTTAAATTAAACTGCGCGACATCGGAATTGGGGTCGGCATAGTCCTCATTCCATTTGACACCGGATGTCATGGTCAGAAGCTGTTGGACGGTCACCTGATCATAACCACTGCCCTTCAATTCAGGAATATAGTCGGTCAACGGGTCATCAATTGATTTGATAAGACCATCTTTGATCGCTGCGCCGACCAGCGTCGAAACCAGCGACTTAGCGACAGAAAACGATGTCCAGCGGCCATCTTTGTCAAAATCCCGACTATATTTTTCGAGACGAATTTTACCATCCTGTAAAATTACGATACCGGCAATCCGCTGAAACTCGATGTAGTCATCCACCGAAAGTTCCTGACCAGCTACGGTGAACTTGTCGGGTAACGGCTGACCCTTTTCAAAGGCCTTTGGAGAGCCGCTTGCCTTGATAGTATTGGACGGCACCACCGCATCCATCATCCGAAAGGCTTTATCGCGCTGATCGTCGGTCCAGAACAGGATATTTTTATCGGAGGGCAATCCAGTTGCATCAGCAGCGACCTTCTTCACCTGTTCGCAGGCGGGGAGCGCAAGACAGAGACCTATGCCTGTCATTGCCAAAGTCAATTTCTTTACCAATACCACCGTCATTCCCCTTATGTTTTAATCAGAGTCACCTGTGCCACATTTATACCACCACCGCGAAACCCTCCTTCGCAATAGGCCAGATAATAGCGCCACAAACGCACAAAATGTTCATCAAATCCGGCTGGCAAATCGCCTTGCTCAACCACGGCGTCAAACCGCTCAT
>UOEF01000274.1_pt1 | contig 10877 bp, 12 predicted proteins | sample 1989141 | NCBI WGS metagenome assembly UOEF01 (sample SAMEA4712195, study PRJEB27164) | hydrothermal vent metagenome | biome: marine basaltic hydrothermal vent biome; feature: marine hydrothermal vent; material: mineral | place: Pacific Ocean | collected 2011-06-14/2011-07-23 | depth 1719 m
CTTGATGTAAGCTCCGGTGTTGGAATTACCGTGACCCGAACCGGCTGCCCGGCGGTTGCCGTACCGGACAATACCGGTGATATTACGGTTTTCGATCCGGTAAACAGCACCGATGCAAGGGCCATAGATGTCGTTGCGTATATCACCAATGTCCGCTCCACCTGCAACAGTGAAGGGGCAAGGATTTATACCGAGGCAACATTTGACGTCTATGCTGTCCGTTCCCGTCCGGGCGGTCCGCGCACGGTGACCATTCCTTATTTTTCAACCGTTGTACAAGGCGGCACTGCTGTTATTGCGAAACGGGTGAATAGCGTAACCCTACAGTTTGCCGATGGTCAAAATCGTGCGTCGGCTTCCGCAAAGGCGGCGTCTTATATTGATGCGGCGGCGGCTCGATTACCCGAAGATGTGATCGAAAAACTGACCCGGCGGCGTAAAGCGGGGGACCCTGATGCTGCGCTTGATCCGCTTGCTGATCCAGCGGTAAAAGCTTCTGTTGCGCGTTCCACTTTCGAACTGTTGATTGGCTTTCAGTTGAGTTCGGCGCAACTGCAGTATAACGCTACCCGATAATATCGCTGTTATGTGCTGAATTACCGGTCTGCATCCGTGCGGACTGGCCTCTATTTTTATATATTGAGTTGATGCCATGTTGTTTCCAAAATTCCAGCAACATATTGACAATGCCCTGGACGGATTGATCGCCGATGGGGTTCTGCCTGCCGACCTTGATCGAAAAAATGTCACACTGGAACCGCCGCGCGATCCTTCGCATGGAGATTTGGCTACAAATGCGGCGATGGTTCTTTCCAAAGCAGCAGGTATGAAGCCGCGCGATCTGGCGGAGAAGATTGTTGAGAAACTGACCGATTTGGATGATGTCGCGTCCGCAGACCTGGCTGGCCCCGGATTTATCAACTTGCGGGTGAGCAATGCCGTCCTGATCGCAGAATTATCTGAAATTGCAGAAATGGGCGGGAATTACGGTCGTTCTGATGTTGGCAAAGGCGTCACGGTTAATGTTGAATATGTTTCGGCCAATCCCACCGGGCCGATGCATATGGGGCATTGCCGGGGCGCGGTTGTGGGCGATGCGCTGGCCGATTTGCTGGAGGCTGTCGGCCATAAAGTAATCCGTGAATATTATGTCAATGATGCCGGTTCGCAGGTCGATACGCTCGCCCGGTCGGCGCACTTGCGCTATCTGGAGTCATTGGGCGAAGATATTGGCGAAATTCCCGAAGGTCTCTATCCCGGTGAATATCTAAAACCGGTTGGTGATGCGCTGGCCGAGCAATTTGGCGACAAATATCAAACCGCGCCCGAAGAGCAGTGGCTGTTGATTTTCCGCAGGGAAGCGGTGTCCAAGATGATGGATCTGATCCGCAGCGATCTGGCATTGCTGGGCATTGAACATGATGTGTTTTCCTCTGAATCCGATCTGCACGAAGCGGGCAAAGCCGATGCAGCCGAAGCCGAGCTGCGTTCCCGCGATCTGGTTTATGATGGTGAACTGGAAAAACCAAAGGGCAAGATAATCGAGGACTGGGAACCGGTGGAGTTACCATTGTTCCGTTCCACCCGATTTGGCGACGATCAGGATCGCCCGATAAAGAAATCCGATGGCCGCTGGACCTATTTTGGCGGTGATCTGGCCTATCATTTCCAAAAGGCACAGGATGCCGATGAGTTGATCGATATATGGGGCGCAGACCATTCCGGTACGGTCAAGCGTATCAAGGCGGCGGTTTCCGCACTGACCAATGGCAAGACCAAGTTTGACGTGAAGCTGGTGCAGATGGTGCACCTGCTGCGTAACGGTGTGCCTGAAAAAATGTCCAAGCGCTCCGGTAATTTCATCACCATCGCCGATATGGTGGAAGAGGTTGGCAAGGATGTCGTGCGTTTCACCATGTTGACCCGCAAGGCTGACGCGCAAATGGATTTTGATTTTGCCAAAGTCATGGAGGCTTCTCGGGATAATCCGGTCTTTTATGTGCAATATGCACATGCGCGCATTCAATCTACGCTTCGCAAGGCGGCAGAAGAGAATTTGCTCCCCAGCGACGAACATCTGACTCTGCTTGAAGCGGAAGATTTCGATCTCATCAAGCGGGCGGCGCAATTCCCCCGAATCGTCGAATCAGCAGCAGCGGCACGTGAACCGCACCGAGTCGCATTTTACCTAAACGACCTCGCAGCGGCTTTTCATGGCTTCTATAATCTGGGCAATGACCGGCCTGACAAGCGGATCATAATGGTTAACGCGCCAGAAATAACATCAGCGAGGCTTTTCTTAGCCAAAAATATCGGGCAAACTATCAAGAACGGGCTATCGCTCATGGGAGTTGAAGCCGCCGAGAAGATGTAACTGGATGGAGTGGAGCCCAAGATGTCAGATGTAAATCGCGATAGTCTGGACCTGGATGATGAGGACCGCCTGCCTTGGCTAGAGTCGGCAGATGACTATGATGAGGAGGGTGAATATTCGCCCGTTCGCGTCGCAATATTCGTTTTGTTTGGTCTGGTTGCACTTGCCGCAATCGTCGGCGGTATATATTGGCTTCAGGCGCGCGACAATGGCGGATTAAATGGCGATGGTGAACTTATCGCTGCACAAGAGGGCGATTATAAAGTTCGCCCAGAGGATCCGCAGGCCAAACAGTTTGACGGCGAGGGAGACGCAAGTTTTGCCGCCAGCGAGGGGAAAGATACGACCGCCAAACTGGCGACAAATACGCCAACCGAAGCACCGATCAAGAAAGCTCCGGCGGCGGCTGCTGGTTCCGCCGCTCCGGCGACCGGGGGCGTGATGATTCAACTGGGCGCGTTTAGTACCGCAGGACTGGCCGACAGTTCCTGGGCTGGATTTGCGCGGCGTTTTGAATCCGTAGGGTCGCTACCCAAGAAAATCGTGCGCGGGACGGTGGATGGCGGAACAATTTACCGGTTGAACGCGGTTGCTCCCAATGCGGACCAGGCACAAGCAGTATGCAATGGCCTGAAAGCCGCTGGCGAAAGCTGCATGGTGGTTCGCTAAAACCGGCTTATTACGTGGGGACTTGCTGTGGATAACGGCGGTTTCCGCTTTACCCGCGCAGTTGGTTTCCCCATGGTTATAACCAGAATGTTGCGTCAGATGGATAGCAGATGAAACCGGTTATATTCGGCATGTCGGGCCTTAGCCTGACGGATGATGAAAAAAGCTTCTTTCAAGAGAGCGATCCCGCCGGATATATTATCTTTGCCCGCAACATCGAAAGCAAGAAACAGCTGCGCGCTTTGACCGATGAACTGCGCGAGGTGCACGGACGTGAGGGCCTTGCTATTCTCATCGATCAGGAAGGTGGCCGGGTTCAGCGGATGACAGAGCCGGTCTGGCCCAAATTCCCGTCTGGTGAAATATTTGATAAAATCTATAATGTCGCACCTGCTACCGCTATTGAAGCGGCCCGGCTCAACGCGCAGGCGCTGGGCGAAAGTCTCCGCGAAGTAGGTATCACGGTTAACTGCCTGCCACTGCTCGACGTGCGTCAGCCCGATACGGTGGCGGCCATTGGTGATCGGGCGATGGGTAGCGACCCGATGCAGGTCGCCGCTCTGGGGCGCGCCGTTATCGACGGGCAAAGGCGCGGCGGTGTGGTAAGTGTGGTCAAACATATGCCGGGACATGGGCGCGCCGTGGTCGATAGCCATATGGAATTGCCGCGTGTCACCGCTTCATTGGAAGAGCTGGAAACCGATATTGGGCCGTTTAGGTCGCTTTCAACCGCGCCAATGGGCATGACAGCCCATATTGTTTATCCGGTATGGGACGAGTTACATTGTGCCAGCATGTCATGTAAAATAATTGATGAAATTATTCGCGGACAGATTGGTTTTGACGGTCTGCTATTCTCCGATGATCTCGATATGAAGGCCCTGAAAGGCGAAGTCCCCGAACGTGCCCGAGATGTGGTTGCGGCGGGATGTGATATTGCGCTAAATTGCTGGGGCCGGATGGATGAGATGGTCGGTATCGCCGACCTTCTTGGTGAGATTGGCACGAAATCGCGTGATCGTCTTGACAGCGCGATGGCAACGCTTGACGAAGATTATCAGGAAGCGGATTTCGCAGAATTACTTGCAAAGCGTGATGCGCTGTTGGCGGCGGCATAATGACGGAACAGCAGGCAGACAGCTTTTTTTTTCCGCCAGATTCGGTTGAGGCAGAGGACGCGCTGACGCTTGACATTGATGGGTGGGAAGGGCCGCTCGATCTGTTGCTGGCGCTTGCTCGCAATCAAAAGGTTGATCTGCGTGAAATCTCGATCCTTGAACTGGTGCAGCAATATCTGAAATATATTGCGGACGCACAGATACTGAAACTGGAACTTGCGGCTGACTATCTGGTTATGGCCGCATGGCTGACCTATCTCAAATCCGGGCTGTTGCTGCCCAAAGATCCCGAAGTTGATCCGTCTCCGGAAGAACTGGCGCTGCGGCTTCAAATGCGGCTGGAACGGCTTAATGCGATGCGGGAGGCGGGGGCCCGGCTTCTCGCCCGCGACCGGATTGGACGTGATGTTTTTGCCCGGGGCGCACCAGAAGGCCTGCGCGTGGTAAAGGAACGCCAATGGCAGGCCGGATATTACGACCTGATTTCTGCCTATTCGCGGGTGAAGATACGCAATGCGCCAGCGATCCATATTGTTAAACAGCGTATGGTTATGACGCTTGAGGATGCGCTCGCGCGCGTGTCGTTAATGCTCGGGGAGGCGATTGACTGGACGGACATACGCGAATTCCTGCCGCCCGGCGCATCGCCGGAACTGCGTAAATCCGCATTGGCGTCGAGCTTTTTGGCGGCACTGGAACTCGCACGGCAGGGGAAATTGGTGATGGAACAGGAAGAAAGTTTCGCACCGCTTAAACTAAAGGCGACCGGTAATGGCTGATGAAAATAACCGCAAAGAAACATTGACCGAGGACGAAAGCCTGTTCGTGCATGAGACAGACGAAATTGGCCGTGATACGCGGGCGGTTGAGGCGACCTTATTTGCCTCGGAAGAGCCTATGACGATTGCCGATATAAAACTCTACGTCGGCGAAGAGGTTGATATAAGACAGGCGTTGACCGATTTGCAGAAAGATTATGAACATCGCGGTATTGTGCTGTTAAAAACCGGCGACCGCTGGCATTTTCAGACAGCACATGATCTGTCGCACCTGTTGCGGCGGGAACGCGCAGAATTACGCAAGCTTAGCCGGGCGGGCATGGAAACACTGGCGATTATTGCCTATCACGAGCCGGTCAGCCGGGCCGAAATCGAAGCCATAAGAGGCGTGCAGGTGGCCAAAGGAACGCTTGATGTGCTGATGGAAACCGGCTGGGTACGCCCCGCTGGTCGGCGGGAAGTGCCCGGAAGGCCGTTAATCTATGCGACGACCGCAGAGTTTTTGACGCATTTCGGTTTACAGAGCCGAAAGGATTTACCCGGTATAGATGACCTGAAAGCCGCCGGATTGCTTGATCCAGTCGACCTCGCGATGGAAAAAATGGAACTGGAAGCGGCCGAAGAAAGGGAGGCAGAACTGGCGTCTGGCGAAGATGAAATACAAGAGATTGATACGAATATAGCCGTTTCGCTGGAAAACCAGACCGAAAGCGCCTAAATAGAGTGCATAGATCAGGAGATTTTTGATGCAACCGAGTGTATGGCAAATTTTAATCGTGGCGGCTCTTGTGCTCATCCTGTTCGGTCGCGGCCGGATATCGGAGATGATGGGCGACGTCGGCAAGGGCATTAAGTCCTTCAAAAAGGGCATTACCGAGGAAGAGGAAGCTGCTTCCTCTAAAGCGAAACTTGAGCCAAAAACCATTGATGCCGCTGAAAAAAGCGCAGCACCGGACAAGACCGCCAGCTAAGCCGGTGGTCTTCTGACCGACCCGGCGGCGCGATATGTTTGATATAGGTTTACCCGAAATGGCGATTATCGTGATTATCGCGATAGTGGTTATTGGCCCGAAAGAACTTCCCCGGGCGCTGTCCACGGCTGGAAAATGGATGGGTAAGGCACGCGGTGTCATGTCCAATTTTCGTACCGGGCTGGATGCAATGGTACGCGAAGCTGAGCTTCAGGAAATGGAAAAAAAATGGGCGTCTGAAAATGAGCGCATCATGAAGGAGCACCCGATGCTTCCCGACCCCGGTGAACCGGAACCGAAAATGGAACCGAAGGAAAACCGGAAAGGCGATGCGGAAGATTCCACTGATCCAGAGGACAATCCGGCGGACGATGGCGCCAAGCCATGAACGATCAGAGTAGGCCGGATATTGATGACAGCAAGGCGCCGCTGATCGAGCACCTGATTGAACTGCGTCAGCGCTTGCTCTGGGCGGTTGCGGCCCTGGTCATTGCATTTTTAGTAAGTCTGTTCTTCGCCGATGAAATTTTCGCTATTCTGGTCAAACCGCTGACAGCCGCTTTTCCCGTTGGCGAAGGGAAGTTGATCTATACCAAGCTTTATGAAGCCTTTTTCGTTGAAATAAAAGTTGCGATGTTCGCCGCCTTTTTCCTTGCCTTCCCGATAATTTCCAATCAGCTGTGGGCCTTTATTGCGCCGGGTCTCTACACTAACGAAAAAAAGGCTTTCCTGCCTTTTCTGGTTGCAACGCCCCTATTGTTTGCAGCAGGTGCGGCGCTCGCATATTTTATCGTAATGCCTACCGCTTTCCGTTTCTTTATCGGTTTTGAAGGCGAAGTTGGCGGCCTGACCCAGGAAGCACTTCCGGCAATGGGTGACTATCTGTCGCTGGTGATGCAGTTTATCTTGGCATTTGGCGTTTGTTTCCAGCTTCCGGTGTTGCTGCTGCTGCTTAATCGCGCGGGTTTGGTGACGCGCCAGCAGCTAAAGGGAATGCGCCGATATATGATCGTTGGCGCATTTGGCCTGGCCGCGATATTGACACCGCCTGATGTAATATCACAACTGATGCTCGGCATTCCGTTGATCCTGCTTTATGAAGTTTCATTGGCGATCATGTGGTTTACCGAGCGGAAGAAGCGCGCCGAGGCAGATTCGACTTAAATTCATTAGTCCTGAGCTTGTCGAAGGAGACGCTTGCTGGCGAACAGCGTGGTTCGACAGGCTCACCACTGGCGGTTTGGGGCTCACCACTAGCGGTTTGGGGCTGTCCCTTAGCGTTTTGGGGCTGTCAAGCTGACCGCTTGCTCAATCAATCGCGTCCTGCCCGGCCTCTCCAACCGACTCTATATCTCGCCCAAGTCCTTTGACCGTGGCGCAGGCGCTGAGCAGCAACAGCGATGAAATCATGAATGTTGCGATGATTTTCTGCATCTTGAATATTCCTAAAAACTGAATTTTGCACTGACTCGTATATCACGTCCGGCCAGCGGTACGAAATCCTTGGTGAATGAGGCATGACGCCGGGCGTTTATATTGAATATATTATTGGCCGATGCGAGCAGCGTGATCCCTCCAGATTTGCCCAGCGGTCGCCACGCCATTGATGCATTGACCGCGCATGGCTGCCAAGTACGGGCCGAGCGACACCAATATACTGCTAACGAGTCGCTAGAATGCTCAAAATTTGCTATGAGCGGAGCAACGACAAAGAGGAGAATGGCATGGCAAACTGGAAAGAGGATGGTTATCACAGCGTCACACCCTATTTAACCGTGGATGATGCGGCCGCGGCGATTGAATTTTACACAAAGGCCTTTGGCGCAAAAGAAGTGATGCGGATGCCGATGGGTGATAAGATTGGCCATGCTGATATTATGATCGGGGATAGCCATGTGATGCTGTCCGATGAATTTCCGGATATGGACAAGCTCGGCCCCAACAAGCGCGGGGGCGCGACGTCGCTGTTGATGATTTACGTTCCTGATGTGGATGCTGCGTTCGACAAGGCGGTTGCCGCTGGAGCCGAACCCACGCGTCCGGTGGAAGACCAATTTTACGGGGACCGCTCCGGGTGGCTCAAGGATCCGTTTGGCCACGAATGGACAATCTCTACCCATATTGAAGATGTAACACCCGATGAGATGAACCGGCGCATGGCCGAAATGATGGCTGAGGGGTAACGGGCGAGAAGGGCTTACTAACTAGTCGTTACCCTGAATTTGTTTTGCAAACCCCTTCGCGCCGGAGAGCCGTCATTGCGACCCCGGACTTGATCCGGGGGAAGCAATTCAAAAACTTCGAAGAGGCCGGATTGCCGCGTCGCCTGCGGCTCCTCGCAATGACGAAAACTATTTCCATGCCGCAGCCGGTGGCGCGAAGTGGTGTTTGCCAAGTTCAGGATGACGAGGCATTTTTGTTGGGTTAAGGTCGATCCCCATGACCTTCACTAAAAAAATCCTCCTGCTTGGCTCGGGCGAACTGGGCCGCGAATTTGTAATTTCCGCAAAGCGCCTCGGCGCCTTTGTGATCGCTTGTGATGCTTATGAACATGCGCCCGCCATGCAGGTCGCAGACGCGTCAGAAGTCTTCTCGATGCTCGATGGCGGCAAGCTGCGCGCGGCCATAGAAAAACACCAGCCGGATTTAATCGTTCCGGAAGTTGAGGCCATCCGCACCGAGATACTGGCCGAAGTGGAAGCAGAAGGTTTCAGCGTCGTGCCATCGGCCCGCGCGACGCAGCTGACGATGAACCGCGATGCTATCCGCGATGTTGCGGCAAAGGAACTATATCTCACCACATCGCGCTATCATTATGCCGAGAGTTTCGATGAAGTGGCCAGCGCTGCGGCCGATATCGGCTTGCCGCTGGTAATTAAACCGGTGATGTCATCATCCGGCAAGGGGCAGAGCAAGGTTGATAGCCTGGACAGGCTGGAAGAAGCGTGGAACTATGCCGTGGATAATATGCGCGGCGACCGGGCGCGGGTGATCGTCGAGCAATTTATCGACTTTGATTATGAAATCACCCTGCTGACGGTTCGGACGAGAGACGGCATCCTGTTCTGCCCTCCCATTGGCCACCGCCAGGAACGCGGCGATTATCAGGAAAGCTGGCAACCGGCTGCAATGACCGATGTCGCACTGTCCACCGCACAGGATATGGCGCGCAAAGTGGTCGATAATCTTGGCGGTGCTGGAAGGGGCTGGGGCCTGTTCGGGGTGGAGTTTTTTGTGACCAAATCCGGCGAAGTCATCTTCTCCGAACTTAGCCCCCGGCCGCATGACACCGGTATGGTGACACTGATCGGGCAAAATCTAAGCGAGTTTGATTTGCATGCAAGGGCGATTATGGGAATGCCCATCCCGTATATCGCTCTGACTGCGTCAGCGAGTGCCAGCGCAGTAATCTTGGCGGAGCGGGATAGTGAGAATTTCGCCTTTGCCGGTGTCGCTGAGGCGTTGGCCCTGGGCAGTGAAGGCGCGGAAGTGGATGTCCGGATTTTCGGTAAACCCGTAACGCGGCCCTACCGGAGGATGGGCGTGACGCTCGCGACGGGCGCGAATACAGATGCAGCGCGGGCGTTGGCGAAAAAGGTGGCTGATTTGGTGGTGATTGAATCCAAATAGTTTGCTGATGCGGTGCCAGCAAATATAGCTTTCATTTCGCCCCCTTGCGAACCAATTACATCATCCAACATGCTTATGCTCTGGTTCTTTTGCCTTTGGCAAGTAACCGCGAGGGTAAACATTCTCTTTCAAGCGACTAAACACTACCTGCTTGTCGCCATACAGCCGCTGGCCTATATATTGCTTTATGACAGTCATAGCAAAAACACTCGACTTGATCGGAAATACCCCGCTTGTCCGCCTCAAAGGCCCCAGCGACGAGGCGGGGTGCGAAATTTACGGCAAGTGTGAATTCGCCAATCCGGGAGCCTCGGTAAAGGACCGCGCCGCGCTTTATATTGTAAAGGATGCAGAGGAGCGCGGATTGCTGAAACCGGGCGGCCGGATTGTCGAAGGAACTGCTGGCAATACCGGGATCGGGATTGCGCTGGTTGCAAATGCCAGGGGATATAAGACGACCATTGTTATGCCCGAAACGCAGAGCCGGGAAAAAATGGACACGCTGAGAGCACTGGGAGCGGAACTCATCACGGTGCCAGCGGCCCCCTATTCCAGCCCGTGTCATTTCGTCCATCAATCACGCCGGATTGCCGAGGAAACCGAAGGCGCGGTCTGGGCCAATCAGTTTGATAATGTCGCCAATCGGCGCGCGCATATCGAAACAACAGCAGAAGAAATCTGGGAACAGATGGACGGCAAGATTGATGGCTTTACCTGTTCGGCGGGAACCGGCGGTACCATTGCCGGAGTGGGAATGGGCCTGAAAGCCAAGGATGAAAAAGTGACCATTGCGCTCACCGACCCCCACGGCGCTGCGCTTTACGAATATTATGCCAATGGCGAACTAAAGTCCGAAGGCAATAGCGTTGCTGAAGGCATCGGGCAGGGCCGTATTACCGGTAATCTGGAAGATGCGCCAATTGATACGCAATATCGCATTTCCGATGAAGAAGGTATCAAATGGGTAGAACGCTTGCTTGCAGAAGAAGGCCTGTGCCTCGGCCTCTCATCGGGGATTAATGTTGCCGGCGCTATTGCGCTGGGAAAGCAATTGGGAAAAGGCAGCCGGATTGCCACGATATTATGCGATACGGGGTTTCGCTATCTTTCATCGCTTTATAATGCTGAATGGCTCGCCAAAAAAGGCTTACCCGTTTTCCCCTGGTTGGTGAAGCAAGAGCAAAAGGATTGATTGATGGATAATCGCGACGATATGATGCAGCGGATACAGGTCGGTGTCGTTGGTCTGGTTGCCGTATTGTTACTCGTCAGTGTCGCGAATTTCGTCATGCAGCGGGCAAGCGATGAAAAATCAGCAATTGAGGAAATTCAGGAA
>UOEF01000284.1_pt1 | contig 10664 bp, 9 predicted proteins | sample 1989141 | NCBI WGS metagenome assembly UOEF01 (sample SAMEA4712195, study PRJEB27164) | hydrothermal vent metagenome | biome: marine basaltic hydrothermal vent biome; feature: marine hydrothermal vent; material: mineral | place: Pacific Ocean | collected 2011-06-14/2011-07-23 | depth 1719 m
AATGGGGCGCAACCTGCTCAACACTCCCTTTGGTTCGACCACTATTGTGGCACAGATATTACTTGCCGGCGGGAATGCGGCGCAACAGGCAGATTGGTTGCCCAGGATAGCGGCCGGGATGGCAGCGACCCATGCGCTTTTGGAAGACAATGGTGATTGGGACCTGAACAATATAGAGGCCAGCGGGACGATTGATGGAGACATTGTCAACCTCTCTGGCACAAAGCAATTTGTCCTTTGGGGCAACAGCGCGGAGTTGACCGTTGCAACTATCAAGATTGATGGCGATGTCCGTTTCGCGCTAATTGAACGATCTGCGATTGGTGAGGATGCACTGCGCCGCGAAAAAATAATTGATGAAACAGCGCGAAGTTATCAGCTGACTTTGGATGGCATAAGCATATCAACCGATGCGTTGCTGAATGCTTCGCATAGCCGGGAAGTGATGGAGACAATTGAGCGGGTTGGGGGATTGATCCATGCAGCTGAAATGACCGGCGGCTCGCAGGCAGTTATTGACTATACCGTCGAATATCTGACGACCCGCAAGCAATTTGATAAAATCATCGGCAGCTTTCAGGCGCTTAAACATCCGACCGTCGACAATTATGTCGAATATGAAAAAGCGCGGACGCATCTTTACAGTGCCGCCCATTGTTTCAACGATCAGGGAAGAGGTGAAGTTGCTGTCCATATGGCTGCCGCATCGTCCCACAGCAGCTATTCCCATGCATCAGACCGAAGCATTCAGTTCCACGGCGCGTTCGGCTTTACCTATGATTGCGACGCACAATTATACCGTCGTCAGGCGATTTTCAAAGGCGCGCTCATAGGAGATGCTGCCTGGCACAGATCGAAATTGGCGGAGCTGTTATTTGACTGAATGAAAATATCAAAATCCCCGTTAGTTCTGTGCTTGTCGAAGGACGCATCAAGACGATAACCACGCTTTGTCAGGTTCAATGCTAACGGAACCAAAAGGAGAAACCCAATGTCAGAAGTAATCACAGATATTCAGGATGGCGTTATCGTCATTACCATCAACCGCCCTGAAGCCAGAAACGCCGTTAACAGAGCGGTTGCCGAGGGCGTGGCGGCGGCAATGGAGCAGCTGGATAATGATAACAGCCTGAACGCGGGTATCATCACCGGCGCGGGCGGAACATTTTGTTCCGGCATGGATCTCAAAGACTTTTTGAAAGGCGAACTGCCGATGGTTGCCGGCAAAGGCTTTTGCGGCTTTGTCGAATCCCCTCCTGAAAAACCGCTGATTGCTGCTGTCGAAGGCTATGCGCTGGCAGGTGGAATGGAAGTTGCCATTGCCAGCGACCTTTGTGTTGCCAACAGCAAAGCCCAATTCGGCATCCCCGAGGTGAAGCGGAGCCTTGTCGCGGCGGCTGGCGGCCTGCTTTCGCTACCATCCATTGTCGGGAAACGCATGGCTATGGAATTAGCGCTGACCGGTGACTTTATCGACGCACAGCGCGCCTATGAAATGGGCTTTGTCAACCGGGTGACCGATGGACCGGCGCTGGAGGGTGCCCTTGAACTGGCTGCAACAATAGCCGCCAATGGTCCATTGGCACTAAAAGCAACCAAGCGGATCATCAACGAACGTCCCGACTGGTCAAGTGAAGAAATGTGGAAAAAGCAGCAGGAAATTTCAGCTGTTGTTTTCGCTTCGGAAGATTCCCGCGAAGGCGCGCTTGCCTTTGCCGAAAAGCGTCAACCAAACTGGCAGGGTAAGTAACAAACCTTTATGACAAGTTCTGATATAGTTGATACATGGGCGGGATCATGTGATCTGCCCCGATGGTTCACCAACGCCATGGCGGTTCCGCGTGAAGAGGGTTTCGCCGATGTGAGTGGCCATAAAGTCCATTATTTCCGGTGGGGAAAGCACGGCAATCCGCCGCTGTTGATGACTCATGGATTTCTGGCTCATGCCCGGTGCTTCGCGTTTATCGCGCCTTTCCTAGCGGAGGAATATGACGTCATCGCCTATGATCTGGCGGGCATGGGTGACAGTGAAATGGTTCCCGATTGTGACGGTCAAAAACGAGCAGAAGATATGATTGCGGTGGCCGAAAAGCTGGATTTATTTTCCGGATCGGTAAAGCCCAGGATCATCACGCACAGCTTTGGTTCCGGCGTTGCGCTGACCGCAATGGAGCAGGCCGGAGAGCGGTTTGGCGGTCTGATTATCTGTGACATGATGATTATGCGGCCATCGAAACTGAAGGCGCATCTTGAACGCGGCGGCGGCCCGCCCGGTTCGGGCAAATCGGATAAACCCAATAAAGTCTATCCCGATTATGACACCGCCCGCGCACGGTTTATTTTAGCGCCGCCGCAGGACGTGCAGCAGCCGTTCCTGATTGAATATATGGCTTTTCATTCAATGCGTCCGGTTGACGATGGCGGGCAGGTCGGCTGGTCCTGGAAATTCAATCCAAAGGTTTTCGCCCGGAGTGATAACGACCAGACCAAATGGCAGGACGCACCGCAAAGAATAGCGGATTTACCGGGTCGGCTGGCCATCATTTATGGAGAGAAGAGCAAATTATTCGACGGTGACAGCGCCGCCTATATCCGCGAATTGGGCGGCGCGCATATCCCGATGATTGCCGTGCCAGAGGCGGAGCATCATCTGATGCTCGATCAACCTTTGGCCTTTGTGACAGCATTGCGTTCTGTGCTGGCGATGTGGGATACCAATGAGTGTGCTTGAAAATAAGCGCGCTATATCGGTAGTGCAAGCTGGATCAGACCCGTTTGATTCAACCTATCGCTTTGTGAACCGAAATGACGAGATATTTATCTGATTCCGCCTGCTAATCCACCAAAAACCCTTCCAGCCTTCCGCGAATAATCTCATCCGTCTCGCTCATAATCCCGTCGATCAGTTCTTTGCAGGTGGGAATATCGTTGATCAGCCCCGCGACCATGCCGCAGCTCCATGCGCCGGCGTCCATAGTGCCTTCGAGCATGATTTGCGGATAGACACCTGCAACCTGCTCAAGCACATCGGTGAATTGCAGATCGTCGCCTTTTTCTTTTTCGATCTCTAACAATTTTATCACCGCCGCATTGTTCATCACCCGCTCGGTATTTCTGAGCGGCCGCATCACCAGACTGGTATCCAATTCCGACGCCGCAACAATCGCGTCCTTCACATTTTGATGCACCGGCGCTTCCTGTGTAGCAATAAAGCGCGTGCCCATGTTGATGCCTTCTGCGCCCATCGCCAGGGAGGCAACCAATGATCGCGCATCGGCCTGTCCGCCCGAGGCGACAAAGGGAATGTCGAGTTCATCGGCGGCGCGCGGCAGCAGGATCATATTAGGAATATCATCTTCGCCGGGATGGCCGCCGCATTCAAAGCCGTCCACGCTCACCGCATCGCAGCCAATGGATTGGGCTTTCAGGCTGTGGCGCACGGACGTGCATTTGTGGATGATTTTGACGCCGGCTTCTTTAAGTTTTGGCAAATGTTCCGCCGGATTGCGCCCCGCCGTTTCAACCGCCTTTATGCCGTTAGAGATGATCGCATCAATATAGCCGGGATAATCCGGCGCATTGATAACCGGCAGGAAGGTCAGGTTAACACCTATTGGTTTGTCGGTCAGCGCTTTCGCTTTCTTGATTTCCTTGTCCAGATCTTCGGGTGTCTTTTGTGTAAGACCAGTTATGATACCAAGTCCCCCAGCTTCGGAAACCGCTGCGGCGAGTTCTGCAAAACCCACATAATGCATGCCGCCTTGAATGATTGGATGCTCAATACCGAAAAGCTCTGTGATACGTGTTTTCATGGGGTTTTCCTTGGTGTTACCTTATTCCGTTAGTCCTGAGCCAGTCGAAGGATGCCTATCGTCGAGAGGCGTGGTTCGACGGGCTCACCACTAACGGGGTTGTTTCGATTCATGTTTAATCACGCAATTAACTAGCAATCCACTGGCCGGTTGTCACGCCTTTCCAAATCTCGTCCGGTGACGTTACGGCAAGCTCTGCACCGAGGATTTTGGACCAGTGATGTTCATTGCCCAGCCCGTCGCGCCATGCCCACAGCCGCCGCGTGTAATGATGCAGATCATATTCCTGCGTATAGCCCATTGCGCCGTGCACCTGATGAAAGGGCTCGGTCACCGCTTCAACGCTATGGCCAATTTGTACCTTGGCAATAACCGCCTCGTGCCATGCTTTTTCAGGATTATCCTTGTGCCGGGTAAAAGCACTTGCGGCCTGTGTCGCTGCCATCGTCGCTGCTGCGGTTTCGGAGGCTGCCACGGCGAGTTGCTGCTGGATTGCCTGGAATTTCGAAAGGGGCCGCCCAAACTGTTCGCGGGTTGATACATAGTCAAGCGTCAGGCCAAGAGCCTTTTCCATCGCTGCGGCCATTTGAACCGCCCGGACGGTCAGAATCAGCGCTTCGAACGCGCGGCGCGAAAGGTTCGTTTGGGCTGATTGTTCGGCGACATGGCCGGAGAAAATAATCCGCGTGGCACCGTCAGGAGACAGAGCTTCTGCGGGCACAAGATCCGCGCCGCGATTATCGAATAGGGCGATTTCATTGTGCGGGCTGTCAAACAGGACAATCTTGTCGGCATGGGCACCAAAAGGAATGACCGCCGATGGTTGCGGGCCGGACAGCGCAAAGCTGGCGCTGCCATCGGCCGGTGCCAGTCCGGCGCGGTCCAGCATCCAGTTGGCAATAAGGGTCTCGGCAAAAGGTACCGGAGAAGCGGCTTGCGCTGATGCCCATATCGCTCCGAACACCTCCCCATAATCGGCATTAAAACCGCCATTATCTTCACTGACCCAGGCGAGGTGCAGGCCATTTTCATAAATCGCATCCCACAAAGCTGCTGGATATTCTCCGGCTTCTGCTTTGTGCGGAACTTCTCGATCACAAAGATCATTAAAAATTTTTGCCGCTGTTTCGGCAACCATGCCTTCAGTATTGATCATTTTTTGAATCCAATCAGGATTATGCCGTTTGCGCTGAGCCTGTCGAAGCGCCTCTTTCCTTCAGCAGTGGCGCATTGTCGGTCAGCCTCTTTTGACAGGCTCAGGACAAATGGAAGCCGGGTTACGCGCTTCTCAGCCATCATCGTAACCCCAATTGTCGCGCAACAATGCCGCGCAAAATCTCGGTAGTCCCGCCACGCAAGGTGTTGGGCGGGGATCGCAACACGCCGACATTGATTATTCGCCGCATCTCTTCACTCCATTCAGCCTCAGGCAGATCGACGAGCATAGCGCGGACTTGCTGGGTCAGATCATTCTCCAGCCGATTGCCAAGGTCTTTTACCAGCGCTGCCTCGGTTTCCGGAGAGACGCCGCGATGGAGCAGATTGGCAATGCCCCAAGACATGCCTTTCAGCGTCCGCAGATTGGCGATCAGCTTGCCAAGCCGGGCCAGCGAATCTGTTCCCAACCTGCCTTGTAATTGATGGAGCGCTGTTTCGAGCGTAATATAGCTGGAGAGGAACCGTTCGGGGCCAGAGCGTTCCATCGCCAATTCACTGGTAACCTGCTTCCAGCCGCCGCCCTCTTCACCGAGCAGGGCGTCATCCGGTACGATTACATCTTCGAAATGGACTTCGTTGAAATGTGCATCACCGGACAGATCGGTGATTGATTTGATCGTCACGCCGGGGAGGCTGAGGTCGATCATGATTTGAGACAGGCCAACATGGCGATTGCGACCATCAGCAGGGGAGGTACGCAGTAGCGCAACCATATAGTGGCAAATATGCGCGCCGGAGGACCAGATTTTCTGGCCGTTAATCTTCCAGCCACCTCCATTTTTGGCATCAATTTTTTCGGCCCTGGTTTTCACATTGGCGAGGTCCGAACCCGCGCCCGGTTCGCTCAAACCGATAGCGAAATAGCATTCCCCTGCCGCAATGCGCGGCAGTATATCGAGTTTCTGTTCCTCGGTGCCATGGGCAAGTAACATCGGCGCATGTTGCCGGTCGGCAATCCAGTGCGCGCCAACAGGAGCACCGGCACGCAGCATTTCCTCGGTAACGATATAGCGTTCCAGCGCGGTCTTGTCATGGCCACCATATCGGGAAGGCCAAGTAAGACCAATCCAGCCATTCTTACCCATTTTCTTTGAGAATTCCGGATCAGCCGAAGCCATCCAGCCTTCTGGTTCCGGTCGAAAATTACCTGCGTTCAGTTCTTCCTTGAGGAAGGCCTGCAACTCTTCGCGCAACTCTTCCAGCGCTGGATCGGGCTCGACAACCGGAAAATTAAAACGCTGCATTGGCAAAGGCCCTTAGGGAGTGACGATGTTGAACTGTGGATTGACCGGATCAAGCGCGCCAAACATCGCGGCCATCAAAGCGCTGTTTCCTTCGATCTTAAGCTTTCCGGACTGGATCATTTCGAGCGGATTTACATCACGCATCAACAGCTTGGTAAAGTCAGTGCGGCTGACAGTGATCTGCGCGACGGCTTCCTCGCTCGCTCCGTTGCGAGGAAACATCACGCTTTTTCCCAAATCAACGGCGACCGTCTCCCTGCGATCAGGAAAGTTGAATTGAATAATCCCTCCATCACCTTTCATTTTTGTCGGATTAAACCTCGTGGATAGTGCGTCAAATAAATCAACCGCTGGAATGCTGCTTAGCACTTTCGCATTGGCAGTGGAAATGCCCGCCTTGCGATTATTGCCCTGGCGCAATTCTTTCGCGCCGACCAGATAGATATTGCGCCATGTTCCTGCCTCCGTCTGAAAAGCCAGCTGCTCATAAGTGGACGCCAGCCATTTCTTCGCCGCTTCATTTTCAGGATCGGCAAAAACAACATGGTTGAACACCGTTGCCGCCCAGCGATATTCGCCGCTGCCAAAGGCCTTTTCACCGACCGCAAGCGCCTTTTCGGTGCCGCCCATAGCTGCGACATATTTTTTTGAGGACTCGACGGGCGGTAGTTCGTTATAGTGGGCAGGGACACCGTCCCACCAACCAAAATAGCGTTGATAGACGGCTTTGGAGTTATGGTTCAGCGTGCCATAATAACCGCGCACACCAAAGTCGGTTTTGGCGAAATCGGGTTCACCGATATTCTCGGCAATCTCATGCATTGTCGCGCCCTGATTGGCCTGACGCATGGTTTGGTCATGGACGTAACGATAAAGGCCGCGCTGGTTTTTTAACGTAGTTAATATATTGTCGCTGCCCCAGGTGGGCCAGTGGTGAGATGCGAGCAATACATCAGATTTCGCGCCATATTTAGCAAGCATGTTATCTATTACCTTGCTCCATTTAAGCGTATCGCGGACCAATGCGCCGCGCGGGGTCAGGACGTTATGGAATGTGCGCGTTGCCACTTCGGCGCTGTGAAGCGCTTTATATTGGGGCATATAGAATATCATCTCGGCAGGTGCTTCGGTTTCACCGGCATCCATGAATTCAAATGCTATGCCATCGATGTTAAGTGTTTCACCATCCTTGCTGATGCTTTTTGTCGGGGGCAGCAATGCAACACCACCGCTTGAAAGCGCCTGACCCAGGCCGCCACCAACATGGCCCGCTTTACCGGCTGCCAGAGCGGTGCCAAATTGAAATTGCACCCGGCGGTTCATCGCTGTTCCGGCGATCACGCTTTCACCGATTGATTCGCGCAAAAAACCATGTGGTGCGATTATCTGCACCTTGCCCGATTTAACATCATCAGCGGATGCCACACCCGCGACACCGCCGAAATGGTCGCCGTGACTATGGGTGAAGATGACAGCACTCACCGGGCGCTTGCCGAGTATCTTGTTGGCCAATGCCAATCCCGCTTTGGAAGGAGCCGGCGTGGTTAGTGGATCGACGATGATCCATCCCGTCTTGCCCGCGATCAACGTCATTTGTGCAAGGTCATAGCCGCGTATCTGATAAATGCCGGGGACGACTTCAAACAAGCCATGGATGCTATTGAGTTTGCCTTGCCGCCAAAGTGAAGGATTGACGGTGTCCGGCGCGTCGCCTTTGATAAAGTCAAACTGATGCATATCCCAAGCCACAGAACCATCTTGGTTAAGGATGGGTTTTTCAAGCTTAGCCAGAAAGCCGCGATTGGCGTTTTCAAAATCCCCTTGGTCAGAGATCGGCAGGCGCGCGGCGACTTCGGCATTGGCCCTCTTGGTCGCCTCGGTCGCGACGCCTTCGGGCGGCGCGGCATAGACGGTTGTTGCTATCGTCAGCGCAGCAATAGAAATAGCCCAATTCTTCACCCTATTCTCCCTTGAACACCGGCTTACGCTTTTCGAGTATCGCATCAATTGCCTCGCGATGGTCGTCCATTTGTTGCAGCACACCCTGGAAAAGTGCCGCCTGATCGAGATTTTCCTTAAGCGTGACGCTTTGCGCTGTTCGGAGTAATTCTTTTGTCTTGCGGATGGATAGCGGCGGAAAGCCAATCACCATTTCTGCCAGTTCATAGGCGCGTTCCAGCAGCTTGTCGTTCTCCACGACCTCTGACACCAAGCCATAGTCGAGCGCCTTGTTGGCATCGATAAATTCACCGGTGAACAGCATCTGATTGGCCCGCGCCTGTCCGATGACACGCGGCAATAGCCAGGCACCGCCATCACCGGGAATTATGCCGACCCGCAGGAAGCTTTCCGCAAAAATCGCATCCATTGCGGCAATTCTTATATCACACATGGTCGTCAGATCATTGCCAGCGCCGATTGCATGGCCGTTTACAGCGCAAATTACCGGGACCGAGATATTGGCAAAGGCAAGCGGAATACGCTGGATACCGGTCTTGTACCAATTTTCGATTTCCAGCGGAGTCATTTTCTGTTCCGCCGTCATCGCCTTAATCTCTTTGAGATTTCCACCCGCGCAGAAACTCTTGCCATTGGCGGCAAGCACAACGCAGCTGACATCGCTGTCCGCATCGGCCTTGTTGATTGCAGTGACCAGCGCCTCGCATAATTCACTGGACAGGGCATTACGCGTTTCCGGCTTGTTCAGCGTGATCGTTACGATCCGGTCTTTCTTCTCATAGAGTATGACGTTGCTCATACCTGATCCTTCAAATTACGGGGTTTGACTCTGATTTTCTTGTCATTGCAGGGCCGCCGGGATTCTGCAAGAGAGGGATCGAGCCAAAGCGGTAGTTGTCCTTATGAAATTTCGCGCCAAATTTTTACTAAGCAAAAAAGAAACAGGCTTCACGCTGGTCGAGTTGATGGTTGTGCTGGTAATTATTGGTATAATGGCCTCGGTGGTCATTCTTTCCTTTCCAGATGGCAATCGAGAGTTGGATCAAGATGCGTATAGATTTGCCGCTCGAACGGCCGCGCTTCGTGACAATGCTATCCTGCAATCCCGGCCAATGGCGGTGCAAGTAACAGCGTCCGGTTACAGCTTTATGCAACGCAGCAAAGGTTCCTGGAATATTCTGGAAGACAAGCCGTTTCAATCAACCAACTGGTCAGAAGGCGTCGCTGTCAAATTGGACGATGGCGCTGCGGCGCGGATCAGCTTTGAAAGTACCGGCCTTCCCAGTGATCAGGTGGAAATTACCCTGAAACACAAAAAACTCTCGCGCCGCATTGGCGTTGACCCGATGGGCGAGATCAAGGTTCTGGAGGCAGGTCAATGAGGCGTCCGGGAAAACGCCAAGATCGTGATGGCGAAAAGGGGTTCACTCTGATCGAGATGCTGGTCGCGCTTTCGGTTTTCAGCCTCGCTATACTGACCCTGATCCGGTTGCAGGCTTTTACCACCCACAACGCAGCTGAGTTGGAGATGCGCATTATCGCGCAATCCGTTGTCCGCAATCGGGCGGTTGAAATTCTCACCGACCCGCGCGCGCCGGCACTGGGCATCACCAGGGGAGATGAGGAAAACGGCGGTTTTGTCTGGAACTGGAAACAGGATGCTAAGCTTACCGCAGATCAACGTTTTGTGCAGGTTGATGTTTCTGCTGAAGAAAAGGAAAGCGGCGCTCCTGCGGCACTGACGATCCTGCGGCCATCGAGAATGTTGTCTGAAGAGAGTGATGAAAACGCTGCTGCCGCCAATTGATGACAGGAATTCTACAGTAAGAAACTCCTGATCGTGCTATTTAACGAAAAACGACTGTGCAGTTGCCGGTGATCGACGCGTTCAACCGCCTGTTCGATAATTGCACATTCATCAAGGTCGGGGTTAACAAAATGTGCAGTTACTCCGTTCAGCATGACCCCGCGTTTCGGGTTTCAAATATTGCTGATTGGCGCAAGCTGGCCGATTGAAAAGCGGGATTAGCCCTTGTGCTGATTTCCGCAGGGATTAGAAGTCAGAATGATAAAACCACAGGACGATAAAATGAGCGAACTAGAAGATGCAATGGATGGTCTGGATCTCGACGATCTGCCAATTGATGATGAAGCGCAACCAGAATGGTGGGATTTTGACGATCCGGCGGAAATGATCAATGCCGTTGCCGGCGATATTCAATTCATCATCGAAAGCGCATTGGACGCGCGTGGGGAGGCTTTGCTGGCGCTGCCCGCAGATGATGAAGCCTTGCCAGTTTTAGAGGCGCTGGCCGAAAGGCAGATAAAGTGGAAATATGTCACCATCATCCCCACCCATGATTATCTGGTTCCGGTCGATGATCCGCGCAGCGCGGTAAAGGCTTTGGCAACATTATTCCTGACCCGCGGT
>UOEF01000306.1_pt1 | contig 10652 bp, 12 predicted proteins | sample 1989141 | NCBI WGS metagenome assembly UOEF01 (sample SAMEA4712195, study PRJEB27164) | hydrothermal vent metagenome | biome: marine basaltic hydrothermal vent biome; feature: marine hydrothermal vent; material: mineral | place: Pacific Ocean | collected 2011-06-14/2011-07-23 | depth 1719 m
ATTTAAAGTCAACAAACCCAGAGATGGCGGACAATCGATCAGGCAAATATCCCATTGGCCCTTGTCGCCCGCATCCAAAGATTTTTTCAGCCGGTGCGTGCGTTCCGCAAACTCTACCAATTCTATTTCGGCCCCTGACAAATCTACCGTTGCTGGAACAATTTCAAGGCCAGGAACACGTGTTTTCTGCACACAATCTGCCAAAGCGATATCGGAGATCAGCAAATCATAGCTGCTTTTCTTGCGTTCGGATTGGTTCAATCCCAGCCCGGTAGAGGCATTTCCCTGCGGATCCAGATCGATAAGCAGCACTTTCCATCCGCTGGCCGCAAGAGCCGTCGCCATATTGATCGCGGTTGTGGTTTTACCCACTCCGCCCTTTTGATTAGCAATCGCTATCCGAACCATCTTAGCTAAACCCTTAAAATAGTTTGTTTAACTCATATAATCTGGCCGCTTCCGACCAATATTCCCGCTTCCGGGTCCGTCAGGCTTTGTTCCACGTGAAACAATTTTCGGTGCTTCTGCGGAAGGGCCTGCAACTCCCTTAACGCATTTTTACCCTTTGGTAACAGCCAAAGCGTCTTTTCTGTGGAAAACCGGTGCGAAAGTTTTAACAGCTTATCAAGCGGAGCAAAGGCCCGGGCGCTGATGATTTCAACGGGAAAACCATCAATTTGCTCCAATCGCGAACCAATTACAATGGCATTCTCTTGCAAATTCAATTGGTTAATGATCTCCTGCAAAAACGCTATTCGCTTTGCCCGCGATTCCACCAGGTGGACTTTGAAATCACCAAGCAAGGCCGCGATGATGCCCGGAAACCCCGCGCCTGTTCCCAAATCCAGCCATGTTTTAAGCTTCGATTGTTTTGGAACCAGGTGGAGTAATTGGGCGCTATCGACAACATGCCGCGCCCAAATATGATTGGCGCTGGATTTGGATATTAAATTCTGCCGGCTCATTTCCTCGCGAAGAAGAGAGAGAAATAGCTCCAGCCGATCCCATGTTTCACGTGAAACATCAAAATTTTCGCTTAGCCACGCCCGCGCCTCTTCCTCTGTCATGCTGCAATATTACTATCGTCTCGGCGACGGGCATATACCAGAATCGCGGCGAGCGCGGCCGGCGTTATTCCCCTGACGCGGGAAGCTGCTGCCAATGTTTCGGGTCGCGCAGCGTTTAGCCGCTCCACCATTTCATTTGATAGCCCGGCAATAGCCCCATAATCTATATCGCCGCGCAATTCGATTTTCTCATTCGCCCGTAAATCGCGGATTTCGGACTCCTGACGGGCAAGATAGGGCGCATAGCGCGCATCTTCGGCTATCTCTGCGAGCAGGGCCTGATCTTTCTGAGCTAATGTGGGTTCCAGTTCCTCCAGCTGCTCAATCTCGATATTTGGAAAACGCAGCCAATTGAACAGGCTTTGCTTCGTGCCGTCTTTCCGGACATCAAAACCGGCGGCGGCCAAGTCTTCACTGGAATATTTCTTCTGCAAAACAGAGATAATATTCTGACGCTCTTCGGAACGCCTAGCAAACCATTGCTCTCGTTTTGACCCCATGCACCCCAGTTCTACCGCTATGTCGCTCAATCTCGTGACCGCGTTATCGGCGCGCAGCCTTAGACGATATTCCGCTCGAGAGGTGAGCATCCGATAAGGTTCTGTAACGCCTTGCAACACAAGGTCGTCGATCATAACGGCAATATAGCTGCTCCCGCGATCCAGTTTTGGTGGGCTTTTTTCCAATACCGCGCAGGCAGCGCCGATCCCGGCAACCATGCCCTGCGCCGCTGCTTCCTCATAGCCTGTGGTACCGTTAATTTGTCCGGCACAATAAAGCCCGGCTAGATCGCGGACTTTAAGCGAACGGTCCAGCGCACGCGGGTCAATATGGTCATATTCCACCGCATAGCCCGGTATTACAATCTTCGCATTGCTCAAACCATCCATGGTTCGCACAAATTCGGTTTGTATTTCAGCGGGTAGAGATGTGCTAATCCCGTTGGGATAGACCAAATTACTGCCCAGTCCTTCTGGCTCCAGAAACACCTGGTGGGTATCGCGATCAGCAAAGCGATGGATCTTATCCTCTATAGAGGGGCAATAGCGCGGTCCCTGGGAATCTATCGCGCCGCTAAACAAGGGGGATCGATGCAGTGATTTGCGGATGATGTCATGCGTTCGTGCATTTGTCCGGGTGATCGCACAAAATATCTGCGCGGTATTTCTGCGTAGCGTCAACGGCGACATCGTCCAGTCATCACTGTCGGAGGGTTGCTCGGGAAGTACGGCCCAATCTATCGTTCGTCCGTCAATGCGGGGCGGGGTTCCGGTTTTAAGGCGCGCTATGGGCAATCCAGCCTCGCGTATCTGTTGGCCCAGCGATATTGATGCCGCTTCCTCCGTTCGCCCGCCAGAGACGCTTTCCTCGCCGCGAAAAAGCTTTCCGTTCAGGAAAGTGCCGGCCGCCAGTATAACCGCCGATGCCCTTATCTCGCTATTATCAGCCAGAACGATGCCCTTAACCGTGCCTTTATCCAAAACGAGTGACGCTACTTCTCCCTCGACAATTTCCAAGCCATCCTGCTGTTCGAGCATCTGATGAATAGCTGTTTTATATAGCTGGCGATCCGCCTGCACGCGCGGTCCCTGCACCGCCGTGCCCTTCGAGAGGTTCAGCATGCGGTAGTGAATGGCGGCGGCATCGGCGGCGCGCCCTATCAGGCCGTCAAATGCATCAACTTCGCGAACCAGATGCCCTTTCCCCAGACCGCCAATGGCCGGATTGCACGACATTGCGCCGATACTGTCTTTGGTGAAACTAGCCAGCGCAGTGCGCGCGCCCATGCGCGCGGCTACCGCTGCCGCCTCGCAACCCGCATGGCCGCCGCCAACCACTATTATGTCGAAATCGCGTTTCATTATGGACGCCCTTTAGCGGAGAGCCACTGGATAATCAAAGCATGAGATGCCGCTGTTCCACGTGAAACATCCTATCGCTATTTTCCGATACAAAATCTTCCGAACAAAGCATCCAGCATATCTTCGGTACTTGCCCTGCCCGTCAGGGTATCCAGCGATCTGCGCGCGATTCTTAGCTGTTCTCCGATAACCAGATAATCATCTTCGCCGATAATATTAGCTAGACTAAGTTGGGCCGACATCAAATGATCCGCCTGACGCTTGTTGATGCTTGTTTCGTCAGGGTCCGGTAAAACCGCCTTCCCTTTGCTAATAAGCAATTCAACCAATTGGGACATTCCGGTGCCATCGACTGGAGAAACGATAAGAGCCTTGGGCGACTTTGGTTGGAAATCGAGGTGGTCACTTCGAGCAGCAAGTTCAATTGTTGCATCGCGCTCCGGCCGCTCGCCTTCCGGCCCGAGCCAAAGAATAATGTCCGCCAGTGCAAATTGTTTTCGCGCGCGCTCAATCCCGATCCGTTCTATTTCCTCCGCGCTTTCCTCGCGAACACCGGCGGTATCGATTAACAAAAACGGGATGCCCCCGATAGCAACAGGAACTTCAATCACATCCCTTGTTGTGCCTGCAACATCTGAAACGATCGCCGCCTCGCGCTCAACAAGAGCGTTGAGCAATGTCGATTTTCCGCTATTTGGCGGACCACCCAGAACAACCCGCACACCATCGCGCAACTTTTCAGCGCGCGGTCTTTCTATCATCTCCAGCATGGTTGCCGACAGGGATTCCGCCCCCTTGCGAAGCGAATCTCCCTGCGTTGGTGAAACATCATCCTCGTCTGAAAAATCAAGTTCTGCTTCCACCAAAGCCGACAGGCGCAGAATTTCTTTTTGCCATTGCTCTACCTGTCTCGACAATGCGCCGCCCGCCAGTCGCAGTGCTGACTTTCTCTGCGCCTCGGTTTCGGCAAATAAAAGATCGGACAGACCCTCCGCCTCGGCAAGATCTATCCGCCCGTTAGAAAAGGTGCGCCGGGTAAATTCTCCCGGCTCAGCGCGGCGAAGACCATCCATCTGTTCGAGAGTATTTTCGATCGCGCGAATGACAGCCCGACCACCGTGGCAGTGGATTTCCGCTAGATCCTCCCCGGTTGCACTATGTGGTCCGGGAAACCACAGACAGAGGGCCGAATCCAATTGTTCGTTTGTAACCGGATCGGTGATATTTCTTAGCGTTGCAACACGCGGTTTTGGTACATTACCAGTGAGAATTTCCAGTATCTTACGTGCCTGCGGTCCGCTAACCCTGATGATCCCGATGGCCGCGGGCGGGGCGCCGCTCGACAGCGCAAATATCGTGTCCGCAATTACCATGGTTCATTTAACCATCTGTATTTTAGTTCTTTTTCTTCGATGCAGAAGGTTTTTTTGTACCTCCACCGCCCATTGCGCCGGTTAGGAAGGACGAGAACATCTTCAGCCCCGCCTCACCCATCGGGGCAACAATCTTGGTGAAATTCTGCAATTGCTCCACCGAGTTAGAACCCTGCAGAAACTTGCTCAATTCTTTTACATAAGTTTCGTTGAGTTTGTTGACATCGGGAAGCCCCATCATCTTGCGCGCTTCTTCCGGTGTACAATCCAGTTCGACAGTTACTTTCATGGTCAATTTCCTTTTGTAATCTCCGCCACGAAGCCTCTCCCCGTTGCAACAGATGATCTTCCGCTTTGCTAGAACAGGATATGGGGATAATATGGTACTAATATCAAGCAATGATCCAAAGGAGTCTAAAAATGGGTGCGATAGAAGAGGTGAAAACTCTAAACGGAACCGCGGAATTTCCCTGCTATGTCGCAAAACCAGATGGTGAGACCAAGGCGGCAATCATCGTTATTCAGGAAATTTTTGGTGTCAATGATGGCATCAGGGCAAAATGCGATCATTGGGCGGACCTTGGTTATCTCGCGATAGCGCCTGATCTATTCTGGCGGATCAATGAAAACACCAACCTCAGCGCTGATATTCAGGAAGAATTTCAAACAGCGCTCAACCTTATGAACAAATTTGATCAGGATCAGGGAATCAGGGATATTGAAGCCACTATCCACTTTGCCCAAAATGCCGTCGGCAGCCACAGGGTCGGCGCTGTAGGCTATTGCCTGGGGGGAAGGCTTGCGTTCATGGCGGCTACGCGCACTGATATTCGCGCCTCGGTTGGCTATTATGGCGTCGGTATCGACGGGCTGCTGGGGGAATCGCACGCGATAGCGCATGAAGTCATGCTGCATATCCCCACCGCCGATGGATTTGTCCCGCCCGAATCGCAGGCCGCAATGCACAAAGGTCTGGATGGCCATCCAAAAGTTACATTGCACGACTATGAAGGTCTCGATCACGGTTTTGCCGCCGAGTTTGGTACGCGGCGCAATGAAGCAGCAGCCTCGCTGGCCGACCAGCGGACCGAGGCATTTTTCAAGGAGCATCTGGCATGAGCGTCAACGCAAATCTTGCCGTCTGGCACGAGCATTTGAAAACCAAAAGCCATGACGATCTGCTGAATCAGATTGCCGATGACGCAGTGTTCCACTCTCCCGTGGTCCACACACCTCAAGTGGGGAAACAACTGGTCTTCGCCTATTTAAGTGCAGCCGATCAGGTTTTTGACGGTGCCAATTTCACCTATGTGGATGAGATTATCGACGATGCCGGTAACAAGGCAATGCTTGAATTTACCGCAGAGATTGACGGTATCCATATCAACGGCATCGACATTATTCACTGGAATGACGATGGCAAAATCCAGAGTTTCAAAGTGCTGGTCCGCCCGATGAAGGCAATGAATATGCTGTGGGAGAAAATGGGCGCTATGCTGGAGACGATTGGGGGTTAGGCCATTCGTTGACGAACAAAATTTTCCCGCTCCCCAACATCTGCTTTGGGCAATTCAACAAAATCATAGCCATATTGTTTCCATGCAGCGCAAACCGCTATATGGGTGGCTTTCGCCTCTTCCCAGTCCTGAATTCGATCAGAATCCATTTGGTATATTTCCCGCCAAAGTGGCGCGACAAATATCGGTCCATTATAACGCATATTGCAACATGCTTCATCGAGTCCTTTTGGTTTCGTCAATCCCATCAGATCAAGAAAACCAGCATTGTCAGCAAAACCTCGGTCAAATAGCAAGTTACATCGTAGGTTCGCGGCCTTTTTGAAGTTTTCTATATCCAGCCGCAGAATTTCCAGAGAATAGTCAAGCGGGCGATCAGCCCGCATCTGATGCCCACCTGATCCCATCAAAACTGCACGTCCCGATTCCGGCACTATTCCGATCCGATCACTCAACTTATCGCAGAGAGTGGTCTTTCCTGCACCTGGTCCACCCGTCAATACTGATGTAATTGCCACATTTTTGTCACCCGAAAAGCGTCAAAACCCCAATTGTCTGTCCATCGCCCATCAGCCCTGAATAGATCATCTTACCGGCAACATAGACTATAACGGCAAGACCCAGATAGGCGATCCATTTATAGCGCTCGATATATTTGGCGATTACGTTTGCTGCCAGGCCCATCAGGGCGACAGACAGAAGTAAACCCACCACCAATATACCCGGATGTTCTCTCGCAGCGCCGGCAACGCCGAGCACATTGTCGAGGCTCATTGAAACATCCGCTGCGGTGACGGCCCACACAGCTCCCCAGAATGTTTTGGTTGATTTTACACCGCTATGCTCGTCGCCTTTAACTTCGGGAGAGCCGGATGATTCACCTTCGTGAAAAATCTCTCGATAGAAATTCCATGCCACCCAAAGGAGCAATAAACCGCCCGCAAGAACCAGACCAACAATTTGGAGAAGTTGAACAACAATTAGAGCGAAAAATATCCGCAGCACCAGTGCCGCACCAATACCGATCAATATGACTTTCCGGCGTTGCTCGGTTGGCAGCCCTCCCGCTAATGCGCCGACTACGATTGCATTATCAGCTGCAAATACCAGATCGATCAGCACAACCTGCCCAAAGGCAGACATGGCGGCAGTCGACCCGATATTGGCAAAATCATGGACGATGGCCGCCCAGATTTCAGATGGTGTGCCAAGGCTGGGAGCAGTAGCGGTGAGAATTACAAGAAATTCAAGCATCGAAAATCGAACGTCCAAAATAGGCTACAACTGGCATAGGATCATAGAAATCATGAAGCAGAACGCGCCATTTTTCATATTCAGCAGACTTTCGAAAACCGTCGCGGTGCGATTCAATTTTATCCCAGCCGATGAGCAATAAAAACTGGTCATCGGCTTCTACGGCGGCTCTCACCTCGATGGTCCGAAATCCGGGCTGGCAGGAAACCAGGGGTCTTGCCTTTCGCATTGCCTCCACAAAGGCATCAGCCTGCCCCGACTTAACCTGCAATAATGCGTGCTCGATAATCATCGCGGCGTTATTCTGCGGAACCTATTGATTCATACTATCGAAGAAATCATCGTTGGATTTGCTGTCTTTCATCTTGTCGAGCAGGAATTCCATCGCATCGATCGTTCCCATCTGCATAAGAATACGGCGCAGCACCCACATTTTCTTGAGCTTCTCGTCATCGACCAGCAATTCTTCTTTCCGCGTACCGGATTTGCCAACATCGAGCGATGGGAAGATGCGTTTGTCGGAGACTTTGCGGTCCAGCACGATTTCACTGTTACCCGTGCCTTTGAATTCTTCAAAGATCACCTCATCCATCCGGCTGCCGGTATCGATCAGCGCTGTTGCAATAATCGAGAGCGAACCGCCTTCCTCAATATTACGCGCGGCGCCAAAGAATCGTTTTGGGCGTTGGAGCGCGTTGGCATCCACACCGCCGGTCAGCACCTTACCCGAGCTTGGAACCACGGTGTTATAAGCGCGACCAAGACGCGTTATAGAGTCGAGCAGGATGACAACATCATGCTTATGCTCAACCAGGCGCTTGGCCTTTTCAATCACCATTTCGGCGACTTGGACGTGGCGGGTGGCGGGTTCGTCAAAAGTTGAACTAATCACCTCACCCTTCACCGAACGCTGCATATCGGTCACTTCTTCCGGCCGCTCGTCGATCAGCAATACCATAAGGAAAACTTCAGGGTGATTGTCGGTAATCGCTTTGGCAATATTTTGTAGCAGCACGGTTTTACCGGTTCGCGGCGGTGCCACGATCAAGGCGCGCTGGCCTTTGCCCTGCGGTGAAATAATATCGATCACCCGGGCAGATTTGTCTTTTTCTGTTGGGTCTTGGCAATCCAGTGTCAGTTTTTCATCGGGATAAAGCGGCGTCAGATTATCAAAATTTACGCGGTGACGCACAGCGTCAGGTTCATCGAAATTGATCGCCGTAAGTTTGATTAGCGCAAAATACCGTTCGCCATCGCGCGGTGCACGGATCTCTCCTTCCACCGTATCACCGGTACGCAACCCAAATTTTCGAACCTGGTTGGGAGAGACGTAAATATCATCAGGACCGGCAAGATAATTGGCTTCCGGGGAGCGCAGGAAACCAAAGCCGTCGGGTAATACTTCGATAGTGCCCAGACCCATGATTTGTTCGTCATTGTCCGCCAGTTCCTTAAGGATCGCAAACATCAGATCTTGCTTTCGCAAGGTCGAGGCGCTTTCTACGCCCAGCTTTTCGGCCATAGACACCAGATCAGCAGGCGCTTTTTCTTTCAATTCTTTTAGATGCATGGATGTTTTCCAAATATATCAGGAGGATATGTAATATTTTTGCATATGTGCGGCGCTTGCCGTTATTTATTCACATGAAAATTCGCCCGGACGGACTTTGGCGGTCAATTACGCTTTTGCACTTTGGCTGTCAACTTGAAGCACAGACAGCGGTTAAAAAGGTCTGACGAGCACCAATATCACAATGACGGCCGCTGCGATTCCAGGAACTTCGTTTACCAATCGCAATTTTTTGTCGCTCATTGACCGATTGCCTTGCGCCAGTTTTTTAACATAGCCCAGCATCCAGCCGTGATAGCCGGAAAGCAACAACACAGCGAGCAATTTAGCATGAAACCATGCTTGGTTGAACGCACCAATATTATACGCAAGCGCCAATCCCAAAACCCAGACAATAATGAGGGATGGATTGAGAATGATATTACGCAATTTTGCTTCACGCTCGATCCACTTTGAATCTTCTTCAGAACCAACAGCGCATTCCTGATGATAGATGAAAAAGCGCGGCAACATGAATAATCCGGCCATCCAGAAGATGACAAAAATCACATGAGCAGCTTTTAGCCAGAGGTAAAGCATCGAAAGTATCTCATTCATTATCTTACAATTGTAAGCAGCTTTTCAACATGTGCAATGGGCGTATCGGGTAAAATTCCATGACCCAGATTGAAAACATGCGGTCTGTCTTCAAAGGCTTTCAATATGTGGGCGGTAGAATTTTCCAACGCTTCGCCGCCAGCAATCAATGCCAGTGGGTCAAGATTGCCTTGGACAGGTAAATCTTTTGGGAGATTTTCATTTGCCCATATCGGATCAACCGTTTCATCAAGACCAATGACGGTTGCTTGTGTTTCGCGGGCATAAGCAGGGAGTTTTGCGCCGGCACCTTTTGGGAATCCAATGATTGGTAAATCGGGATGTGCCGCCTTAAGACGGGAAATAATTTCTGCGTTCGGCCCGATCACCCATTTCTCAAATTGTGCCGGAGAGAGCGAACCAGCCCAACTGTCGAATAACTGTACCGCATCAACGCCTGCTTCAACCTGGCCAAGCAAATATGTGACAGTATTTTCGATGATAGCATTTATCAGTTCCGAAAACGCCACTTCATCCTGATAGGCATAGCGCCGCGTAACGGCCTGATCCTTACTGCCCTGTCCATGCGTCATATAGGTTGCAACCGTCCAGGGACTGCCGGCAAAGCCCATGAAGGTTGTTCTGTCATCTAGCTGCGCTGCAACCTTTCTAACCGTGGCATATATAACTTCAAAATGCTCTGGGACAGCTTCTAGAGACGATAAACATGTCTCAACCATACGGGGTGCCAGCCGGGGACCTTCCCCAGCTTCAAACCACAGTTTCTGGCCCATCGCATGCGGGACGATTAAAATGTCTGAAAACAGGATGGCTCCGTCAAAACCAAAGCGTTTTATCGGCTGGATGGTTACTTCTGCGGCGGTATCTGAATCATAACATAGTTCCAGAAAACCACCTTTTTGAGCACGAAGCTCTCGATATTCAGGCAAATAGCGACCTGCCTGTCGCATCAGCCAGACAGGTGTTTTATCAGTTTTCTTACCACGCAATGTTTGGAAGAGTAATTTATGTGAATCGGAGTTTTGAGACATGAGGAAAGGCTCGCCCAATATAATATATAAGTATATTTATATAAGAATGATGATGATGATAGGCCGTTGATAAGGGAGTTAAACTGCCAGCGCCGCAAATACAAACAGATTGACAAAAACTGGTTAACCAAAAATTAACGGAGTCTCAAAATTGATCCCCGCTATCCACAATCTGTGGACGGAATCTCTTGCTTGTTAGCCTGCTGTGGATGAAATCGCGGATAATGAGGATGAAATCGGCACTGTACTTTATCCCCATATTCATCCCTTGATTTATCCCCGCCAAGATCACAGGGTTCGTGCCATGAACAGGTTACATCTGCATATGCTTTCGGACTCCACCGGCGAAACATTGGAAAATATCGCAAAGGCGGCGCTGGC
>UOEF01000352.1_pt1 | contig 10444 bp, 11 predicted proteins | sample 1989141 | NCBI WGS metagenome assembly UOEF01 (sample SAMEA4712195, study PRJEB27164) | hydrothermal vent metagenome | biome: marine basaltic hydrothermal vent biome; feature: marine hydrothermal vent; material: mineral | place: Pacific Ocean | collected 2011-06-14/2011-07-23 | depth 1719 m
GATACCGGCAACCAGCGGGAATGCACCGCCTTTGCTGGTTAGAAATGCAACATATTGCTCGCCGTCAATCGTGTAGGTAGAGGGCGCGCTGACAATGCCCGACTGCATATCAAGGCTGAGCAGTTCCTTGCCGCTGTCGGCAGCATATGCTTTGAACAAGCCTGTGCTCGTACCCTGGAATACCAGATTACCCGCCGTGGTCATGGTTCCACCATTCCACGCTGAAGGATAGTCATTGCTCCATTCGACCTTGCCAGTGGCAGGGTTAAACGCGACCAGCCTGCCCGTTGTGGTCGCAGCGGCCGCCTTAAACGCGGTCTTTTCGTCGGGAATCAAAGTTGCATCCCAGCCTATGCCGACGTTAAACCCCTTGCTCGTGCGCGTTTTTTCAAGATCGCTCGTTTGCACGGCATAGGCTTGGGGAATTTGCTGAGCCGGAATGTAAACAAGTCCGGTTTTGGGATTATAGCTCATCGGGTGCCAGTTATGCGCACCAAGCGCGCCGGGAATGGAAATAAATGGCTTGCCGGTTTTATAGTAACGGGCATCGGGATTTTCAATCGGGCGTCCGGTTTTCATGTCATAACCGGTGGCCCAATTGATCCCATCAACATAAGGCTCCGCACTGATCAAACTGCCGTCTAATCGGTCGATAACAAAGAAAAAGCCATTTTTAGGCGCATGATAAAGCACCTTACGCATCTTTCCATCGACTTCCAATTCCGCCTGAATGATATGTTGAGTCGCAGTATAGTCCCAAGATTCACCAGGTGTTTCCTGATAGTGCCACAGATATTTGCCCGTATCGGGCTTGACCGCAACGACCGAAGAGAGGAACAGATTGTCACCCTCACCGCCGGAACGCACACCATGATTCCACGGATTGCCATTACCGACACCAAAATAGAGCTGGTCAAGGTCTTCGTCATAGACGATGCTATCCCAAACGGTTCCACCGCCCCCTGATTCTCTCCAATTACCGTCACCCCAGGTCTTATTTGCGGCCTTTTCAAAAATTTCGTCGCTCGCCGCGCCATCGGGCTTCCCCTCGGGATTGGGGACAGTGTAGAAACGCCATTTCATCGATCCGTCGCTGACATCATAAGCAGACAGATAGCCGCGCACACCAAATTCAGCGCCGCCGTTGCCGATAATCACCATATTTTTCACCACGCGCGGCGCGCCGGTAATCGTGTAAGGCTTGGTTTGGTCTGTCGTCTGCGTTTCCCAAAGCCGCGCGCCAGTACCCGCATCCAGCGCGATCAGACGGCCGTCTATGGTGCCGAAAAACAATTTACCGCGATTGATTGCGACGCCGCGGTTGACTACGTCACAGCAGGCTTCAACAGCTTTTTCACCGGGTACCTCCGGGTCATAAGACCATAATTCTTCACCGGTTTTCGCATCATAGGAAAATACCTTGGACCAGGCGGTAGTGATATAAAGTTTGCCATCAATAACAACTGGAGTTGCTTCCTGACCGCGTGCATCAGGCAGATCCTTGAACCAAGCTATCCCCAATTCTCCGACATTGCTTTCGTTGATTTTATCGAGCGGGCTGTGGCGCTGTTCCTTGGCATCAAAGCCAATATTGTTCCAATCTGCGCTGACAGCATCTTTGCCTGCGTCTGATGAACCACTGTCCGCCTGTTTCTGACAAGCGGCAAGCAGACATATCGCGACAATAATTCCAATCCGGCGCATCATCAACTCTCTCCTGTCGGTCGCGCTCTTTTGAACTGCGATCAGATTTAACTGACTAGCTAAAAAAAGGGTACAAGGTCAAGCGAGCTTATATGGCGGATTGTTTAAGCCAGTGGGGCTTTTAGTGAATATTTCACAGCCATCCTCTGTAATCCCGATACTATGTTCAAACTGGGCTGATAGAGACCGGTCACGTGTAACGGCGGTCCAGCCGTCTTCCAGCATCTTTGTGGTATATTTTCCTATGTTGATCATCGGCTCTATTGTGAAAAACATGCCCGGACGGAGTTCCGGCCCTGTTCCGGGTCGGCCCGCATGAACCACTTCGGGGGCATCATGAAACATTTGCCCCAGACCGTGTCCGCAAAAATCACGAACGACGCTATAGCGGTTCGCTTCAGCATGGGTCTGAATTGCATGGGAAATATCTCCCATATGATTGCCTGGTTTTGCTTGTTCGATACCCAGCATCAGGCATTCATAAGTAACTTGAACCAGCTTGGCTGCCTTGACCGGCGTCTTGCCGACCAGAAACATTCGGCTGGTATCGCCATGCCAGCCATCGGCAATGACAGTCACGTCAATATTAACGATATCGCCTTCTTTTAACTTCTTTTCTCCGGGAATACCGTGACACACGACATGGTTGATCGACGTGCAGCAACTATGCGTAAAACCACGATAGCCCAATGTGGCGGGGACCGCACCCTCTCGAAAAGCATGTTGGCGTACCATGTCATCAAGCGCGCCAGTGGTCACGCCCGCCGCCACATGGGGAACAAGTTCATCCAATATTTCCGCGGCCAGCCTTCCGGCCTTTCGCATGCCTTCAAATCCCTCAGGACCATGCAATTTAATCGCACCGGTACGGCTTTGCGGCTTCGCTTCTTCTACAGTCAGATATTCGGTCATGGATAATATATAGAAAATTCAATCACGCTTTGCGAGTGGTTATTTTATAGCTAAGACACAGTCTATGACCAATCAGAAAATATGGACAGCGGCACTTATCGTCATCGGCGATGAAATCCTTTCGGGACGCACACAGGATAAAAATATCGCGCAGATAGCGAAATGGCTGAATGTCCAGGGGATCCGACTGAACGAAGTTCGCGTCATTGCCGACGATATGGATGCCATAGCAGAAGCGGTGAATATTTTGCGCGCGCGCAATGATTATCTGTTCACCACCGGCGGCATTGGCCCGACCCATGATGATATAACCGTTGATGCAATATCCAGGGCACTAGAGGTTGACGTGGTTATTCATCCAACTGCGCGGGCGATATTGGAGCGCTATTATGCTGACAAGGGCGGGGTGAATGAAGGACGTTTACGCATGGCGAGGGTTCCCGATGGCGCAGAGTTGATCGAGAATAAAATGTCCGGCGCCCCAGGGATCAAGGTTGACAATATTTTCCTGATGGCGGGTGTCCCGCATATCACCGCAGGTATGCTGGACGGATTGACCGGGTCGCTCGAAGGAGGCGCACCGCTGCTATCGGTCACGCTGGGTGCATGGGCGCCGGAAAGTGAGATTGCAGATATTCTAAGCGCGGCGGAAAAAGCCCATAAGGGATGTCAGATTGGTAGCTATCCGTTTTTCCGTGACGGCACGGTGGGCGCAAACTTCGTGGTGCGTTCGACCGATGCGAAAACCCTGGAAACCTGCCGGATAGCGCTCAAATCAGGCTTGGAAGCAGCCGGTTATGATGTGACCGATGGTGAAATCTAGGGTCTGAACCCTAGCTGTTAACCATGTTTGCCGGACAATTGTCTCGAAAAGGGACAAATACAACTCGCTTGGCCGTATTTTGAGTGGCATTATAGTGTCGCTGAACTGGACTCATCGCGTATTTTCCTCCATTTTAGGCAATCAATAGAAATATTGGCGATGAATTTTGTATAAAAGGTGCAACTATGGAAGTTGGGGGTAAAATATTGACCGGCGCGGCGGCGACGGCGCTATTGGCGTTTGTCGGCCATTATGCGACGGGTGACAGCTTCATTGCGGAACTGGAAAGCAAAGCCAAGACGGAACTCACCGCACAGGGCCTTGACGGAGTGACCGTCTCTTTGGGTAGATATCCACTTTCACGAACTGCTGTTCTCGATGGGGATGTTTCGGACGATGTGAAACAAAATGCCGGGAAAGCCGTTCAAGGCATCGCGGGAATAGCAGGCTATATGTGGGCTGGAGAAGGCCCGGTAGCCGCAGCCGGATCTGATACTGGAAGCGGAACTGGCGTAGACTCTGCAACCCAGGCAAAAGTTGCACAATGCCAGGACGGCATCGACAAAACTATCGAGGGCAAGAAACTTTCCTTCAAATCGGGCAGCGCTTATGTATCACCTGCATCGAACAAATTGCTGGACGAAATTGCAGTCGCTCTAAAACCCTGCTCGGGTTTGGCCATAGCGGTTGGTGGTCACACCGATGACAACGGGGATGCAGAGGTGAACCGCATATTGTCCCAGGAACGCGCCGACCGGGTACGTGCGGGACTGATTGAGCGCGGTGTTTCAGAAAATTTGGTGACTGCCAAAGGCTATGGCGCAGAACAACCGTTGGCAAAGGGCGGCGATGCGGCTGCCGACGCCCAAAATCGCCGGATTGAATTTACGGTGCAGCCCAAGGGCAGTGATGCACCGGCGCAACAGGGAGAATGAACATGCCACTATTGATCGAAAACCTGTTGCTCCTGATGCTTAGTTTTGCAATTGGCCTCGGCATTGGCTGGCTGATCTGGGGTCGTGATCGCGAAGAAATTTAACCGGACTTCGGTTTGCGTCGTGATTAGGCCGTCCGGATTATGAATGAACATGGGGATTTGACGACATGATAACGCTGGTTTCTGCAAATTGGCTGCTCTTTCTGATCGCGCTTCTGATCGGCGTTGCAACCGCTTTCTGGGCTTGGGCTGTTTCGGGCCGGGAAGATCGTTCTGCGGAACGCTTCGATGCCAATGATGGCTTGCTTGATAAAGCGGGTGAAGCCGTTCCGGCAGCAGCACCGACGCCGGCAGATGTTCCCGCCGCAGCTCCTGCTGCATCAATGGCGGCGGCGGCAGCAGCAGCAAAAGCTGCAAAAGCACAGAAAATCTCGACACCAACGGCCCGGCCGCGCAAAAAACCGGCAGTAGCAGAAACAGTTGCGCCGGCGCCGCCTGGAAAGCCCAAAATTGCACCAGCCACAGGATCACCCGACAATCTGCGCCTGATCAAAGGTGTTGGCCCAAAACTGAACGGTTTGCTGAACAATCTGGGTATTATCCGGTTCGACCAAATTGCTGCCTGGAAGGCGGAAGATATTGCAGAGGTTGATCGGTATCTGGAAAGCTTTAGCGGCAGGATCACACGCGATGCGTGGATCGATCAGGCGAAATATCTGGCAAAGGACGACATTGCCGGATTCGAAAAGAAATATGGCAAGCTATAGGATTACCTAATCCAATTCCGGATTGACAATCCGCACGATCAGCTTGTCGATCTTGCGGCCATCCATATCGATAATCTCGAATACCCATCCCTGATCTTCGAAAACCTCCCCCTCTTCGGGTAAGTGCCTTAGCTGTGCCAGAGCATGGCCTGCTACAGTTGCATAGTCCCGGTCCTCGGGCAGCTTTATACCCAAGCGGTCGGAGAGGGAATCAATGGACATCGCCCCGGAAACGAGCAGACTGCCATCGACGCGTTCGATCAAACTGCGCTGTGTTTTTTCATCCTGATCCGAAACAAATTCTCCGGCGATGGAACGAAGCAAGTCCGCCGGGGTGACAATACCTTCAAAATGCCCATATTCATCGTGAACAAGCACCATCGGAACCTCGGCTTCCCGTAATATGCCCAGCGCATCCAGAGCATCCAGTTGATCCGGCACTTTTTCAAGCGGTCGCATCAGCTTATTGAGGTCCAGTTGCAAACCACCAAATTGCGCGGCAACAATATCCCGCACCTGCACGACACCTCGAATTTCATCCACCGATTTTTCGGCCACGGGAAGGCGGCTATGCGGAGATTCGATCAACATTGCATGTATCTCTTTGGTTGTCGCTTCTATATCCAGCCAATCAACCTCGGTACGCGGCGTCATCACCTCGCGAATGGGACGGTCGGCCATCCTTACAACGCCGGCAATTACCGCTCGTTCGTGCTCCTCAATCACGCCCGAACGGGTCGCTTCGGCAAAAACCATATGCAGTTCTTCGGCTGTCACATGGCTTGTTTTGTCGCGCTTCAGACCGAGCAGCCGGAAAATCAAAGCGCTGGTCCCATCAAGCAACCAGACCAAAGGAGCCGCAACGCGCGCCAGCAGGTCCATTGGCTTGGCCATGACGATCGCAATGCGTTCCGCCGACCGCAAAGCAAATTGCTTGGGCACCAATTCCCCGATGACCAGTGATGCATAGGTCGTCAACCCGATGACCAACGCAAAGCCAACGCTTCCCGCCAATTCCTGTCCCATTCCCAATGCCGCCAGCCGTTCAGCTACCGGGCCGCCCAGTGTAGCACCGGAAAATGCACCGGCCACAATGCCAATAAGCGTGATTCCAATTTGCACAGTCGACAAAAACTTGCCGGGGTCCGAAGCCAGACGCAGCGCGGTCCTGGCACCAATGCTCCCCTGGTCAGCAAGCGAATGCAAATGGGCTTTGCGCGCCGATACAATCGCCAGCTCGGACATCGCAAAAACGCCATTGAGCAGGATTAGAGCGAGGATGAGCGCAACATCAAACCAGGGAAAAGGTGTCATATTGTCCAGTAAATTGGGCCATTGAGTCGGGAAACTTCCCGAAACGTCCTATAGCCACATGTTTTACAAAATATCAAATCTGCTGTCATTTTCAGTTCATCAGCACTCGTTCATCTGTTGCGTGCTTGGAAGCAACCTTCTACCTTTTAACGGGCAAGCTTTTCTGGCAGAACAACAATGAGGGAACCTAAAATGCGGATGACCAAAACAATGATTTCGGCCTTGTCACTCAGCGCACTTGCGCTGACCAGCGGCTGCATGACCAATCCCGAAACCGGCAACCGAACGATTTCCAAGGCCGTCATTGGCGGCGTTGGCGGGGTCGTCGGCGGGTATTTGCTCGGTGATATATTGGGCGGGCGCAATGACCGCACGGCCAAAATTGTCGGAGCAGGTCTTGGCGGGCTCGCTGGTGCAGGCATCGGCTATTATATGGACGAGCAGGAAAAGAAGCTGCGTGAGCAGACCGCGGGAACCGGTATTGACGTCACTCGCGAAGGCGACAATCTGATCCTGAATATGCCGTCAAACGTGACCTTTGCCGTCGATAGCAGCGCGATTGATCCCCAATTCCAGACGACTTTGGGAAGCGTTGCCAATACATTGTCCGAATATGAAAAAAGTTACGTGGATGTTCTTGGCCATACCGACAGCACCGGCAGCGACCAATATAATCAGAGCCTGTCAGAACGAAGAGCTGAATCTGTGTCAAACTTTCTGGCCAACAGCGGCGTTCAGCGGGCGCGCCTTGCCACCAAAGGTTATGGCGAGAGCCAGCCGGTTGCCAGCAACAGCACCGAGGAAGGACGCGCGGCCAATCGCCGGGTTGAATTAAAAATTGTTCCCATCGCGCAGGAAGATCTGAACAACTAGGGACAGGTCCGGTTAAATTCAGCTTTGCCTGTTTCGCCAGCCAGATTAATGGACAATGTCTGGCCGCCCTATTTTGTGGCGGCACCAAAGCCACCTTCCGGGTAGGGCATAACCATTGTTCCGTCCGGCGCGGCTGTGAAAGTAGTTTGGGTCGGATAGGCAAATTCCAAACCTTGCTCATTGAACTTCTGAAGTATCGCCAGTCCAATTTTATGGCGACCTTCATAAACAACTTCATATTCGCTACTCATAATATCAAAGTCGAGTTCAAAATTGATCGAGCTATCGCCGAAACCAACGAAACCGGAGCGGATGAACACGGCATTATTTTCTTCGACTATATTTTTCAGAATATCCGGAATTCTCCGCGCATCCTCGGGCTTCGTCTGATAAATCACACCAATAGCAAAGCGGGTCCGTCGCCGCGCGAGGCGGGTCATGTTGATGATTTCCTTATCGAGAAGATTGGTATTGGAGATAATAATCTCTTCACCGGTCACCGCGCGCAATCGCGTGCTTTTCAAACCGATTTTCTCGATCGTCCCGGTCGTTGTGTCGTAAGAAATCACGTCCCCGCGCCGAAAGGGTTTGTCGAATATAATCGATAGCGCGGCAAATAAGTCGGAAAATATACCCTGGGCTGCCAGCCCGATAGCGATACCCCCGACACCCAGACCGGCGATAAGACCCGTGACATCAACACCCAGATTATCAAGGATCATGATTGCCGCAATGGCGAACAATATGAATGTCACCAAAAGGCGGATAAGCGTCATCGCATTTTGCAGGGTTTCATGCTCCGCCGGGTCCTGCGATGTCTTTCGAACTATCAGCCCCAATATGATTTCACGCAGCCAGATTGCCACCTGCAGCACGGCGGAAATCGTAAAAAGAACATGGATGGTTTGGGCCAGAAACCCGGGCGCGTTGGCATAGTTGGATATTATTTCGGCGGCGACCATGAACATGAAAAACTTGCCGGTTTTCGCAATCGCCTTGCTGATGATCGAGCGGTAGCCAATCAAATCTTCATTATTGTGAACATAGCGTTCTGCATATCGCTTTACCCCGCCCAGAGTGAAGAATATGATAGTTCCGACCGCAGCGGCGAGGAGCAGCTCCAGATAATGGGTGGCCAGCCAGTCGCTGGTCTGGCGCACCAGTGTCTCCAGCGAGAAACTATAGCCTTCACCAAACGGATTGATCGGCGTAATGGCAGAGCCGTTTTCGGTGCGTGCGGTCATGCTGCATCAACTAGGCAAAGGCCGGTTCGATAACAAGAGGCATGAATATCCATCAATTTTGTGGCCTAGGTCGTGGCATTTATTGCAGCGATCAGAAATTCAACATTTCCCTTCGGCCCGGTAATTGGACTTTTGACTATACCCGAAACCCTCCAACCCTTGTCCGTCAACCATTGACCGGCCTCATCGCAGACGCGCTGGTGTAATTTTATATCTCTGACAACTCCCCCTTTCCCAACCTCATCGCGGCCAACTTCAAATTGTGGTTTGATCAGCGCGATTAAAACCGCGCCGTCCTTGGCAAATTCCATCGGACGTTCCAGCACTTTGGACAGTGATATAAAGCTGGCATCGCATACGATGATGTCGACAGCTTGGGGAATATGGTCTGCGGTCAATATACGCGCGCTGGTTTTCTCGTGAACAACCACCCGGTCATCCTGCCGCAATTTCCAGGCAAGCTGGTTGGTTCCGCTATCGACGGCGTAAACTTTGGAAGCCTCCCGGCTTAGCAATACATCGGTGAACCCGCCGGTACTGCTGCCGACATCGATTCCAGTCATTCCAGCAACGTCAATGTCAAAATGATCAATTGCATGATCCAATTTAATACCACCGCGCGAAACCCAGGGATGATCCTTGCCTTTCAGATCAATCTTGAGGTCGGATGCAATTTTCTGCCCTGGCTTTTCCATCTTTTGCCCGCCAACCATCACCAACCCGGCCATGATATATGCCTGTGCTTTGGCGCGGCTTTCAGCCAGTCCGCGGTCCACCAGCATCTGGTCGATGCGCTGTTTAACGGCTTTTGTCGGTTTGGTATCATCATGGGGCATGTGATAATCGGACTAGCCTAAGCCATTGCTTTTGGCCATATTCCATCATCATGAGAATCACTTGCTCGTTCTTTACCGCCATAGCATCGCTATTGAGCCTGTCCGCTTGCTCCACATCGCAGCCGGAACCTGCGCCTGCGCCAGGTCCTCCGATAGTCGCCGCGCCTGCCCCAACGCCGGCTCCCACTCCAGTTAGTGGTGACTGGACCGTGTGGCCGATTGCGGAGGGTAATTGGGTTTACCGACAAGATGAGCGCGGCTCTATCGCGCTCTTTGGCCCGCCGCAAAGCAATGCAACGCTGACCATCAGATGTGATCAGAACCAGCGGAAAATCTATATTTCTCAAGCGGGTCGGTCGCAGGAAAACGCAAAAATGACATTGCGTGCTAGTTCCGGTCTAAGTTTATTTGAGACACGCGCAACGGGCGGCGGCGCTCCCTATTACACAGCGATTTCGCTGGACCCGAGCGATTACATGCTTGACCGGATTGCCTTTTCACGCGGGCGGTTTGCTATCGAAACAGCAGGACTGCAATCGCTCGCCATCCCGATATGGCCAGAGTTCACGCGTGTCGTTGAGGATTGCCGATCCTGAGTTCATTGGGTTCAGGCCGGAACGCGCAATAGTGACAGCAAAATAATATTTTTCAAGCCTTGTTCCGCGCGCCGGATTGATTCACATTCAAACCGTCGAACAGCGGAGTAAAAACAATGCAACAGTTCGTATCTTATCAACAAGCGAAAGGAGGTGGTCCGATGTCTCATGGTTCAGCACAGGGGTCGGAAAAATCCGTTCGGGGGACTTATCTGATCTAACGATCAAGTTTCTCGGCAGCGGCACTTCCAACCGCTGACCCATGCTTAGAGGCTGTCGGTGGAAAACCGGCAGCCTCTTTTCATTCACTGAATCATCCTTATCAACAGCGTCAATCCCGCTGCTTTTCTCCCATCAAAATCAGCGAGGTCCAGATATGCCGCATCAGCGCGCGCGCGTTGAATAACCGTTTCCGGCACATTGCTCTCTGCAAATATC
>UOEF01000156.1_pt1 | contig 10366 bp, 9 predicted proteins | sample 1989141 | NCBI WGS metagenome assembly UOEF01 (sample SAMEA4712195, study PRJEB27164) | hydrothermal vent metagenome | biome: marine basaltic hydrothermal vent biome; feature: marine hydrothermal vent; material: mineral | place: Pacific Ocean | collected 2011-06-14/2011-07-23 | depth 1719 m
GTCCGGCTGCTCTTGGGCGAAAAGTCGGTCGGCTATGAACTGATTCGCGAATCACCGTGGGATCAGCGCGACGAATTTCTGGATATGAACCCGGCCGGGCGCACGCCGGTCATGAAACATATTCAGCGGGATATAACGCTCGTCGACAGCGTTGCGATATGCGAATATATTGAAGAGACGGTTGAGAAGACCCCGATGATCAACGGCACGGCAACCAATCGCGCCGAAATTCGCCGCCTTGTTGCCTGGTTTGATGAACAATTTTACGGTGATGTGACCGCACCGATGCTGTATGAACGCATGCACAAGCGCCTGGTTCACCGGGCGCCGCCCGACGCCAAAATATTGCGGGAAGCGATGCGGCGGGCAAATGTCCATCTCGATTATATTGACTATCTGATCGATCATCGCAGCTGGCTTGCCGGTGCTACGATTAGCCTTGCCGATTTAACCGCTGCCGCCCAATTATCGGTTGCGGATTATCTGGGCGGAATAGACTGGACGGGGCACGAACAGACCAAGGCCTGGTATCAGATGTTCAAATCGCGCCCCTCTTTTCGGCCCTTATTATCAGAGCGTATGGAAGTTATTGCGCCACCGGAACATTATGAGAAGGTGGATTTCTAGCGGGCTTGCGAAGCACTATTGTCAGGACCTGTTAAATAGGCGAAGCGCGCGCTTATTTTTTGACTACGGTCATCAGATAATTCAGCGCCAGATTGTCGGACAACGAAAATCCGCTTGCCGGACCATAAGATATTCCGGTGACATCTGTCACTGCCAACCCGGCATCCTGAATTAGTTTTTCCAGTTCCTCGGGCCGCAAAAACTGATCATGATGGTGTGTGCCGTTAGGGATTCGTCCGGTCATTTCCGCCAGATCGACCAGCATTAGTTTGGACATCGCGGTTCTATTGGGAGTCGAGAGGATCATTAGTCCATCATCAGCAAGCACCTGTGCCAATCCGGCGACAAAACCAGCCGGGTCATCAACATGTTCAATCACTTCCAGAGAAGTCACGAGATCGAAATTGGAAGCGTCAAAATCCTCTATAGCAACATTGCGATAATCAATATCCAGACCTTGCGCCTCGGCATGGACTTTCGCCACCGTAATATTTTCCGGCGCGGCGTCTATGCCGGTTACCTCCGCCCCCAATCTTGCGAGCGGTTCGCACAAAAGCCCGGCACCGCAACCGACATCCAATGCGTTTTTGCCAGATAGGGGTTTAAGCGTGCGCGCATCGCTCCGAAAATGCTGGTCGATTGCGCCGCGAATATATTTGAGCCGTACCGGGTTCAGCCGGTGGAGCATGGCGGATGATCCCTTGGGATCCCACCAGTCAGCCGCGAGCGCTCCAAAATGCGCGGCTTCATCCGGGTTAATCGTTGATGTCGGCGTGCTTGCGTTTGTCATAGTGCCTCTTTATCAGGATTTCGGTTCCAGTTCAGGCACTTTTTAACGAAAGATCAAACACACCCATCATGGCCCGGATAGTGATGAAATTTGGCGGCACGTCGATGGCGGGAATTGAACGTATCCGCCGGGTCGCGCAAATCGTCAAACAGCAAGCAGATGCAGGAAATGAAGTTGCGGTGGTGGTTTCAGCCATGGCTGGGGATACCGACCGGCTGGTCAATTTCTGCCGAGAGGCGAGTTCGCTCTATGATGCTGCTGAATATGATGTTGTTGTTGCATCAGGGGAGCAGGTGACGTCGGGCCTGCTTTCCATAGCTTTGCAATCACTGGGGGCAAAGGCGCGCAGCTGGCTTGGCTGGCAGATGCCGATCCGCACGGTTGAGGCGCATAGTAAAGCGCGTATCGAAGCGATTGATGGTGGTGCCCTGATCAAAGCAATGCAAAGCGGTGAAATCGCGATCATTCCCGGCTTTCAAGGTGTTAGCGAAGACGGCCGGATCACGACATTGGGGCGCGGCGGATCCGATACCAGCGCGGTTGCCATTGCAGCGGCCGTCAATGCTGACCGCTGTGATATATATACCGACGTTGACGGCGTTTACACAACCGACCCGCGAATCGTAACGCGCGCGCGCAAATTGAAAACAGTGACCTTTGAGGAAATGCTGGAACTCGCCAGCGTTGGCGCAAAAGTGTTGCAAACGCGCTCGGTTGGCCTTGCGATGAAAGAGGGGGTACCGATTCAGGTGCTGTCGAGCTTTACCGAAGAGGGCGCGCCCAGCGCCGATGATTTGCCCGGAACGATGATAATCGCCGAAAGCGACATGGAGATTGAAGATATGGAGCGTCAGTTGATAACGGGCATTGCTCATGACAAGAATGAAGCCAAAATTACGCTCACCCGCGTGCCGGACAAACCGGGCGCTGTGGCAGAGATATTTGAACCATTGGCCGAGGCCGCGATCAACGTCGATATGATCATTCAAAATGTTGGCCGCGAAAAAGGCGAAACAGATGTTACTTTCACTGTACCAAGCACCGACCTGGACCGCGCGATGCAGGTATTGGAAGCGGCACAGGAAGGCATTGGTTTTAACCGGCTGATCCCCGATACCAATGTGGCGAAGATATCCGTCGTTGGCGTCGGCATGAAAAGCCACGCCGGTATTGCCTCCACCATGTTCAAGGCGCTGGCCGAACGCGGCGTCAATATTCAGGCGATCACTACATCGGAGATTAAAGTCAGCGTGCTGATCGAAGAGGATTATACCGAATTGGCGTTGCGGGTGCTCCACACCGCCTATAGCCTGGATGCGGAAGATACAGTTTGATGACCCGCGCAACATTATCTCAGCTTATGCAACGCGGCACCGATTTTTTGGGCAGTGAGACCGCGATCATGTGCGGAGCGATGTCCTGGGTATCAGAACGCAATCTGGTGAGCGCGATCAGCAATGCCGGCGGCTTTGGTGTGATCGCCTGCGGGGCGATGACGCCCGAATTGCTCGATACGGAAATCATTGAAACCCGTAAGCGAACGACCAAAAGCTTTGGTGTAAACCTGATCACCATGCACCCCGATTTGATGGAATTGATCGAAGTGTGCGGGCGTCACAATGTCAGCCATGTCGTGCTTGCTGGCGGCCTTCCGCCAAAGGGCAGCCTGGACGCGATCAAGGAAATCGGTGCAAAGGTTATTTGCTTTGCTCCGGCAATGGCTTTGGCAAAAAAATTCCTCCGCTCCGGTGTGGATGCGATTGTGATTGAGGGCATGGAGGCGGGTGGTCATATTGGTCCGGTTTCAACGTCCGTTCTCGCGCAGGAAATCCTTCCCGCGCTGGCAAATGAAATTCCGATTTTTGTTGCGGGGGGCATCGCCACCGGAGAGATGATCGCGGCCTATCTGGAAATGGGTGCCAGCGGTGTTCAACTCGGAACGCGCTTTGTCTGCGCGCATGAATCAATTGCCCACCCCGCTTTCAAAAAGGCATTTTTACGCGGCAATGCGCGGGACGCCATCACCAGCGTACAGGTTGATCCGCGACTTCCGGTTATTCCGGTGCGCGCGCTAAAAAATAAAGGCACGGAAGAATTCACCCGCAAACAGATTGAAGTGGCGAAGCTGCTCGACGCGGGCGAAATTGAAATGGGCGAGGCCCAGCTTCAGATCGAGCATTTCTGGGCCGGTGCTTTACGCAAAGCGGTGATCGACGGCGATGTCGAAAATGGCAGCGTCATGGCCGGTCAGTCGGTCGGCATGGTCAAGGCCGAAGAAAGCGTCTCCGAAATTATCGCGTCGCTCACCACCGAAGCGGAAATCGCCCTCGCGCGCTAGATCACGCTGACATATAATCGCTGAAACATTGCTTCGCGGGTTCGTCATACCGGCGAAGGTCGGTATCCAGTCCGATAAAACTTTTTTTTGGAACTGGGCCCCGGCCTTCGCCGGGGTGACGTAGTTGTCGCCAGAGTAATGCAATTGGCACGAATGACCTAATTACAGTTTTTCAGATAGTTAACTCTTAAATGTCAGCACACCGTGAGTCTTATTTCTTCTCAGCAATCCAGCGATTAACCTGCGCCTCAAGCATATCGAGCGGCACCGCACCCTGACCCAGCACAACGTCGTGAAAATCACGCAGGTCGAATTTATCGCCGAGCGTTTCTGTCGCCTTGCCGCGCAGTTCGCGGATTTTCAATTCCCCTATTTTATAGGCCAGAGCCTGTCCGGGCCATGAGATATAGCGGTTCACTTCTGCTTCGATATTGGCCTCGCTGAGCGCGGTATTGTCGGTCATATAATCAATCGCCCGCTGTTTGCTCCAGCCTTTAGAGTGGATACCGGTGTCGACCACCAACCGGGACGCGCGCCACATCTCATAGGACAATCGTCCCATATCCTTGGCCGGCGTATCATAGAGGCCTATCTCAATACCGAGGCGCTCTGAATAAAGCCCCCAACCCTCAACAAAGGCTGTAAAAAATGCCCCGTTCTTGCGAAAATCGGGCATATCAAGTTCCTGTTGCAACGCGATCTGCTGATGATGGCCGGGTACCGCTTCATGGACGCTTAGTGCAGGAATTTCCCAAAACGGCCGCTGATCAAGTTTTGATGTATTTACGTAATAAGTTCCCGATATTCCAATATCCGGCGAGCCACCATTATAATAAGCGGTGGTGGTGCCCTCTGCGGTCTCCATAGGGATTTCGCGGATGCCATAGGGCAGTCTTGCCAGCTTCCCGATAATTGCCGGTATCTTGCCATCAATGGTTTTCGTCACCCGCGCGACCTTTTCCATCAGCTCTTCGGGCGTTTTGGCATAATATTTGGGGTCGGTACGCAGGTGCTCAATAAACGCTTCCCGCGTATCATAGCCGGCGGATTTGGCGACGCGCACCATTTCAGCTCTTATACGCGCTACTTCGGACAATCCGATATTGTGAATTTCATCGGCTGTCTTATCCGTCGTTGTCATCTGGCGGATGCGGAAATTATAATAGTCCGAGCCGCCGGGCTGCGCCGACACGCCGGGAGCCTTCTGACAGTTGGGCGCATATTTTTCGGTGTACCAGCTAAGGTGCTGCTTGAGCGCGGGCGCGACCACCGAGGCTATTACCTTCTCCGCTTCTGTCGCCAGCGATTTGAACTTGGCCGCGTCCATATTTACCGGTTTGTTCTTCTTAAACGGCTCGTAAAAACGGGAGTCTTTGGGATCGTCTGTCATCAATCCTGATATGCTGTTTTCATATCCGACCATCGAATCACAGGGCAGAACATACCCGCCTGCCAAAGCCAGATTAGCCACTATGATCGACTGTCTGTTTACCTCTCCATATTGTTTCAGGCGGTTAATATAGGTCTGATAATTTGCTGCTATCCGGAACGGCAGGTTATTGTGCATGGCGGCATAGCTTTGATGCCAGCCGCTGCGATTGGTGAAGTTGATTGCCCGCTGACCAAAGCCATTGGCTTCAATCTGCTCGGCCAGACTCCGCTGTAATATGCCGTAATTGGTTTTATCATCTTCGGGTAATTTACTCTGGTCGATTTTATCTAATCGCTTGAGCCAGTCCGCCGCCTTTGCGACACGGGCATCTTCCGCCTCCAGACTGGCATCTGTGACGCGGCCTTGGGTATCTTCGATACCCAGGCCCGAAGCAAACTCAGGATATTGCTTGAGCGTATAAGCCCAATATTCATCAATGATATTGTGCAGGGCATTAGATTTTGCAGGGGCGCTCTCTTGCGCTTGCACGGATGCTGGCATCACCGCTGTTCCCATGACCGCTGTCGATAGTGAAACTATTAGTGCCAATTTAATCGCGCGCATGTCGCTCTCCTGTAATCTCTCTTGAAACTATCGTGAATATTCAGCGCAAGGAGTCAAGCCGGTTTGTGAGAGCAGTCAGATCAATTGGCCGCGCAGCACCATCGCCTGATCAAACGGAATATCCATAATCCTGATCGGCGACAGAGCGGAACCACCGGCCGCCCCTATTGTAACGGTGGCCAGATTAAATGGATGGTCGAGCGGAGATTGGCCGACATCAACAGTCTGGATTTTGCGCCGCGGCAATATGGTCAATTTCCGTCGCCACCAGCCCTGACGCACGAAAATTTGATTGTCGGTCAGCGCATATTGATGCCGTCGCCAACCTAGAAACAGAAATATTGTTATTGGTACCCATAATGAAATAATCGCAATCAAACCGGGGTGAACAAATTTTGCACTGCCCAATGCTATTGCTCCCAGAATCAGAAATGTGATTATCGTATCGCGCCACCAGAAGGCCGGGTGTACCGACAGGAATTTCTGGCTTTGGGAATATAATCGAATATCGGTCTCATCCAAAATTAGCTGGATTTCATCCATATTTGCACAAGGAGCGGCGCTATGGTCTGTTTCCCCGCCTGCATCACCGGCCAATGACTGAAACTTCAGGTGGAACCAGCCGAATTTTTCGCGAATGGGACCGGTCCGCAATATCGCCGCCTGTACCCGGTGAATAGGCATCACCATGTCGGTTAGCGTGAACAGGCCTCGCCGCCGCCGAAAGCCATTTTTTGCGCGATCAAGGCGAAATCCATAATCGCGAATGACGGTCCGGATGACGCCGCTTATTATTCCAACCAGAATGAGTGAAAAAATAGCCCCTAAAATACCAGCAATCCGGGCTGCAACGCTGAGGCCATCGACAAATTCAACCCGCTGCAGCCGGTCCGCCCAATAGGTTATCTCGAAATAGGGAACATCCAGAAAGCTATCGATATTTTGAGCCAATGCGGCAATAATTGCAAAAAATACGAACGAAAAGTTGAACAACCCGGCAATCATCAGGCGCTTGCTATCCATCGCAAAGAGCAGGTTGTCTGTGGCTTCATCCTGCGGTTCTGGCGCGTTCGGCCTGGCCTTTGCCGCAACCACATCAGATTTGTAAACACGGATCGAATCGCGAAGCTCTTCGGCTGTTTTAAGAGAAAGCGAATCCAGTTTTCCATCTTCACCGCCACCTGATCCGGTCTCAAGCTTCACTGTTGCCAGTCCCAGCATGCGCGGAATCGGTTTACGCTCCAGGCTTACATCCTGAATGCGTTCAAACGGGATTGACCGGTTATTCCGGCTAATCACACCGCTTTTGATGCGGATCTCCAGCGCGCCCACCTGGTAGGTGAAGCGTGACCAGATGACGTAGGAAAATAGTATCGCCAACACGAACACACCGCCGCCAAGCATCAGTGTGTAGAGCGGGTTTTGATCCAATATACCAAAATATAGAATCCCGATGAGGATGATATTCTGACTTAGAAAGCGGATGAACCCGACGACAATGCTCAATGGATGCAAATGCTGGAATGCGGCCTCCTGCGCCACATCGCTTGTCCCGCCCGCGATGTCGCTCATATCATATCCTGCCGGATGTGCCCCTTGATTGTTTCGCGCATCGCCTCGGCATCCATCGTTGCAAGCCCTGGAAGAGAAACGATACTATTATGCGTGCCGACAGTGTGGACAATCAGCGTCGACAATCCGAAAGCGCGCTGAAGCGGGCCCTGTGCCACATCTATATGCTGTATGCGATTAAACGGGACAATTGTATCGGTCCGCCACAAAAAACCGCGCAGCACGCGCAATTGCTTTTCACCCATATCATAGCCCCAGCGCCGATATTTTCGGTGCGGTAGCGAGAATATCAGAATAAGCATCGCAATCGCTACCGGAACGAGAATTGATCCCGGTGATATTCCCAGCTCATTCTGCAAAATATATTCAGCAACGCCCGCTCCGATAACCAGTGGAATTGCGCCCAATATGGTCATCACCCGGATCAGAGATTTTTGAGACGGATGGAGCGGCGTCAAACCCTGATTATAGCTGGGGTGGCCTTCGGCAACAGCCCGTGATGTCGAATCAGCGCTGGAAGAATTGGAAATATGGCTTGTCATTCACCGACTATGCCCACGCCGTATTATTTAGGCAAGACAGCGTGGAAACATAGTGAGAGTCAAGCATTTAGAAGGCCGGACTAGCCATCGTCATCGGTTGGCGTTTCATTTGCTCCAGGCGGTACAGCAAGATCGTTTCCCGGCTTCGCAGCTTCTGCATCCTGGGCCTCCAGACGCGCCCGTGCTGCTGCTGCTGCTGCCTCTCTTGCTTCGCGTTGCTGCTCAATTTCACGCAGTCGTTCTTCAACCGCTTCGGCTTCTCCGTCAATCCGGGCAAGGCGCTTCTGCCGTTCTTCTTCGATCAGACGGCCCCAGTTGACGGTGTCATCCTGCGCTTTTTCGGCATAAGCCTGTTTCAGCAGTTTCTGGGTACAGCCGGTAAATCCGCCAGCGCCGGTTGGTGAGCAACTTTGCGTTCCGCTTTTACCAACATATTCATAGGCCCGTACGCGTTCGGACCAGGCTTCATTTTTCGCATCATTGGGGTTGTCACGCAGGGTTTCGGGAATCCGGTATCGCTCTCCCTCATCCTTGCGCGCGCAGACAACAATTTCGTTCTCGCTGCTTTGCGGGCATTCATCATCACCATAGACGATAAGCTGGTTGACCCGGTCTCCGGCCTGATCCTGTGCATTGGCAGATGCGGGGAGCAAAAAACTCAAAACCAGTAGAGCGGCGGATAGTTTAGCTGTGTTTTTCATAGAAATTCCTCTGCCGCCGCCGCAATGAACACGCGCTGAAGGCGGTAACATCTTATATTCGCTTTGAAAGGCCGATGGCAAGCCGGCATCCAAGCCTGATCGCTGCGCTAAGCACCGGATAGCCGGGCGTTTCTTCTGCTCCCGATGCGATCGCGGTTTCCTTATGCTCCAACTCTTCGTCCCGAAATTTTGCAATCATCGCTGAAAGCTCCGGATCATTTTCTGATTCCAGCTGTTCCAGCTGCTCCTGATAATGCCGTTCAATTTCTGTTTCCACCGCCGCGGTACAGGCCATTGCGGCACGTGGACCGATTACCGCAGTGGTCGCCCCCAAAGCAAATCCTGCCGCCTTCCAAAATGGTTGCAATATTGTCGGGCGAACGCCGCGCTTAGCAATCATCCGGTCAAATGCATCAAGGTGCACCTGTTCCTGATCGGCCATATGACGGATCGCGCCGCTATCAGGGCCATCGTCACCCATCACCGCAAGCTGGCCGGCATAAATACGCGTCGCGCCATATTCTCCCGCCTGATTAACCCGGATCATCGAGGCAATATCGGCCTTCGTTTTCCCCGGATATATAGGATTTCCGTTGTCAGCCATCTGTTTTATCCTCTGGACGTATAGCCAATAAAACAAATATGAGTATCGCGCCACCTGTTGAAAAGAGGAAGTTAAAGCCCGCAAGGGAAATACCAAAGAGCGACCAGGGCGCGACATCACATCTCACCAATGGCGCATTCATGATCGAATCCAATATATCTCCGCCCGCTGCTGGTGCGGTGGCGCAGGTGGTGATGCCTTCCCACCAGCCATATTCAACGCCGGCATGAAAACCCCCGATCAACCCGCTAGTCAATATAGCAAGAGCAGCCAGCGCGATCATTTTCTTTGATCCGCGAACCTGATTGAACATGATGCCCAGCACCGCGAAAATAATGGCGGCAAGGTGAGGCCAACGCTGCCACATACACATTTCGCAGGGATAGAGACCAAAGGCATATTGACTGATCAATGCGCCGCCGAGCAGTGCCGATGGGATGATCAATGCCAGCCAATAGGGGGAACGAAGAAAGGTCAAACTATATCCTAATTCTTTGAAGCCACCTGTTTTTTCGCCGATTTCGCTATCGCTATCTTCATGCCATCAGGCCCCAGCCGGCCAATGGTTTGCAATGCATAGTGCATCTGGAAATCCTTGATACCGTCTTTCTTTAACTGCTCTGCCGTTTCGGTGAAGCGCGGATCATCTTTAGCGTCTTCTTCGAGCACATCGTCTTTCAGTTTAACTTCATTGATCAGGTGACGGCGCAGATCTGATTCGCGAAACCGGGGACGGATTTTATAGTCAGGGTCAGAAAGCTGAGGAACCAATATATCAGGTTCAATCCCGCCCTCCTGCACCGATTTACCCGATGGTGTATAGTAGCGCGCCGTTGTCAGGCGAAGTGCAGAAGTATTGGAGAGCGGCAAAAGCGTCTGCACCGACCCCTTACCAAAACTGCGCTCACCCATAACGAGACCGCGGTGATGGTCCTGCAAAGCGCCCGCCACAATCTCCGAAGCGGAGGCAGAACCGGCATCAATCAACACTATCACCGGCAGGCCGCCTGTTGCATCGCCGCTCTTGGCAAAATAGCGTTCAATATCCGATTTACTGCGGCCACGCTGCGACACGATTTCTCCGCGCGAGAGGAACACATCCGATACCGCAACGGCTTCATCCAGCAGTCCACCAGGGTTGGAACGCATATCGAGAATATATCCCAATGGTTTTTTGCCTAGCGACTTGTCGATGC
>UOEF01000393.1_pt1 | contig 10255 bp, 8 predicted proteins | sample 1989141 | NCBI WGS metagenome assembly UOEF01 (sample SAMEA4712195, study PRJEB27164) | hydrothermal vent metagenome | biome: marine basaltic hydrothermal vent biome; feature: marine hydrothermal vent; material: mineral | place: Pacific Ocean | collected 2011-06-14/2011-07-23 | depth 1719 m
GTCGCGTTCAAACAGCAATGCGCCAAACCGGTCAGTGACCCGTTCGGGACCCCGCGCTCCCGGGCGGAAGGCATTATTTTCAAGCGCCAGAGTAAAATCGCCTTTGCCCAGCTTGCCGCTGATCGAGGCTTTCCCGGCATACCAGTTATTCCCGGAACGCCGCCATTGGGGTTGCCATTTGAAGTTACCGCTGATCCCGCCATTTTTATCGGCACTGGTCACGACGTTAAGGACCTGACCAGAAAGACCCGAAATGCTGAGCGTTGCGCCATCCACTATTTCAAGGCGTGCTACATTTGATGCCGAAATTCTGCCAAGCGCGGTAAAGGCATCAATATTTTTACCCGAAATACGTGCGCCGTTGATTAGGACATTCTCATCCGCCTGGCCAAGACCGCGAGCGTTATCGTCCCCGGTGTCAATATTAAACCCGGGAATCTGACGTACCATTTCAAGCGCGGTTCGAGGATTGAAACGGGAAAATATATTTGCGTCATAAATTTGTCGGCCATTTTCCCGGCGTGGTTGCAGGCTGGATAGCGGGGTCTCGCTATTCGGTTGCACGTCTGGAGGATCCTGATCCTGTGCAAAGGCAGAATGTGGGAAGGTAGCTATCCCGGCGCAGGCTATTGCGGCCATGATTGTCGACAGCGACGTAGCTATTTTCAAGACATTTCCCCAACCGGATTTGATATTTCATATGCCGTTGGGTTGGTCGCTATGAGCAGTTGGTTGCACAGGATACCGGCTTTCGATAAACTACATATGTAGTCGGATGAACTGCAACATCTGCTAAGCTATTAAAATTTAACGCTTGCCTGACGAAAATAGCATCCAGGCAGCGGCTCCGTTCGCGAGTGTGTAAATTGCATAAAATATGACAGCGCTAATCATACCCATATTGGTGAAGATCATGGTCAAAGCGAGCATGATAAACTCCAGGATGTAACTGCCATAGGGTCCAAGGAATTTTGAAAAGCTGGCCCGTGCTTCGGTAATCATCGGATGATTGCTCTCCATCATCGCTTTGTGCATTGCGAAATTGGCGATACCGCAAAAGAAGATGAAGAAGATGTACATGGCCCTTATATAGAGTGTCTTTCCAATAAAGTCAGTTCTCGTCGCGGATATATTTTGTCCGTGTCAGGATATAAAGTTTTACAGGGCCTGATCCTAGCCTGCCAGATGTAACTCTGTCTCTCCGGTTTGTCCGGAAGGTGCATGAAGCCCGTCAAAGATCGCATCGATTATCAAGCGCAATTTTTCTTCGTCTGCGGCCCGATTGAGCATCATCATCACGCGCGGATTACAAAATGGTTGCACCATCATATTGACCAGCGAAACCACCATATCAAGTTCAAGTCCTCTAAAATATCCCTCTTCCATCGCTTCGGCGAGAATGATTGCCATATAGTGATCAGCCAGATCAACATAGCCGCGGATCACCTCGAAATGCAGATCACCAAGCTCCATATATGCCGCAAAGAGTTCGGGGTTTTCATCAAATCGCTGCTGCATGACGGCAAGTCGACGCGCAAAAAAAGCGTATAGTTTTTCGCGAACGGGAATATCCTCTTCGACCAGTTTTTCCATGATCGCCGTCTTGTCGGCAAACCAGCGCCCCGCCATTTCTTCCGCCAACGCGTCCTTGCTCGCGAAGAAGCGATAGACATTAGATTGCGACATGCCTGCTTCAGCTGCCAGGTCGGCAATTGTAAAGGTAATCGCACCGCGCTCGCGAATAATTTGTTCGGCGGTTTCGACCAGCTTTTCGCGGCCGGCTTCAATATCGGTTTGGGGACGAGACATTTAATTTGCTCCTTGGAGGGAATATTGCTGTATTATATAGGGATTACAGTTTCCTAATAAAAGAACAATATATTCATTTTTCAATTATCTGTAAGACAAGTGGGCCCTGATCCTGGGTAGCAGATGTATATTTTTCGGTTTTGCTCCTGTTCATTCTTGGTGCTTTAGTCCATGAACCGGGTTGAGGGAGAATGAAATGCGGCGTCTTGCAATTTCCGGAATGGTGTTGGTCATATTGGCCACCCCTGCGATCGGGCAGTCATCAGGGCAAGGTGATATTTCCGTCACCATCTACAGTGGAAATCTAGCACTGGTGCAGGATACACGAAAGCTCAATATTCCCAAAGGACGTTCGGTGCAGAGCTTTCCCGGGGTTTCGGGCCAAATCCGCGCCGAGACAGTCGGATTTAATGCTGCAAATACGGGGATAGTCGAACAGAATTTCGACTATGATCTGCTTTCGCCTGCCAAGCTGATGGAAAAAGCGGTGGGGGAAACGGTCACCATTGTTCGCATCAACCCCGCGACCGGTAAAGAAACCCGCGAACGGGCAAAGGTGCTTGCGGCCAATGGCGGTGTGGTGTTGCAAATCGGCAGCCGTATCGAGGTGCTGCGTGATGATCGCCTGCCAACGCGGGTTATCTTTGACAAGGTTCCAAATAATCTGCGGGCACGGCCAACATTGTCCGTTACATTGAACAGTTCGCGTAGCGGCGTTCGCCCGGCGCAATTGAGTTATTTGACCAGCGGTATGGGCTGGAAAGCCGACTATGTTGCGCTGTTTGACGAAAAAGCCGGCAGGATGGACGTGCAGGGCTGGATAACGCTGACCAACAATACCGGAACGACTTTCAGCAACGCAAAAACCCTGTTGGTGGCGGGAACGCCAAGTGTGAATGGGCGGCGCAATTCTAACCGCCGTAACAATATCCGCCGGGCGGGTACGGAAACGCCGGGTCGGGAGGCTTTGGGTGATTTCTATCTCTATCCACTCGCCGCGCGCACCACGATTGCCAACGCGCAAACCAAGCAGGTGAGTTTTCTGGATGTAACCGGCGCGCCGGCGAAAAAGGCTTATGAATATACCAACCGGTGGCTTGGAACCCAAAATGAACCGCAAAGCGCGGCCACCGTGCTTGAATTTTCATCCTCCAAGGATGGCGGCCTTGGTGACGCGTTGCCCGCTGGAACCGTGCGGGTCTATATGAAAGATGCCTCCGGGCAACCGCAGTTTATTGGCGAGAATAATATTGGTCACACACCGATGGGATCGGAATTGGGGTTGAAGACCGGCGAAGCCTTTGATGTGAAAGTGAAACCCACCGTTGTGAAACGGACCCGGCTTTCCCGATATAAATGGCGCACCGAGATGCGCTATGAGTTGAGCAATGCCAAACCCTCCGGTGTCACTGTTTCTCTCATCCAAAGTGGTCTGGATTTCTATTGGTCGGACACACGGATCGTTAGCGAGAGCATGAAGAGCACAAGGCGTTCCTCTAACAGCATAATCTGGAAAGTCCCGGTTCCGGCAAACGGAAGAACCACAGTAACGGCGGCGTTTGAGACGCGGTTTTAGGGGTTTTTGCAATGGTTCCGGCTATTCCGTCATTCCCGCGAAGGCGGGGATCCAGCTTGTTCTCCCCATGTTGGATTAGCTGGACCTCCGCCTTCGCGGGGCGGACGAGTTTATTTTTGTTCTTATTGTTGCCCACGCTAGTTCATGCCCAGTCGGATTTTTCTCGCCAGGTCGTAACTTCTGACGGTCCGTCATCGGTATCGGTGACAATTTATCGCAACCCAGACCGGGACGCATCGCAGGCCATGAATCTCCGCTACCTTCGCGGTTATGCGCTGATTACCGAGCAGCGCACAATCACGCTTCCCGCCGGCGAAGTGGACTTGCGGTTCGAAGGGGTGGCAGGCGGTATTATTCCGCAATCAGCGATTGTGACCGGATTGCCCGACGGCGTGCTTGAGAAAAACCGCGATGCCGCTTTGCTGTCGCCATCGGCCTTGCTCAATGGATATTTGGGTCGGCGGGTGTCAATCCGCCGAACCAGCGCAGCAACCGGGAAAGTGCGCGAGTATGACGCCGATATTCGTACCGATGCCAGCGGCGGCATGGTCCTCGCTACCGCGGAAGGCTTTGAAGCGTTGCAATGCACCGGCCTCAACGAGACACTGATCTATCCCGACGTGCCGGAAGGGCTTTCCGCCAAGCCGACATTGTCGATCAAGACCCGTGTAAAAACATCAACTCGCGCAACCGTTACTCTCTCTTATCTCGCCACCGGTTTTGACTGGCAGGCCAATTATGTCGCCGATGTATCGGCTGACGGCCAAACTATGAAGCTCTATTCCTGGGTTACTTTAGCCAATGGGGACGAGACATCCTTTATCGGCACACAGACCCAGACCGTGGCGGGGCAGCCCAATAAGGGCCGTGATAATATTGCTCCGGCAACCGGTGGCTCCATATCATTGCGCTGTTGGCCGCAAGGAACGACGAGTGATGTCGCTGTGCGGCGCTTTGATCGTGCGCGCAACGAGAGTAAGTTTCTTGGGCGAGCTATGCCTGCGCCGATGGCCGCTATGGGAGCAGAAGCAGATATGATGGAGGTTACTGCCCAGAAAGTCGAAGCCAAACAGGAGGATTTGGGCGATCTCAAACTTTACCGTATCCCTGTGCCCGTGACAGTAGCCTCGAAAAGTCAAAAGCAAGTAACGATGTTTGAGAAAACTGCGGTGCCGTTCACGCAAATTTATGAAGCTGAAATTTGGGCTGATAACTCGACCGAACCGACACCACTGGACATAACCCTGCGTTTTCAAAACGAGGAGCGTAACCAGCTTGGCCTGCCTCTTCCCGCCGGCAAGATGGTAGTGTTTCGGGAGGCTGCTGGAGCAAGGCTGTTGGCTGGAGAGGGATCCCTAGAAGACAAGGCCATTGGTGAAGAGGTTGAAATAACGATCTCGAAGAGTCCGGCCGTTCGCTATGCGCTGGAAGTGCTCGACAATGACGAGATAGCGGGCAAAGAATATTATGATATGCAACTGACCGTGACCAATGCTTCTGGCATGGCGGCGAAAGTAGAAATTACAATTGACCACAGCGACAATGAGCAGTTGAAGAAGCTCAGTAATAAATTGGGCCGCAAAAACGGTAACGCGGTTTGGGGGGTGACTGTTCCGGCCAAAGGGGAACGGGTTTTGACTTACCGCCTGGCGAGGGTCGAATAATATTTTCGTCATGCTGAATTTATTTCGCCTTTATCCCCTTGAACCAAGGATCGTCATTGCGACCCCGGACTTGATCCGGGGGAAGCAATCCAGAAATGGCTAATAAGGCTGGATTGCCGCGTCGCTGCGCTCCTCGCAATGACGGAAATTTCTTTTGATAATACCGTCCTTGGTTCAACGGGATAAATGCCAACTTGATTCAGCGTCCAGAGCGGCATCAACGTGATTTGAAACCCTGGATTCTAAATCAAGTCTGGAATGACGGACTATAGGAAAGTCGCGCGCGGTTAACTCACGTATTTCGCTTTGGACTCTTCGGGAATGGCCCTCGGCTTATGCTCCCTGTCCAGAGCAACATAAGTAAATAACCCGCTGGTCACGCGCACTTGCTTTTCATCCAGATCGCGTGAGGCAATTACGTCTAAACGGATAGCGACCGAGGTCCTCCCGATACGCTCGACTTGGCCGTGGACAGAAATCAGATCGCGCTTCAATATTGGGGCAATAAATTCCATTGCCTCAATGGCAACCGTGGCAGTTGAACCCTGAGCGACCCGGGCCGCCATAATTCCGCCAGCAATATCCATTTGGCTTAAAACCCAACCGCCAAATATATGGCCGTTGTTGTTCAGATCGCGAGGCTGCGGCGCGACGCGCAACACAGGCTGCAATCTGGACAATTCTTTCAATTCATCATCATTCATCGGAAAGCACATCCTTTGACAGCGGATCGTTGATGGATTCGTCATGTCCGGATTCGCTAGATAGAAACACTAGGCCCATTAACACGGCCATCAACATAAGCGCGAAAAAGACGGCACCGGCTGTTGCAATATATATATGGATCGACACAAAGCCGTGAAGATAATGCATGATCGACAGTGCAATCACTACACAGACCAGCGATAGCGCCCCCATCCACCGTATCAACCGCCAGTACCGGCTCCAGGCGACGCTGGCATAAAGCGGATCATCAAGGCGGGATGGACTTGGCAATTTGGTTCTCCAATGGTTCAATTTTGCTTTGAACGCTATTCAAATTACCATCAAGTCCAATTGGTTCCAAAAATATGCTATGTCGATGCAATATGGGAGAGAATCAAGAAATGATTTTGGAGGAGGAGCAGGGCCAATGACCATTCAAACAATTTTACAGGACCGGAGCGGCGAAATTTTCAGCTGCACGGCGGAAATGAGTGTTGCCGATGCAATAACGGTTCTTGCGGAGAAGCGCATTGGCGCCCTGCCGGTGATCGATGATGAAAGAATAGCCGGGATTTTCTCGGAACGCGACGTGCTTCATTGCATAAAAAAATTTGGTGGAGCGGGGATGGACAAACGGGTCGGCGAGGTAATGACGGCAGATGTTATCTCGATTGATCGCAGCAAAAGTGCCATTGGCGCACTTTCCCTGATGACCAAGCGGCGCATCCGTCACTTGCCGGTGGTTGAAGATGGCAAACTGGTTGGGTTTGTTTCTATCGGCGATTTAGTCAAATACCGGATTGACAGGATCGAAAGCGAAGCGGCGGCAATGCGGGATTATATTCAATCTGCCTGAACTTCAATCTTGTTGATTTGAATGTCGTCTCGATCTTTTCGCCGTTTTACACGACGATAAAGCCTTTCATCGTGTTTCCTGCGAAAGAGGGGCATTGTCATTGGCCCTGTTAAATCGCTTTGAAGATATTGCAGACGAAAAGGCATATTTGAAAACCGAGAGGTTGTCGCGGCGAACCGCGACACGGGTATTGCTGGCAATCATAGCTTTGCTTTATCTCGTTTATGCGGCGCTGAACCCGTCGTTTTTCCCTGACCAAGATATGACACCTTATCATATTACCACCGGTGTCATGATTTTGATTTTGGCGACAGCTTTCTATCTGACCGGCACGAAATATTATCTGGAGCGGCGGCTGTTCGATGTCGCGCTTTTTGTCGCATCGGCGCTGGCCATTATCATATTGACGGCAATAATGGCGGGCATGAAAGAAGATGTAGGCGGAGCGTTTCGGCAGATGGCAAGGGCGAATTTAAATGCGCTTTATGTTTACAACAGCATCATCTTTGTGGCCAATTTCAGATATTTTTTCTTTTCGGTGCTGACTTTAACCGCGGTTTATGTGGGCTATCTGCTGATAGCGGCGGTTCCGCTATTTACGATAGCGGCAGTTGTTGCCTATCTTGCGGTTTATCTGTCCTTTGCGCTTTTTGTGAACTGGGTCATCGACGAACACGCACGAGAGGTTTTCGCGACCGAAAAAGAGCTGAATCTTGAACGGCGGAAATCTGAAAACCTGCTCTATCGCGTTCTCCCAAAGTCGGTTGCAAAGAGGCTTCGCGCTGGAGAGTCGGTTGCGGATTCTTTTGCCAATGTATCCGTAATTTTTGTTGATATTGTCGATTCCTCTCTACTCGCAAAAAGACTTTCGCCGACACAGTTGGTCGAAGAACTGAACCACTTCTTCCTGCTTGCAGATGAATGTGCAGATTATCATGGAGTGGAGAAAGTGAAAACCATCGGCGATGCCTATCTCGCGGTAGCCGGAGGAACTGCGTCAGGCGGCAGCGGGGCAGATGCGGCCGTCAATTTTGGCCGCGACCTGATTGCACAAATGATAAAGCAATCAGAAAAAAGAGGACGAGCAATTCAATTGCGTATTGGTATCCATTCAGGACCGGTTGTTGGTGGTGTGGTCGGTTCGAATCGATTGGCTTATGACTATTGGGGCGACACGATGAACATCGCTAGCCGAATCCAGCATGCAGCGGAGCCTAACGGACTGGCAGTATCAGCTGCAACCAGGGAACAATGTCAAACGTGCAGCGATTTTGAGTTGGAGGAAGTCCTCTCGCTAAAAGGTGGCGGCGAGACCAAGATACACCGTCTGAAAATTCCCGATCTGAAAGTTTCTGAAGATCTTAGTAGATATGAATCGCTTACCGGTCGATAAGCCCCCACATCTTCGACCTGACCGTTTGGACGTGTTCAATAGGGCAGGGGCAGGCTTTGTGATTGATACTGGGCGAACAGGGATGGCATATATTTGCGTTTTTAGGAGGTAGTGTTATCCAGGGTCGGCTCCGGTGGTTTTCTGCGGATGATTAGTTGGTACACCTCAATCAAAGTTGGCTTTGCCAGTAACCAGAGCAGCCCGATATAAGCTGCACCGCCAATCGCTATCAATATGGCCAGCCTGGCATAGACAATGATGTCCGGCAGGAAACGATCAGCCAGATAAACTACCGCAGCCATTGCAACGGATGCCGAGAGTCCGGGCCAAACGGCGCGCGCGAGTTCGGTTCCGCTTATATCAATATGGCGACGGGATTGCAGGAAAGTGAACATTGTGAGTAACGGGAATGCCATCACCCATCCCCAAGCGAGGCCATAAACACCAAATTGAATTCCGATGAGGAATGTGACGGGCATCAATATGGCGCCAAACATACTGGTTCGGGCCGTCACCTGCGGACGGCCGAGCGCGTTATTGGCGGGTGTGAAAAGGATTTGCAGTGTCATGACCGGCATTGCGAGAGCGAGAATGGAGACGAAGGGAGCCATCTCTACCCATTTTGGCCCGAATAAGGTTTCGACCAGCGGTGCAGCAGTAACGCACATTCCGAAATAAAGCGGGCAGGATATAAGCATGATCAAGCGGACCGCTTTCAGAAACGACCATGAAAGCGCGCTGGGGTCTGACTGAAGTCGGGCGTAGGCCGGGAAGGCTACTTCGTTCAGTGGCGGTACAAATTTCGCGGCAAAAATTGTGGTCAGGAATAAAGCCTCGGCATAAAGGCCGAGTTGGTGGGGGTCGAGATACCTGCCGGCAATGAATATGTCGGACTGGCTTTGTATCGTCCAGAAGAGATGGCTGGCCAGCAGAGTGGCGCCAAAGCCAAACATCGCTCCGGCTCCTTTGAAATTAAATGTCGGCCAAATATAGAATCGCACGGCGATCACTAGGCAGATTGCCCGGCTCCAGAATATTGCGAGCGGCGCATATATCAATGTCCAAACGCCATATCCGTTGTACGCAAAATAAAGGGCGGTCACAGCACCAACCGCGGCAGAGATCAGATTGATGATCGCCGGCTTTTTGAATTCTAACTCTCGTGTCATCAGAGCCTCTGGAAGCACCATGAACGGCGTCGCCAAATATATAAGAGCCTGTACGCGCAATAAATCAGCGATAATGGGCTGACGGTAATATTCCGCCGCCACCGGTGCGAGCAACAGCTGAAGTATCGCGATACCGCCATTAAGCAGCAGGAGCATGCCAAATGCCTGCCGAATCCGGATCGGCTCGACTTTTTCCGACTGAATTATGGAACTGGCGAGGCCATAGCCATTCAAAAAACTCAAGAATACTAGGATAACCTGCGTCATGGCGAAAATACCGTAATCACTCGGATCAAGGATACGGATGACGGCCAGCGTGGCACTCCACGCTATGATTTGCGCCAGAATTTGTGTGCCTGAACGCCAGAAAACCGCGCTTCTCACGCGATTTCCAAACGTCGGGTCAGCCGCTATAGATGTTCCGTCTTTTAACATGTTTTAGACGCAAAACGCTCCGTAATTTTTCCCCGCACCTGCTTTACGCCGCAAATGCAAATATTTTTGAAACAAAATGAAAAAAGTGTGTTGACGGAATCAAAGCATCCCCTTAGAGGAGCTCTCACCGGCACGACGCGGCTCTTACGGGCCCCACTGTGTTGGTCGTCAAAATCACGGACTGCGATTCCCCGGTAGCAATAGCGGGATCAATCGTTGTCCGCTTGTGCTTTTGGTGGGCTCTTTGACATTGTAATAATAGATGAAGGGACATGTGGGCGGCGGCCCCAGACCCGGGAACTTCAAGGTTCCGGTGCTCTGGTAATTTAAGTCGTTCCATAGGTTTCATATTAGGGCTCACGCTTTGATATGTTTCCGAACATGTCCTGAATATGTATCCATATACGTAATTAAGATTTGTGCAGGAACGGCTCCTTGAAATGAAGCTGTTTCGGTGGATGGCAAACTTCGGTTTGTGCCACCATTACAGGACATCAAACTTGAGAGTTTGATCCTGGCTCAGAACGAACGCTGGCGGCATGCTTAACACATGCAAGTCGAACGAGATCTTCGGATCTAGTGGCGCACGGGTGCGTAACGCGTGGGGATCTACCATAGGGTGCGGAATAACTCAGAGAAATTTGTGCT
>UOEF01000217.1_pt1 | contig 10178 bp, 5 predicted proteins | sample 1989141 | NCBI WGS metagenome assembly UOEF01 (sample SAMEA4712195, study PRJEB27164) | hydrothermal vent metagenome | biome: marine basaltic hydrothermal vent biome; feature: marine hydrothermal vent; material: mineral | place: Pacific Ocean | collected 2011-06-14/2011-07-23 | depth 1719 m
CTCATGCTTTCCGCATCATTGCCATAATCGAGCCCGCGCTCACCTGACCGCGTCAGATGGGCGGTGCGAATATTAACATCCGCCATCCGCTCATCATAACCATATTGGATCGCCCAGACATCATAGGGGCCGGGACGGACCGGATAATAGCTACCCTGTACCGACCCCGCTGGTGCTATATTCACTGCCGGATAATCCATGATCGATCCGGTAATAATACCGTCACTTTTGTTAGCTGCCACCGCCAGTTCATCAAGCGACAGAAAATGCGAAGCCTTCATATTATGGGTCAGGCCCAATGTATGCCCCACTTCATGCTGGACCAGATAATAAAGACCCTCTTCAATGATCCGGTCGAGCAGCGCATCATCGCCGCCTGCCACCGCCTGCTGTGCCAGCGCTGCCAGATAGGCAAACCCGTTAGAGCGGGCCAATGCACTACCAAAACTGCACTCCATACCGTTATGACGTTCGCTATCTTGCCCCGAAATATCAGGATCAAAAACTGTGTTGAGTAATATTTTGCGCTGGATATTTTTATGTTCCAGGACAATGTTGCCGCCCAGTATTTCTCCGTTGCGAGGATTAGTAACCGTCTGCCCCAATCCATTGAAACCCGGCGATGGCGAAGCAATCCATTGGATGACATTATAGCGGATATCACCGGCATCCCAATCCGCATTATCTGGTTGAACCTTGACCTGAAGAGCATTTTTATATCCCGCCTGCTCAAAAACCGAATTCCATCGCAGAGCAGCTTTTTTGATGACATCGCGATATTTCAGCGGTGTTGTATTTTGTATCCAGTAGGTAATCGGCTTCACCGGCTCCGATAGGGCGTCACCCGGTATTTTCTTTTCAAGCCGCCAGCGCCGGATTTTGTCTTCATAGGGCAGGCCGTCAATTTTGCTCAAATTGGTCTTCTGGGTCGAAAAAAAGCCGACGCGGGGATCGTCTTCGCGCGCAACAAAATTATCGTCCGGCATGGATACGATATTATGCTGGACAATGACGCTAGCAGACATTGGTCCGGTTTTTTTGAAATCAAACACATATTCAGCGATAACGGCCGAGTTGTTTTGATAGTTCCGAATATCCTGAATGTTGGTTTTTTTCTTGCTGAGCGAGGGGATTAGTTCGACCAGTGCAGCCAGTGCAGAGGCATTGCCGATACGAAAAAGATCTTTCCCCTTGAACAGGCCGCTGACCGCGATAATGAAACGACTGTCATTTTTATCCTTTGCGACGATGTTCATTGTTGCCAGAACCGGATTCAAAATATTCGTGCGCTGGCCGTTTTCGAGCGTACCGGTTTGATCAAAAACATATCTGGTATCTTGCTTCACCATATCGATTTTATCGAAACGTCGCCGCATGGAAAAAATGCGATTATTGCCAGTCAGACCCGCCGGGTGCAGGCCACTTAACGCCCCAAGCAAACCGCCGACACCGTTGCGAATATAGGTATAGTAAATATATTCCTGCCCCAATTGCTCCGCTGCGACCTCCATAAACAACGCGCCGCTTTTGCTATCACGGTAAAAGGGAAAAAGGCCTTCAATTTTCTCCTTTCCCTTGAGGAATTTGGCAATTGTTTTTACCTTGGGCTTTTTCGGTTTTTCTCCGTCCCCATTCTCGTCGTCGTCCTCATCTTCCTTTCCATTCTCCTCAGGTTTGTCATCGGTGTCCTTGTCTGGCACCTGCTTTATGTTAACCGCTTGATCCAGCAATGCGTAACCGGTGACGGCTGCGGTGGCAGGCGCGGTAAACAGACCGGAAAATAACATCAGCGCTGCTGACAGAATGAACAAGGACTTCTTCATTAAACACCCCCTTCCCCTATAGCCGGATATGAAAACCCTGACTGTCTTTCCTGCATATATAATTGCACCTCGCAAGGTAAGGGATCCTTGCGAGGTGTAATATAGGATATATACTCTGGCCCTAGAACCGCGCCCGAACACCCATTGTTAAAGTCCGACCACCGTTAAATTGCAACAGGTCAGGGAAGAAGAAGCTTCCATTGGGATTTCCTGGAGAGGAACCGAATGCCGTGCGAATATCGGGACTGTTAGAGCCGCGAAGCAGGTCATCACCTTCCAGGAAAATTGTCCAGTTTCCACCAAAACTTTCGAAATTATAGGCCACTCTCAGGTCAAGTGTATCAAAAGCCGGAGTAACGGTGTTGACATCATGGATATTGAAGGTGACAAAATCTTGGGTTTGCCTAGTGTAGATCAGTTGTGCATCAAACCCAGCCTCGGAGTAATTGAGACCTACGTTATAAGCCCATTGGGGCTGATCTTCCAACGGGCGATCAGTCAAAGTGACTTGGCCGAACCCATCGGTTTCACTGCGCCCGAAAACCAATGTGGGAAAGTTGCCATCGGTATAAGTCACATTTCCCAACACACTGAAATTTTTCAGAAAACCAGGCAGGAAGTCCAGCTGGCGGATGAGTTCCAGTTCAACACCCCAGATTACTCCGCCCTCTCCGTTTTCAGGCCGGTTGCGCGTGAATACGGTATCCGGAGCAAAATCAACCAGATCAGGCCGGGTCGCGGTAAGCGGCGCAAAAAATGCCAGAACTTCATCACGTACACTATCATCGTCGGCATTTTGGAAGAACACATTGGTGAAATTCCTGCTTATTTTTCGGTAAAAGAGGCCGGCGCGTATCAATCCCGGGTTATCCTGGAAAAAATATGAAACGTCTAAATCAAAACTATCTGTCGTCGATGGCTTCAAACCGGGATTAGCCTCCCGCAGACTTACGGAACCGTTTGCTGTCCGCAAATCGATCGAAATCGATGTTGGATTTCGCAGCTGCTGGAAACTTGGATTAATTGTGGTGCGGAAATAGGCAAGATGCACCTTGATATTGTCCGTCGGACGATAGTTTAACAGTGCACTTGGAGTCCAGGTCGTCGTGGTTCCCGCAAGGTCCGCAAATTGAACCAATCCCGCCGCAACAAATGTCGCTCTGGGTTCACGGTTAAATCCCGGCAGGTTCAACCTTACCGACGGCGAAGTAAGTGATCTGCCATTGCGCCTGGTACGCTCCATTCGCACACCGCCACTAAGATCGAAATCACCAAAACGAACCTGAGCCTCCAGATATCCTGCAAGCCTGGTTTCTGTGGTACTAGCAGGGATAAGGCCACCGGTATCATTTATCGGATCAAGCGTTGATGCATCGGTAAACCTAAATCGCTCTTCGTTAAATGCGGTAGCAGGATCATCTACTGTGAGCTGTGCAAGGCGATCAAAAATGGCATCGACCGACCTTCGGCGGAGAGATGGAAGCGCGAAACCGGATACTCCGATAGGAGCTAAGCTCCCAAAATCCAGAAGATTGGCATCAATATCGGCGGCGGAGGTATTTCGGCCAAAAATACGGGAAAAATTGACGCTTGGTTTCAAAAAACCTACAGATTCAGAAGCAAAACGCTCATCCAGAGAGGTTCTGCTGCTACGGTCATATTTGAATCCCGCTTCCACATATTCCAGAAAATTGGGGGCGGCTTCATAACGCACGCTGCCTTCGGCGAAATAGGCCGTCGTCGGGCTGTCGGTAACGGTGCGGGAAGCTCCGGTTACATTATACCGCGTGGGATCAGCAAAAATAGCCAGTCCCGCTGCGGTCAATGAAGGTATGGGAACACCACTGTCAGTAAATATTACCCCGCCATCAACAACACGGGGAGTCATACCCGCATCATCGTCAGGATTTGTCACGATGGTGGCCGGATTGATGAGAGCCTCCAGATCGGTGAAATTATCTCCGCCCAAACTGACATTTATATTGTTGGATCTTGATCTGGCTTTGGAATATCCAAATTTATAGTTGAACGTCCAGCGATCCAATATGGTATCACCCCTGAAACTGATCGTATCACTGGTAAATCGCGAATCGGTTTCATTAAATCCGATAAAGGGCCGGAAGGAGTTTAGCGTGATACGCCGTCTTACTTCCCCGCCCAGTTCCGGGATTGGCATGTCGCGCCCTCGTGTCAAAAAGCTCGCCACTGTCCGTGACGTCTCTGTAAGAGCATTGCGCTGGTTGCGCTGCAAGTCCAGCCTCAACCGAGTATGGTCACCGATATCCCAAGCCAGATTAACCGACGCAGACAGGCTTTCTTCATCCCGGTTTCGTTGCGAATAAGCCGCGCCGTTAACTAACCTACTGTTAAATTCAGGGTCAAAGGGAAATCGAAAGGTGTCGAAAACAAACGTCCTGCTGGTGAACCCGTCGGGTAGCACCGCAGGGATCGTGTCAGCTATATCAACATTAAAATTCGTCCGATCGGTCTTACGATATTGAACCGTCGCGGCAATACCAAAGTTGCTGGTAATTTGGCCCGCAACAGTCCCGTTGGCTTGAAATTCATTACCGTAAGCAGTTTTGCCATTCAGTTCCCCTTCAATACCCAGATTGATTGCAAATTTGCCGTAATCAAGCCCCGATTTGGTTTCAATTTCAACCAGACCGCCAGAGCCGGTTGACTCATGACTTGGCAACAACGACTTTTGTATCGTTACCTGCGAGATATTATCCGCCAGAAAACCGCTTAAATCGATGGTCCGCGTAAAACCGGTTCCCTGCAAATCAAGTCCGTTCAATTGGACGTTAATCGCCTCCGAGCTAAAACCGCGCACGGTTATACGCGATCCTTCCCCGGTATCAGCAGCACGACCAAAGGCTACACCGGAAACCCGGCGCAATGCCTCGGCAACATTTTCTGCCGGAAACTGCCCGAGCGCGTCGGCAGAGATGATAGTGGCATTGTTGGACGCGTTTTTCTGCTGATTAAGCGCCTTTTGCGTGCTGCTGCGAAAACCGAATACGACGATCTCTTCATTGGCTGTGCCCACCTGAAAATTGGCCCGTGCACGAGCGCCAGCGGTGACATTCACCGATACAGTTTCGCTAGTGTCGCCAAGATAATCAATCTCTAGAATGCGTGGTCCGCGCGGAACAGCTGGGAAATAATATTGCCCGCGTTCATCGGTTACCGTCTCCAGATTAGTGCCCTGAACCCGTATAATTGCTCCGGGTAGCGTCGATCCTGTCGAATTGTTGACCGCCGTGCCGGAGATTGAACCGGTATTGTCGGCGTCATCGGCGCTGACGGTCGCCTGCGCGGTGCTGGCAGATACGCCCAGAGCGATGACACCAGCAGCGCGCAACGCAAAGACATTGGGAGACACCTCACTGAAGGTCAGGCCAGTTCCCTTCAGGAGCCGTTTCAACGCCTCGGTCGGCGTGTAGCGACCGGACAGGCCGTGCGCGCGACGATTGGCAACGGCTTCGGGATCGTATAGCAGATCCCTGTTAGTCTTTAGGGCATATTGCTTGAGCGCGCCATCCAGACTCTGGGCCGGGATGTTAAATTCTGTCGCCGCCTCTGCTGCCTGCGCCGTCCCGACTATCGCGACACTGGCTACGCCGGTAAGCATGACTGCCCGAACGGTTCCAAATATACTTCTGTGCATAAATCTGCCCCTATTTTTCCTGTGCTCCGCCGATTTTTGCAACCAGCTTCACACATAAAGACGGCAGACTGATCGAAACCCTCAAAAAAAGTTAAAATAGAGTTAAAATATTGTGAATTTCCAGCGAGAACCCAGCGAGAACTGGGCACATATTCACTTCTTCCAATGCAACACCACTTGTCCGGCGCTATCTCTGGTTTGAGCTTCAACCGGAAAGGATGTTTCCAGCGCCGTCGCAAAGCTGCTCACCGACCCGACCCGGAATATACCACTTACCCTGAGGCCCTCAAGGTCCGGGTCACCGATCACGATCTTTTGTGTCAGGTAGCGGTTGATTTCATGGACAACGCTATCAAGAGGCTCATTGTCAAACACCAGGCGGCCCTGACGCCAACTTGTCGCCATGACGGGGTTGATGCCGATGACCTGAAACGGCAAAGCGTTGAGCGCAACAAGTTGCTGTCCGGCAATCAGACGCTGTTGATCCTTGCTCGCCAATATCGCGCCCGCCTGGTCAACCCGGTCAACATCTACAATACCTTCGATAAGAGTGACTCGAACTTCTTTATCCACCAGTCGAACAGAAAAAGTCGTTCCAATAGCGGTTATGCGCTTGCCATCTGCCTCGACAACAAATGGACGGTCCGGATCTTTTGCAACATTGAAAAGGGCCTCACCGCGAATCAAAACCAGATTGCGTCCTTGCGCGGTAAAATTGGTCTGGATCAAGCTGTCCGTATTCAGCTCAATCGATGATCCGTCCGGCAAATCAATCGTCGATCGCTCGCCAACGGCTGTCCGGAACACTGTTGGCAATGGCTGCGGCATATTGGTCTCAACTGAAGCCACCTGATTGTCTGATCCTAAGCCCGCCGAAGGGCCGCTCTCAACCGGAATTGCTGAAAAGGGGTTAAGAATCAAAGCCGACACTGCAAACACAAGCAGGGTCGCTGCTATTGCGCCATATTTATACCAGCTCATATGACCGGACGGACGCGCCGGCGAAAGCGCTTCGCGCCGCATCGCCATAATTTCTTCGTCAATTGAGGCATCCTGCATCGATGCCCAGACATGGTCATGCAAGGCATAGGCACGGGCATGTTCCGGCGATTGACCCTGCCATTTTTCAAAACGTCGCTGGTCCGATCCGCGCACATTATCCGCATGCATACGTGCAAACCAATAGGCCGACTCATCATCAACCCTATCACTCGCTGCATCGCGCATCCGTGAATCGATTTCGGTCATTCGGGCCCTCCCAACCGAAATGTCAAATGTTTGATCGCATCCATCATATGTTTCTCAACAGAACTCACCGAAATACCCAAATGTAAGGCTATCTCGCGGTATTTAAACTCTTCATATCTATGTAATAATACTATCACTCGCGTACGTTCCGGTAGTTCATTCAGTGCATTCTTCAATGCAATCAGCTTTTGCCTACCCAATAAGACGCGCTCGGGAGAAATTTCCTCAAAGTTATTTTCATTTTGATCAAATAGCTGTCTTGTTGAAACCCGCTTGGTAATTTCCTTGCGCGCCCTGTCACGAAGTAAATTCGCCGCTATCTGGAAAATATAGGCTTCCGGTTTTTCCATCGGAGTATTTTCCCTACGGGCGGCCAATCTGTAAAATACTTCCTGAACAAGGTCATCAACCTCTGCTTTATCGCGAACCCGTTTCATGAAATACCGTTCAAGCGGGGCTTGAAATGCGGAAAACAGCTCCTCCAAATGGTCATTGGCCAAAGGCCCGTCCCCATTGCTGCTATTGGCATCAGACTCTGTCAAATTTCTTTCTCTCCCACGCTGCACCCCGGGCGCAATCCCAACCAAACGCCTTTGCAGCCAAGTCTTTTCATCAGCATCGCTACACCTGTTATCATTTGAATGGCTAGAACTGTCAACAAGCCGCTGTTTGATACCCAAATTGTTCCCTGTCACCGCCTGTATCACCAAAAAGCATTGAGTTTTAGGGTGTTTTGAACCGCCCCGCGACTGCCCCAATTTCATTTTTCCGTTAATCTAAGGTAACAATGTGTTATTGGCCGTGGAGGAGGGATAAATTTCATATGGCAACAATCATAATGCTTCTACCTGCCGTGGATTGCGACCCGACTGAGACTGCCATTCCATGGAAAGTTCTTACTCAAGCAGGTCACAAAATCGTTTTTGCGACGCCAGATGGGAACCCCAGCAAACCGGATCATATCATGCTGACCGGGCAAGGGCTTGATTTTTGGGGCTGGATTCCCGGCCTCAGGAGGTTCCCCCTCATCGGCCTGCTGCTGCGCGCCAACAAAGACGCTCGCGATGCATTTGCTGAGATGATCCGTGATCCGGCGTTTCTATCACCGCTGCGTTGGGGCGATATGGATATAAATAATTTTGACGGATTGCTCTTGCCCGGAGGACATCGGGCACGCGGGATTCGTCCCTATCTGGAAAGCGAAGCTGTACAACAGCATGTGGTGTCATTTTTTAAGGCAGACAAGCCGGTTGGCGCTATCTGTCATGGGGCGCTTGTCCCGGCTCGCAGTATCGATCCGGAAACCGGGTGTTCGGTATTATTTGGACGGAAAACCACTGGCCTTACGTGGCAATTGGAACATGCGGGTGCCAAGCTCGGGCGTTTCGTCCGTTTCTGGGATCCCTTTTATTACCGAACCTATCGCGAAGGACCAGAAGAACCGCCTGGTTACATGTCTGTCGAACATGAAATAGTTCGCGCGCTTGAGCAGCGCTCCGACTTCATCAACGTATCGCCAGATGACAAGGATTATCGCCGCAAAACTTCCGGCCTGGTCCGTGATCGCCAGGACGATCATTCGGCTTCTTTTGTGGTGCAGGACAGAAATTATGTCACTGCACGCTGGCCCGGCGATGCTTATGCTTTTGCCAGTAAATTTGCCAGCCTGCTTAAATCTCCCGACGCAAAAGAGCGTTGAAAACACAAAATAGCGGGTATCAGGCAGCACTGGTCGCTTCAAACCACAATCCAACCCTTACTGCCTTCGCAAAGCGCCTGAAACAAAAAGGCAAGCCTCATAAACTTGTCATCATTGCCGTCGCCAGAAAACTGATCATCATAGCAAACGCTTTGCTGGCCAAAAATGTCCTCTGGAAAATGGCGTAGAGATACAGCCCCTAGATCGGCTCTAACCGCACTGGCAATCCATCTTTCGGACGCGGGATCGGGAATATTTGCCAATCGGGTTCATAATCCTCGCCGCGCTGTAGCACGATCCGGTTTTGGGTGAGGATATTGTGCATCAAAATCTTGATCTGCATATAAGCAAAATGCAGCCCGATACACATATGCGCGCCGCCGCCAAAGGGCACCCAGGCATATTTGTGCCGGCCTGCGCTATTCTCTGGTGTAAAGCGCAAAGGATCAAACTTGTGAGGGTTGGGCCAGTGCTTTTCCATCTTGTGGACGAAAGAGGGGCTGATGCTAACCTGCGCTCCCTTTGGTATTGTGAAATTGCGGAAAGTAAACTCCTTCAGCGCCCGGCGCGGGATTGAGGGGACTGGTGGGATTAGGCGCAGCGCTTCCTTAAACGCCATTTCGGTGAGTTCCAGCTTGCCAAGGTCTTCATATTTCACCTCTCCCCCCACCGGTGCGACGGACAGGCATTCCTCGCGCAGCTTGCTTTGCCACTCGGGATGTTTGGCAAGCAGGTACACCAGCGAGGTTGCCGACGAGGTAATCGTATCATGCGCCGCCATCATCAGGAAATTCAAGTGATCGACAACCTCATCCTCTGTCAGCAGGCTGCCATCTTCATGGGTTGCGAGACACATTTGCGTGAAAATATCATCGCCGCCCTTTTTGCGTCTCTCCTTCACCTGCGGTGTGAAATAGTCGAGCAGATATTGGCGCGCCTTTGCGCCCCTTCCCATTTTGGTGAAGGGCAGCGGAGAGCGTATAACCCCGACCGCCGCCTGCACCTCGTCAACAAATGCTTTATTGATTCTGTCGGCCTCGGGACCCCAAGGAATACCGAGAATGGCTGACGCCGCAAGGTCAAGTGAAAGCGACTTTATTTCCTTGTAGAATTGAAAACTGTTACCAGACCAGTCGGCCACGCGCAGGGAAATACCTTCGTTCAACTTCTCACAGTGATGCTTCATCGGTGCCGGTTTGAACGCGACCGATAACGCCTTGCGATCGGCGCGGTGGCGCTCGCCGTCCATCAGCATCAATCCGCGCGGAAAGAGGTTATTGAGCGTTGGACCCCAGCCCTGCTCACTGGAAAACAACCGGTCCCGGTTGAACAGCAAAAGTTCGTTTGCATCGGCACCGAACAGCACAATATTGCGATTTCCAAAACTGTTGGTGTGGAAGATTGAGCCGTGTTTTTCAAACATGCGCTGCCCGAAACCCGTTGGGTCAGCCAGCAAGGACAGGGTGGTGCCAAAAAATGGGACACCCTCTTCACCCGGTATATGGGCGAGTTCTTCCTTGCCCGCGACTGGTGTCCAATGGGGATTGGCGGTTTCGCTGTGGGGATAGCCCTGGGCTTTAGGATCGGCTTGTTTAGGCGGGGGAGCAGCAACAGTAGCCACGGCAATTCTCCTCATTTTCTCCAACAATATACCGATCATAGCTACTTTCATGAATGTCAGCAAGCATTCCCATTCATTACCTATTCAACGACAGACCGTCACAAATCGGGGCAG